>ERZ773035.2432-NODE-2432-length-12153-cov-354.355513_pt1 | contig 12153 bp, 12 predicted proteins | sample MGYA00511487_ERZ773035 | MGnify/ENA primary metagenome ERZ773035 (study PRJEB29015, sample SAMEA2737985) | human oral metagenome | biome: human oral; feature: human-associated habitat; material: dental | place: China | collected 2024 ...
GACTCTGGCATCACCGTCGAAGACATGCGAGAAACCCTGAACGACCTCATTGGAGACGCGCCCGACCTCGGAGTCACGATCAGCGTCAACGACGGCCAGCACACCATCACTCTGACCGCCGTCCCCGACCTGCCCGTCCTCGAAGCCCACGTCGAAACACTCACCTGGTCCGCAGATGGACACACCCTCACGCCCACCATCCACACAACAACGGGAACCAAGATTCCCACATGGACCCCGGCGATCCTCGCTCAAACCGAAGCGTACCCAGGTGGGACCGTCCGCTACGTTGATACCACCTACGGGCCGATCCCCTGCACCCCACAGGGGACCGTCATCATCGACGCAGCCATAGCGACCTCAATACACCACGCCCGCGTGTAACACTCTTTCCACCTCCCTTCCAGTTGGTACCATTAAAGAAACTAGGGCAAAAGCCCCGGTTACGGCTCCCACAGGAAGGGAGGCGCTGTGCGCCGCTACATCGAACAAGTCACACACCCCGACGGGACCGTCACTGAGACACCCGTTGACGGCATCATCCTCACCGAGCGCAAATACCAGGAACAGCGCGACCACCTCGAAGCGCTCATCGTCACCGCCGACACCTTCCTCCAGCAAGCACAAAGCGCCCTCGACTCCCTCATGGACACGTACAAGGCGCAACGCTCCGCCGATAAGACATACCTCGCAGCCTTCGGCCTCGAGGACGACCCCCAGTCCGAAACCATCCTCTAAGCTCACACCTCCCCATCGAACGGATCACCATGAACGACTACAACGACATCGAAGACCTCGACGAGACGACAGACGACACCATCGTCCTTGACCTCGCCGATGACACCATCGGCCCTGACGACCTCGATGAAGCCGACCTCGAGACCACAGAAGAGGATGAGGACGACTACGACGAATACGAGGATGATGACGACGAGGACGACGTAACCTCAGTTCCCGTCACCACCTTCACGCTCACCCCACTACGAGACGGCCCCGACGAGGCTGACGAGGATGCCGTGGGCGACGGAGACGAAATGACCGAGGACGACACGGACCTCAACGAGGGCGCTGACGACGAAACCAGCGCCGATACCGAGGCCGCTCCCTTCCGCATCGACATCGACACAGACAACCTCGACAGCACCGCAGTCGAAGCGATCAGCAGCGTCAATGACGTGGTGACCGTCAAGAGCGACGCATACTCCGTCCGGTACACCCACATCAGCCCCCACCAGGTCGTCGGCACCAAGCCCATCAAGGACTACCGAGCCGACACCTACAGCGGACTCTTCAACGTGATCCGTGAGATGGGTGTCATTGTCCCCGTCGTCGTGACACCACTCGCTGAGTATGCCGACTTCCTCGCCGACAACAACATCACCACCGGCGCAGAAGCCGACGAGCTCGGCTACGCGGGCCCACGCTACCGAGTCCTCGACGGCTGGCGACGCATCTTTGCATCCCTCAAGAACAACTACGACGAGATCCCCGCCGCCATCGTCACCTTCCACGACCCCGAAGTTGGACGCGACCTATCCAACCTCATGCACCTAGTCCTCAACCGCGCCCAGACACACACATGGGCTGAGAAGTGGGCGATGCAGCAGGTGATGGAAGAGTCCTACAGCCTCACCCCATCCATGCTCGACTGGCTCCTCCTCATCGACGCAGGCGACTCCATGCGCCTCAAGGAAGTCATGCTCGCCGAGTACCCCGAAGTGACCGACGAGTTCCTATCGGGCAAGAAAGACCTCGCACGCTCCTACAAGGCACTCGAAAAGCTCCGTAAGGCAGAGGCGAACCCAACGGCAGGCGACGACGACAGGAAGATCTCCAGCGTTGACGAAGCCGGCGACCTCGCAACCGACGATACGGAAGATGCCCCCCTTACCGACGAGGAAGTCAAGAACCTCCTCGAAATGGGCGACGAACTCCGCGAAGTCCGCGACCTCCTCAACAAGGAAGCCGACACCGACGACGCAGACATCGACGACGAGAACTACGGCGGCGACCCCATCCCCGAAAACGCAGCCGAACAGGTCGGCTTCGAGGGCGGCGACGACGACGAAGACATGTTCGGCGAAGTCGATGAGAACACCGTCCAGGACACGAAGGACCGCAAGCCCCTCTCCAAGGAACTACGCACAGCGATCCTCGCGCGCGACGAGTTCACCTGCCAGGCCTGCGGCTACGGCAAGGGCATCACGTCCATGGTCCACCTCGGCCAGCTCGAAGCCCACCACAAGACCAGCGTCTACGTGGGCGGCTCCGACGCGATGAGCAACTTCGTGACCCTCTGCCAGCGCTGCCACGGCCTCGTACACATCCTCGCCGGCTTCAACGCCAAGATCGGCATGACCAAGGAAGAGTTCGAGAACGTCCCCGACAACGATCAGACGATGTTCCGCGTCTGCATTAAGCTCGCAAAGGTCATCCTTAAGGCCGAAGAGGAAACCGGCAAGGCACTCAGAAAGTACAAGCCTGTACGTAACCCATTCTGGGAGCAGCAGAAGCAGGCACAAGATGTTGTCAAGACCCTAAAGGGTGAGGAAGCATTGGAGGACACAGCAGAATGACGACGTGGGTTTACTTCCAGCGGCCAGGATTCAGCCTCTACCAGGAGGACGGCGGCGTGCTTACATCCACCGCTCAGACCGTCAAGCGCGCCCAAGCCCTGCGCGACATGGCAGCGCGACGCGCTCCCAACCTGCAAGCTGCACCCTACAACCCGGCAGGCTACGAGTACTGCGCCTTCGATGGGCAGCGAGTCGTCAGTCTGTTCGCCCGCGACGGCCTCGCCGTCACCCCCGGCACCGTCGTTAAGACAGACCAGGGCAACAAGACGCTCGCGCAGGTTCTCGCCGACTACGAGATCACCGACCAGGGCGTTGACCCCAAGGCCGCAGCGTGGGACATCCAAGCCCTCCGTGAGGCCGTCCGCTACGCCAACGCCTACACGCTCACCCGCATCGACCCCCAAGACGATGGCCCCTTCAAGCCGGCTGGATTCACACGGCCAATCTACTGGGCTCTCACGCGCCCCGACAGCGACAACGAGTGCATCCTGCGCACGTGTTGCTACACGCAAGGAACCCACCAGGCCCACAAGCCCACCCTCGAGGCCCGCATCGGCAACTCCGACTACTTCCTCGTCTCCCTCCCCAAGGACTGCATCCCCCTGTTCGACGGAACAAGAGCGACCCCCACGCGGGAAATGCTACGAGCGCTCGCCCGAGCGGTAGACGACGCAGCCGCCACCCCCTTCTGCCTCGAACGAGACATTAAGGGCGTAGCCTATGCCCTTACCCGAGGGGGTGAACGTCTCGAGTTCTGCCTCGAAAACGTCGGCTCCTTCACCTACACGGGCGACGACTTCGTAGCACACGAGAGTCATGGCGACCCGGCATACACCATGGGGCGTTCCATGCTCGTCAAGGGTGCGCTCAAGAACTACGGTGGGGGGTGCTTCGCCGGCGTGTATGAGATCATCGACACTCTCGTTCGACAGAGAGGCGACCGCTCCGACCGCCCCTTACTGTCCGTTGACAGGTATCGAGCTGCGCGAAACGGCAAGTGGGACGTGTACGCCGACGTGCGCACCCCCTACGTGCCGTCACGCAGCACGCACCCCGAAACGCGGCGTAACGAGCCGTACAGCACCTACGACCGCTACGTCATGCACTACAGGAACCTCATCAAGGCCGACGCAGCCAACATGGCCCCCCGAGCAGATTAGGGCACGCATGAACGTTCCTCGCAGCGTTGCGGCGCGACTCAACGCCCGCCAGGCACACACCCCCGAAGCGCGCAGCCGCCTCGAATGGGCGGCAGAAGTCCACACCATCCTCGAAACCGCTGCCACCACCTTCGATGAAACCATGACCCGCCAGCAGGTAGTGGTCCCTGCGAACCGCACGCGCGGCCCAGTGCAAGCGAGAGGTATCCTGGACATGTGCCAGGCCCTCAGCGTCGCAGGCATGGCCACCAGCACTCCAACCGGCGACATCATCCTCACCCTCGCCGGACATGCCGACCGGATGCAAGCAGCACTCCACCTCGCCCACAGCTACCTCGAGGCCGAGCACCTGCACCTCAGTCGCGCACACACCGACCGCCCCGGCGTAACTCTCAGCCCCGCCAAAGCGCGCCACAAGACCTACGGGATACTCCTGAGCGCAGCAGCCGAAGCCTCCACCATCATCCGCGCAACCCGACCCTTCAATGCGCCACTCGACCAAGAGGATGTTGAAGCGGCGCACGCAGTACTCAGTCAGGGGTGGGTCGGATCAGCCTACCGGGAGCAACCACTCCTAGCGGCTGATGAAGGATGCAGCGAGTATGAGAGAATCTATCTCTCTGTCAGCCAAAAACCCCTCGTCAAGTCGTACAGAAAGAACCTGCGATGATCCCACTCCGCGCGCCTCGTCACCTCCATCGAGCGTGGCGGGGCTCTGTCGCCCTCACCTTCCTCCTCGCGCTCATCCTCACGTTCTTCGCCCACCCCGCTAAGGCGTTCACCGAAGACCAGGGGCACAACCTCAAGGCCAAGCCCTCCACCTGGTGCCAGTGGTGCGCCGACAGTGACTTCGGGTACGACCCAAACGAAGAGCGCGGCATGATTACCAACGCCGGAGCAACCATGGGCGAGGCGGCGTGCGGTAACTTCTCCTTCGCGTTCGTAGAACTGAGAGCCGGAGTCAAAGCCCGCGGCTCCTACACCGTCAACGACATGCGCGCCGAAGCCATCAAGCTAATGCAGGCAGGCAAAGATAGCCCATTCAGCGATGACGGTTGGCTCTACCAGCTCAATCCCGAAGGCTTCGCCCAGGGAGTCTCCAACATGACCGGCGGGCAACTCACCGTCGAAGTCCAAGGCGACACCAGCGGCGCAGGCCTTGGAGCCAACAAGTTCACCGAAGACGACGTGCGTCAAGCCATGAACGACGGCTACTTCGTCATCTTCATGGTCCAAACCGACACCGGCGGACGACACTGGATCGCCGGCGACTACGTGGAAGGCAACACCGTCCACACCATCGACTCAGGACGACCCCTCACCACCCTCGACCGCTCCCAATACCCCGGCGGCATCGGCCCAATCCTCAAGTTCTCCCGCACCGACGGCAAGAAACTCCAAGACCTCCCCACCATCGACGACGCAGCCACCAGCGTCGGCAGCAGCAACAGCGGGGACACCACCACCGCAACCGACACCGGCATCATCAGCGACCTCGACCTACCCGGTATGCCACCTCGCACCGTCGGACAAAACCACCAGCTTTCCGAAGCCGACAAGCTCGCCTTCGCGAAAGACACCCTCAAGTTCGCGAACTACACGAACCTGAACACCACGCAGAAAGACAACGTTGACCAGATCGTCGCGCAACGCCAGCTCGAACAAGACAGCAAACTGTCGAACGGGTTCAGCACCGGCGCAGCCGTCATCGGCATCATCCTGTTCCTATACGCCCTCGTCATCGTCCTCGCATTCCTGTTCGACCTCGCCTTCCCACTGTTCTCTCTCCTCAAGATCGCGACAGCCGGCTCCCTGACTGTGCATCACGAGTCGCAAAGCCGTGCGGGCGTGAAAGAGCTGGGAGCTCCACCTCGAGGCCGTTGGGCGACATGGGGGAATGTGTTTGTGACTGCCGGGCTGGTCGCAGCATTGGGCGGTCTGCTCATCAGCGGGACGCTGGTTAGGTGGGTTGCGTTGTTCGTGCAGATGCTCTACATGTGACGGGTGAGCATAACCCCTGCGCGCCTGTGATCTAGTTAACCAGTTTACAGGTTGCGCGCACAAAACAACCAGGCCTACACTAAACCCATCACAAACAACACAATCACAACTTAAGAGCGTCCCCTGAACCGCCCCGGATCAGGGGAGCACCCCGGAAAGGTGCCCGAGCGGCTGAAGGGGCCTCCCTGCTAAGGAGGTAAACAGAGGAATCTGTTTCGCGGGTTCGAATCCCGCTCTTTCCGCAGGACGCGAGAAGCGCCTGAGACGAGTTACTTCATTTGGATCGAAACTACACTCGTTTCAACCTTTTCTCTCGCGTCCCCCACTTTTGCCCAAAACACCCAGAAAGGAGAGCGTTATGGCGCGCATGAACACCCGAGGCACCAAGCCTCGCAACACGGCGGCAACGCCTATCGCCACCACCGGCCAGGCCTTCACCGCAGAAGGTGGAATGGGGCGGCAGCGCACCCCCAAGGGCGAGCTGTTCCTCGCCGCCGTGACCTCCCTCAACGAGGACACGTTCTACGAGACCGCCGACAACCGCGCGCAGCGCATCCAGACGCTCGCAGCGTCTCCCGAGATCGTCAACAGCCCCGAGTGGGCGCTCGGCATGGTCCGCTGGCTCCGCCAGGAGGTCGGCCTCCGGTCGATCCCCAGTGTCGTCGCTATCAGCGTCGTTAAGGCGCGCCTGGACGCTGGCCTGACCGGCACCAACCGTCAGATCATCGAAGCGGCCATCAGTCGTCTCGACGAGGCCTCCGACATGCTCGCCGGGTGGATGAGCCTGTACGGGCGCAACATCCCCTCCTGCGTGCGCCGTGGCGTTGCCGACGCGCTACGCGCCCGACTGTCCGAGCGTTCCTACCTCAAGTGGGTTGGCCGCATGAACGCGGGGAGCGTCACGCTCCGCGATGTCATCAACCTGACGCACCCCAAGCCAAAGAACTCGGTGCAGGAAGCGCTCATCAAGTACGCCCTCGATGAGTCCTACGGCAAGAAGGGCGACGACAAGCAACTGCCCACCATCCGCGCCTATCGTCAGTTCCTCGCCCTGGATCGTGACGCGCAGATTAGCGCCCTCACCGGCCCGGACGCGAAGGATGTCATCCGTAAGGCTGCTCTCACCCACGAGGTGATCGCAGGCGCAATCGGGACGATCCCCGCCGACGTGTGGGAAACCCTCGTCCCCGAGATGGGCTACATGGCCCTGCGGATGAACCTCCGACGCATCGAGGCATCCGGCGCGTCTCGCGCGCTGATCGCCACGATCAACGAGCGCCTGAGCGACGTGGAAGAGGCTGCGAAGTCTCGCACCATGCCGGTCGCGTTCTATGCAGCGTACAAGAATGCGCCGCTGGCTTTCGCCGCCGCCCTACAGGACGCAGCGAACGCTTCGCTCGAGAACGTTCCCGCGCTCAAGGGGCGCACGCTGGTCCTCCTGGACCGCTCCGGCTCGATGAGCTACCCCATGTCGGCGAAGTCGTCGCTGAGCTGCCAGGACACGGCCAACGTGTTCGCGTCGGCGCTCGCTATTCGAGGCGAGAGCGTCCGAGTGGTTGCGTTCGACGATCACATGGAGGACGTGAAGGTCGCCAGCACGGACCTGCTCCGTGTCGTGGACCAGATGCCCACCGCTCGAGGCTGCACCTACACGCCGGATGCTGTCGCTTACGCCCACAAGAAGGGCGAGAAGTACGACCGCATCATCATCCTCACGGATGAGCAGTACAGGGGCGGCAGCGTCGATAACGCGCTCGACACGTATGCTCCCAGGGTTCCGGTGTTCACCTGGAACTTGGCGGGCTATGCGACAGCGCAGATGGAGGCCCGAGAGGGCCGCTGGACCTTCGGCGGACTCTCCGACAAGGGCTTCCAGATGATCCCGCTCCTCGAGCGAGGCATCGGTCAGTCCTGGCCCTGGGAAACGGAGACAACGCTATGATGCTCACGCCGGAACAGATAGCGAAGCTCGATCAGATCTCCGCTGAGACAGTTGCGTTCATCCGTATCACAGATAAAGGCATGGCGGAGTTCAAAGATATGCGGGTATCTCCTAAAGAACTTGCAGTGTATCTGCGGGAACTTGCTGACCATCTGGACGCGCTACCGCCTGGCGGGCATCTCGCATGACGGCGGCGGTGAAGCCTTTCTAGGGGGCTTCGCTGACACCCCTATAGCTCAACTGGCAGAGCAACGGACTTTTAATCCGTGGGTTCAGGGTTCAAGTCCCTGTGGGGGTACGCAGTGGAAAACTGAACATGGCGGGGTGCCGGAGTGGACTAACGGAGCTGTCTTGAAAACAGTCGCACCGACAGGTGCCCAGGGTTCGAATCCCTGTCCCGCCGCCAACTGAATACATGGTCCTATGGGGTAGCGGTCAGCCTGCCAGATTTTCACTCTGGCGACCCGAGTTCGACTCTCGGTAGGACTACTCCGATCCGGTGTAGCTCAACGGATAGAGCAAGGGACTTCTAATCCCAAGGTTGCAGGTTCGATCCCTGTCACCGGAACTCCAACAACTGAATAACATCCACGAGGGTCAGTGCCCCGAGCGGCGAAGGGAGCCGACTGTAAATCGGCCACAGGTAACCAGCCCACACCGCAGGTTCGAGTCCTGCCTGGCCCACTGGTGGAGTGAAGACGCGAATGTGTGAGTTACTTCTTTGCATAGAAAACACATCCTGGGCGTAGACCCAGGGCCCCATTTGCTCGCGCAGCCTTTCAGCTTCACTCCGCCCCTCCATCTCGGATGGTGTAACGGCAGCACACCGGATTTTGGTTCCGGGCATCTAGGTTCGAATCCTAGTCCGAGAGCGAACTGCGGGCGTGTCCCTGTCGAGAAGATAGCGACGCGCCCGCATGTTTACCCAGATCGAAAGGAAAACCACCGTGACTATTGGTGAGCGTAAGGCCGCAGCCAACAAGCGCCGACGCGCATTCCACATCTACACGATGAGCGCCTTGACCGCCCTCTGCGTGGGCGTATTCGCAGCTCTCGGGTTCGTGGGCCTGATCGGCCCCTCCCAGTGGGCTATCAGCCGACAGGAAACCACCCTCGGGAAGGTCTTCACCGGCTGGCTGACGACCGTCAACATGCCCGCCGCGGGGTGGGGGAGTGAGACCGTGTTCGTCTCCTCTTACACGGGCGATACCGCCCACCTGGCCACAGGGGAGATGGTCCCCGTTGCGGACCTGACCCTCACGGCACCGCTCTCGGCGACAGCTGAGCACGCCGTCTTCATGAACACCCTCACCGCAGCGCTTCTCGCTGCACTCCTGCTCCTTGTGGCCGTTGCTATGTGGCCGTCCTACGTCACCGACCCTGCGCAGCTCGAAACAAGCCTGGCGGGAGCGTTCGAGTGGCCCACACCGACGACGAGCGAGAAACAGCGCCAGAAGGCCCGCGAGCGTCGCCAGCAGCGACTAGAAGAGTTCACCGCAGCCCGCGAAGAAGCCGACGACCTCGACGCTGAAACCAATGCCGACACAACCCAGAACCACGCGCAGGAACACCCCGCAGGTGTCGAGCTCCTAGCCGCCCGACTCTCAAAAAGAGCCACCAATGACTGAACCCCTCATCATCGCGTTCGCCGCGGCCATCGTAGCGTCCGCAGCCTTCATGGTCGCCACCGTCGTCCTCATGGGCGACACGGCCTTCAAGCGCAGCGCAGACACCCTCAGCGCCACGCTCACAGTCGCCCTCATCAGCGCCGCATTCGCATCCCCGATCTTCACTCCCGCCACCTACCAGGTGCCCGACGTGATCCACGCATGGGTGAACTTCGGCCTCGCAGCACTCGCCCTACTGCTGATGATGGTCACGGTGTGGAACATGTTCCGCCGCTACCCCGACGTGCCCCTCACAATCCACTGGAGCGCATGGGCCATCAACGGAATCCTCGGATACGCCCTATGCGGCTTCATCCCCACCATCCACTTCATCCACGCGATCAGCCCGTGGGCCTCAACTACCGCATGACTAGCGTCGCGGTTTGTCCCTGCCCGGCGGTAATGGGAGCCGATTAACGTCGGTTCCTCCCGCTTTTATCACCCATTACTGGGGTGGCGGAACATCATAGGGGTGGTTGACAGCACCCCGCCCATGTCAGACCTTGTCCGACTGGGATTCAACGAGGCTCTGATACCCGAGTCGTTGAATATTCATCGCGGCCACACGATCATCATTAGACCTGTAGCCACAGTTCGAGCAGTGGTATTCGTGCAACCGCTTATCCCTGTTCGCCTTGCGTACTGTGCCGCATTTCGGGCAGGTCTGACTCGTATAACGCGGGTCAACCACGATGACGGAATGCCCGGCCTTCTTGGCCTTGTATTCAATCATCTGGCGGAGCTGGTAAAACGCCCAACTGACCTGCACATACCTGTCTTGCACGCGGACTTTTTCGGTTGCGTGACGAACACCCTCAAGGTTTTCCAACGCGAAGAGCGTGGGCTTGGACTGTCGGCTGACGAGTGCCTTAGAGACCTGATGATTCACGTCTCTCATCCAACGGTTTTCTCTCTTGCCGATCTTCCTGAGCCTGCGTCTTGCGCTGCGCGTCCCCCTCTTTTGTAGGGAGGCGCGTAGCCTCTTGTAATGCTCGCGCTTGCTTTTTACCTCCTTCCCGTCGTAGAAAACGGTGCTCCCGTCACTGTCGTAGCTGGTGGCGAGGAAACGGATACCCATGTCCACTCCGACGACTTGCTGCGGTCGGGATGGTTCGGGTAGTTCCACGGTGCTGGGAATGAGTAGGAGCCATCTTCCGTTCCGGTTCAACAGTCGGGCCGTACCGAACTTGCCGCGGCGGTATGGTTCAGGCATATGAGTCCATTCAACGGGGACTTTGATTCGCCCTTCAAGAGTATTCACGCTCAATCGCCCGTCTTTGAGGATGCTGTAGTCCCTGTTCCATACGAGGTCGTAGCCGGGGGAATGGTATTCCGGTTGCCTGGTCGCCCACGGGCTTCCGTGCATCTCTTTGATGGTCCGATAGTTCCCGATGACGCGGATTATGGACGATTGCGCCATCTGCGCTCCCACATGGTACTCATCGCGGAGCATACGGTAGATGAGCCGACGAAGTGTTTTCTGGCTGAGTGTCCTATGCTCCCATGCTGTTTTGCTGACCGTGTTGCAGCAGTCAAGGTAAGCGGAGCACGTGTCGGTGAGCGTCTTAGATTGGTCGGGAGTCGTTTCGACACGCACTGCGTAGGTGAGCGTATTAAGCATGTCGCCTCTCCCCTTACCTGATACTAGTTTCAATAACTGCTATTATAGTAACAGATTACTGAAAGGAAGGAGAGGCGATTCCTCCCCACCCACAAGGGACGGGGTGTCCTCGCCAAAAAATCATGAACAGCGATAAGCGGAAGTCGTCAAAATTGCGGGCTGTGGGCGTAATCGTATTCCTCGCGTTGTTCATGGCCTTCCTCATGTCCACCTGTAGCGGGGTGGGCGCGATGTTGCAGCGAGCGAACGAGGCCCGCTCCTCCCGCAACGTGGACACCAGTGCCGTCGCTGACGGAACCATTAGCGACCTCGACAATTTGACCGTCAACGACAACCCCACCCCGCCCGAGAAATACAGTCGTGTTGAGCAGTTCGGCCCCGCTTGGAAGGATGTGGACCATAACGGCTGCGATACGCGGAACGACATCCTCGCCCGCGACCTCATCGTCAGGGGAATGCGTAACTCCTGTGTCGTCACCGCCGGCCAACTCGCAGACCCCTACTCGGGCACGTGGATCGACTTCAGCAAGAAGGAAGCCTCGAAGGTTCAGATCGACCATGTTGTCGCCCTCGAGAACGCCTGGCAGTCCGGTGCATACAACCTCACTCAGGAAGATCGTGAAGCTCTCGCCAACGACCCCAACAACCTCTTGGCCGTTAACGGCCACGACAACATGGCCAAGGGGTCCAAGAGCGCAGACCAGTGGATGCCACCAAACGCCGACTACGCCTGCACCTACGCCTCTAAGCAGGTCCAGATCAAGAGCCGCTACGCTCTCACAGTGACCACACCGGAGAAGCAGGCCCTCGCCGACGCGCTGGCAACCTGCACCACCAACTAGAAAGGTTCATCCCAATGGCATCATTCACGACAGCGCAGAAGCGCGAAGTGATCCAGAGACATTACCCCACTGCCAACAACATCGCCGTGAAGGGCAACGTCTTCTTCGCCGCCTTCCCCGACGCGGAGCCTATCATCGGCTGGCTCCACTCACCCCGCGAAGCCCTGTGGATCCAGGCAGTCGTCCCCGTGAGTGCCTGCCCCGCTCTGCGCACGGTCCCCCCGCGCTGGTTCATCGAAGCAGCACGACCCTACATGCGGGGCGACGAGCGAAAGGAGCGCTACCTCTACACGCTCCTAGCAGCTCAGCAAACATTCCCATCGGGGGATTATATGCGCTGGATC
>ERZ773035.2435-NODE-2435-length-12139-cov-7.506455_pt1 | contig 12139 bp, 6 predicted proteins | sample MGYA00511487_ERZ773035 | MGnify/ENA primary metagenome ERZ773035 (study PRJEB29015, sample SAMEA2737985) | human oral metagenome | biome: human oral; feature: human-associated habitat; material: dental | place: China | collected 2024 ...
CGTTGAACGTCTGATAGACAGCATATTGTCGGAACCGCCCCACATCGTGAAAGAGTCCGATGATCTCGGCAAGAGCCATATCATGCGCATTGCAGCCGAGATGCTTTGCAAGCGCGCGTGCATTTGCCGTGACGTAGCCGGTATGAATCTCCTTGAGGCGAATCCCGCGCATGACATCGGGATCGTCCGTACGGAAGGAACGCATATAGTCGTTCATCCACGCATGCATCTCATGCAGAAATTCTTTCATCTATTACGTTCCTCCTTTCACATGCTTCACTTTATCTCAGCTCTATGCGGGAATATAGTTGTCGTCAAAATCCGTCGCGATGAGGGTTGCCTGCACCTTACCCGCCATCTTCTCCTGTACGGCGAGACCAACGATAATGTTGACCTCGGGGTGTGCGTTCTGATGGATATAACGCACCGCCTCATCGACATCGTGCAAGCTCATCATGGGATCTCCCGTGAGGTTCAGTACAATGCCACGCGCGCCCGTGATGCCGCGCTCGATGAGCGGACTCGCGATTGCCTTGCACACCGCTTTTTGAGGACTCTCACCCGTACCGATGGCAAGCAGAGCATCGCTTGATGCACTCCGGTGAAAGATCGTCGTCACATCGGAGAAGTCGACATTGATGATGCCCGTCGTGAGGATCAGCTCCGCCACGCAGCCGACTGTCTGCCGCAGCACTTCATCCGCGAGGGCAAAAGCATCGACGAAGGACATGTTGCGGCTTGGTGCAATCTTGAGCAGGTTATCGTTGCGAATTGTGATGAACGCATCCGTATGTCCCTGCATTCGGGCAATGCCCGCCTGCGCCGTCTGCATCTTGCGCGCCATCTCGAAGTGGAACGGCATGGTCACGACACCGATCGAAAGGATGCCCATATCCTGCGCAATCTCAGCGACAACAGGTGCCGCGCCCGTCCCGAGTCCTCCGCCCATCGTGGCGGCGATGATGACGAGATCCGAGCCCTCAAGCATCCTACGGATTGCCTGCTCCTCCTCACGTGCCGCCTGCTCACCAATCTCCACTCGTCCGCCCGTGCCGCGTCCGTTCGTCAGCTTCTCGCCGATGGGCAGAACCGTGATGCCCTGCTTGTAAAGGGTATTCAGCTGACGCAGATCGGAGTTAATACCGACGAGTGTAATGTTGAGATCGTATTTCTCATGCACACAGCGCACGATATTGTTGCCGCCGCCGCCAACGCCGACCACCTTGATCGTGATTTTCGGTTTGATAATTTCAGCTGCCGGCATGCTGTACTCCTTGCAGAAGTGCGATGAAATGAAGCTTTCCGGATCGTATCTATTGGAGTGTCCTGCTCATCCCCCGTATCTGCGCCATAAGCGCACCGCCAAGGAGGAACGCGCAACCCATGATCTGAACGCCGTTCATCGTCTCACCGAGAATCACCCACCCCGACACAGCAGCGAACACCGCCTCCGTCGACAGGAGGATCGACGCCTGCGTCGGCTCCACATATGCCTGCCCGAGAATCTGACAGGTGTAGGCGACGCCGCACGAGAGAATGCCTGCATAGAGGATGGGAATCGCCGCACCGACGACATCGCTCCACAGGAACGTCTCATAGACAGCGGCCAGCGTCGCGTTGCCGATCATACAGACAATCATCTCCATCAGGCAGAGCTCGATCGCATCCACCGTGCTCGCATAGCGATCGATGAGGAGAATCTGTGCCATCCAGAAAAACGAGCAGATAAGTACAAGCAGATCGCCTGTATTGATCGTCAGTTCCCCGTAGGCGGAGAGAAAGTAAACCCCGACGAACGCGAGTACGGCACCACACCACTGCGCCGCACGTACACGCTGTCCGAGCAGGACGGCGGCAAGCGGCACAAGCACGATATAGAGCGTTGTAATGAATGCCGTTTTGCCCGCCGTCGTATAGAGAAGCGCAACCTGTTGGAGTGTCACGCCTACGAACATCGCGATCCCGACGGGAATGCCGGGCAGAAAGCCCGAGCGGTATGTTCCCGCCCGCCGCTCGCTCGCGCGCTTTCTGCGATAAAGAAACCAGAGCGCCCCCATAAACAGCGTGCCGAGAGCGAAGCGGAACGCCGCATAGGTATAGGGACCAAGCCCCTCCATCCCAAGAATCTGAGCGACAAACGTCGTTCCCCAAAAGAACGATGCCGCAAGCAGCATCAGATTTCCACGCATGGATCAGAGCACCTTCGACAGGAAGCTGCGCGTGCGCTCCTCCTTCGGGTTCTCAAACACCTCGCGCGGCACCCCCGACTCGATGATGCGCCCCTCATCTACGAAGAGCAGGCGGTCGCCCACCTCACGGGCAAAGCCCATCTCATGCGTGACAATGACCATCGTCATGCCCTCATCGGCAAGTGCACGCATGACATCGAGCACCTCACCGACCATCTCAGGATCGAGTGCCGAGGTCGGCTCGTCAAAGAGCATGACCTTCGGACGCATCGCAAGCGCACGGGCAATCGCGACACGCTGCTGCTGACCACCCGAGAGGTTGTCCGGATAGGCATCCGCCTTTTCCGCAAGCCCCACACGTGCGAGCAGTTCACGCGCCGTCTTTTCTGCCTCGTCACGCGCGACATGCTTCACCTTGATCGGTGCGAGCATGATGTTCTCAAGCACCGTCATATGAGGAAAGAGGTTGAAGCGCTGGAACACCATGCCGACCTCTTCGCGCACCTTATTGATATTTGCCTCGCTCGAAAGCGTGATGCCGTCGACCACCACCTCGCCCGCCGTCGGCTCTTCGAGGTGGTTCATGCAGCGCAGCAGCGTGCTCTTGCCCGAGCCCGAGGGTCCGATAATAACAACGACTTCTTTCTCATCAATGGAAAGGTCGATCCCCTTCAAGACCTCATCTGCGCCAAACGACTTGCACAGCCCCTTAATCTCAATCATGAACGCGATACCTCCGTTCCAGATATGCGACAAAGCGCGAAATCGTCAGCGTCATCACGAGATAGATAACAGCGACACTCATCCATATTTCAAACGAGCCATAGGTTTTTGCAATGATGAGCTGCCCGCGCCGCGTCAGCTCCTCGAAACCGATGACCGAGACGAGGGACGAATCCTTGAGCATCGCGATAAACTCGTTGCCGAGTGGCGGAATAACGCGCTTGAACGCCTGCGGCACAATGATGTAGCGCATCGTCTGCAGCCACGTCATGCCAAGCGAACGCCCCGCCTCCATCTGCCCGTCGTCGACCGACTGGATCCCGGCGCGGAAAATCTCTGCCACATACGCACCGGAGTTGATACCGCACGCCGAGATCGCCGCGATGAACGGATCGATGCGCTGCCCCGTGATGACCGGCAGGGCAAAGTAAAAGAGGAAGATCTGCACAAGCAGCGGCGTCCCGCGGAAGAACTCCACATAGACCTCCGCAAGCATCCGCAACACGCGCAGATTCGAGATGCGTGCCACCCCCACGATCAGACCGATCACAAAGCCGATCGCCGTCGACAGCACCGTGATCTGTATCGTAACGCCCGCACCGACAAGCAGCAGCGGGAACGAATTGACGACGAGATTCATATCAAAGTTCATAAGCCCATCCATTCTCCCCATAGGAATTTATGATATCTCTGCATAAATAGCCGTTCTCCATATTATATTTCAATCACCGTGCGCTGTCAATAAATTCAGGCTCTTTGTTGGGCAGCAAAAGAATAACACAGTAATTGTTGTAAAATACAAAATCATACGAACCAATAAAGGATTACTTCTTTGTCCTTGTCGGAACATTATCCTTGTAAAAGTCTATTGGTTTATGCTATCATCAACGTGCTTTAACGTTTTTCATATAAGGATAACCGTTTCAAGGAGGAGATCGAAGATGAGAAAGAAAGACCTCGCCCGAAAGATCACCGGCTGGATCACGCTCGGTATCTTTGCCGTACAGCCCTCACTGACCTTTGCTGCCGAGATCCTCCCGGACACCTCCGCCCCCATCGGACAACAGCCGCAGGTTCTTGAGGCGGCAAACGGCGTTCCGCTTGTCCAGATCACAGAGCCCTCTGCGGGCGGCGTCTCCATGAACCTCTACGACTTCTTTAACGTGCCCGAACGCGGCGCGATCCTGAACAACAGCGATCATCTCTCCAATACGGAGCTTGCGGGCTACGTTCAGGGAAACCCGAACTTGATGAACGGCACGGCACAGATTATCGTCAATGAAGTTACAAGCACGAACCCGTCCGAACTGCGCGGATTTTTGGAGGTCGCAGGAGACAGGGCCGGCATCGTCATCGCCAATCCGAACGGGATTTTGGCGGACGGTGCCGGCTTTTTGAATACGGCAAGAGTCACCCTCACAACCGGACGCACAGAGATGGATCCTGCGGGAAATCTCACGGCACTGCGCGTGGAGGACGGCAACATCCGCATCACCGGGAACGGTCTGGACACAAAAGGCATGGATACCGCCGAGCTCTACGCACGGGCGATTGAGATCAACGCGGGGCTCTGGGCGGAGCACGCAAAGATTGTCACAGGTGCGAACACCATCGGCTATACGGACGGAGAAATCTCGCCCATCCCTGCGGACAGCAACACGCCCTCCTATGCCCTCGATCTTTCGGCAATCGGCGGCATGTATGCCAACCGCATCGTACTCATCGGAACGGAAAAGGGGCTTGGCGTCAACCTCGCAGGACAGATCACCAGCACACAGGCAGTCTCCCTTGATGTCAACGGCAACCTGAAGACCTCCGGCAACCTCTATACGGACGAAACGGCATCCATTCGTGCCGAACATGCAGAAAACAGCGGTACCGTCTACGGAAACCGTGGGGTTACGGTTTCCGCCCGTGCGCTCCGTAACGACGGGAAGATCGTCAGCGGCATGAATGCCGTGCTCCGTGCAGACCGCATTGTCGGCAGCGGAACATTCGGGAGCGGAATCTCCCCTGCCGGTACAGCGAATGCAGACGGTTCGTTGACACTCGATGCAAAAGAAATCATCCAGACCAATGCAAATATCCTCAGCGGAAAAGACATCTCCCTTACGGCAGACCATATCCATACGGAAAACACGACCATCGCAGGGAATGGGGATATTGTCGTTGCCTCGAAAGGACATCTGGGCATTGAAAAATCCGTCCTGCAGAGCGGAAAGAATCTCTCCGTCCGTGCGGAAACAATGCCGCTCACGGGAAATCTGTTCAGCGGCAAAGATATGACCCTTACCCTTCGGGGCGATCTTGACAACACCTCTGCAGCGGATTCCTTCGGCAATCTCCATGCCGGCGGGAACCTCACGGCAAATGTTGGGGGCGATGTACGCAACCAAAAGAAAATCGAGGCGAACGGAACCCTCCGCCTGACTGCCCGCAGAAATCTGTCCCAAATAAAACCGGGCGAAATCAACGGACAGAACCTGCATCTCGTTACGGCAGACCTCTCCAATCAGGGACTCCTGCAGGCGGATGCGTGTGCCGATATCACGGCTGCGCATTTGAAAAACAATGCGACCGGTGGAATCTACGCCGACCGGCTCTCGATTCATGCAAAGAGCATTACAAACGAAAAAAACGCGGCTCTTGAGGCGCGTCTTGCAGCGGAACTTACGGTATTAAAGGAAAAAGCGGCACTTCTCGAAGACGCCCACCTTGCAGACGTGACAAAATTCACCACATGGAGCAAAGTAAACGCCTACAAGGAAAAGATACAGGAAGCGGAAGCGGCATACGATGCACAGCAGACGATCGTAGATACCATCAAGGCAGAACTTGACGCGCTCCCCTCCGGGACCATCGCCGCACGCGAACATCTTTCCCTCACGGCAGACACCATCCGAAACACGGGGAACGCGCTCCTTTACGCCGGTAAGGATATGGAACTCTCCGCCGCAGAGGGGCTTCTGAACCGCGGGGCACGCATGGAGGCGCAGGGAAACATCACCATTACGGCGCCCGTGACCAAAAACGAGAACGCCGCCTTTTCGACAAAGCGCATCATCACGGAGACAAGGAACAATCCCGTAAAGCTGCGTATTGACGAGAAGGGGCATATCGAGCGGGGGAAGGCATTTCCCGCCGTGGAGTTCAGCGAGATTGACAGCGGATACGGCGCATACCACAGCCATGCCGCGCGGATGGAAATTCTTGACCCCGCGGAGTACAGACCCCTCGAACAGATCTCGGCGGAGGAAGAGGCGGCAGGACAGCAGCGCATTCCGGAGGATCTCATCGGTACCCTCATGCCGACCTATGCGTACGACGACCCCATTTTTGAGCGCTTCGACATCACCTCCATGCCCACAGACCGCCCCGCAGCGGACGATCCCGCACGCGCCGCATGGGACGCAGAATACCGGACCATTCTCGCACAGCTCAACGACAAGATCACCATATACAATGCGCAGGCTGCGGAACACAACGAGAAAGTCGGCACTGCCGCAGGACAGAAGATCAACCGTTTCAGCGTCATCCGCAGCGATTCGCTCATCTCCAAGGAGCACGTCACCTCCTCCCTCCCCGGCAGGATTCTGGCAGGTGGTAATATTCTCCTGAACAGTGCTGTAGAGAACGAGGACAGCAATATCGTCGCGGGAGGCACCCTGCACGCGCGCGGAACCGTCCGGGCAGATGCCGCGAAACAGCAGGAGTTTGCCGTAACCTTCGGAACAGCACAGGGCAGTTACACGGAGCGAAGGAGCCGGCTCCACAAAGGAAAAATACGCAAGTACGGCGACGTTGGCTTCATGACCCCCGAAATTGCAAAGAGCAACCCATCCCCCATCGGCATTCAGACCTATGCGGGCGGCAGCGCCGTGCCCGTTGACCGGACAGATATCACGAACACGCAGAGGGCGCAGATACAAAACGCCCTCTCCCCCTTCGGGCTCGCGCCCTCACGGGAAACCGTAAGCAATGCACAGCCGCAGAACCTCCCAAATGCCCCCTCTCGGGAGAACATCGACCGTACACAGCAGCCCCTCTCCCCCGTGCGGGAAACGCAAAACACGGAGGACAGGCAGAGCGAACCGCTCTTTGTCAGTTCCCTCTACCACGTGTCCCCCGAACCGACTGCACATTACCTCATCGAGACCGACCCCGCCTTTACGAACAAGAGGAACTTCCTCTCCTCGGACTATATGTACCGACAGATGAAGTGGGATCCGGACAAGATCCCCAAACGCATCGGCGACGGATTCTACGAGCAGCAGCTTCTCGTAGACCAAATCCTAAAACAAACAGGCAAACGCCACCTCGAAGGCTATACCGACGACGAAACCGCATTCCGGGCACTTATGGATGCGGGGATTACGTATGCAAAAGAGATGAACATCACTCCCGGCATTTCCCTCTCCAAAGAACAGGTCGCATCCCTCACCTCGGATATGGTCTGGCTCGAAGAGCGCGATGTCTATGTAAACGGCAAAAAGGAACGCGCCGTATATCCTGTTCTCTACACCAAGAACACGAACGGTCTAAAACTCACCACGGGCGGCAGTCTCATCTCGGCACGAAACATCATCGTCGAGACGAAAGATGCACTGAAGAATGCGGGCACGCTCTACGGTGAGAATGTCCTCGCACAGGCGGGAGATATCGAAAATACGGGACTGATCCGTGCGAAAAACATCGGACTGAAATCCGATCATGACATAAACATACAGGGTTCTGTCATCGGTGACAAAAAAGTTCTCCTTGAGGCAAAGGACAATGTCACGGCGAAAAGCACGACAGAGAAGCTCGCCCATCAGGATGTCCTGAATACGACCGCCGGGATTACCGCCCGTGGCGATGATGGCGTCCTTGCCGTCCGCGCGGGAAAGAACATCGACCTTGCGGGCGCGGTCCTTTCGGCACGCGGAAAAAACGGCAGCGTACTCCTTGCGGCGGGAGAAAACATCTCCCTCGGCACCATAAAACTCCAAAGCGAGAAGGATATGACGGCAGATGCCGCAAACTATCTCCGTACGAAGCGCGGTACGGAACTCGCTGCAGAGATTCGTGCGGACGGCAACATCTCCGTCACCGCAGGACATGACCTGAACATGAGAGCGGCAGAGGTGTCAAGCAAAAACGGCACAGCCGCCCTCTCCGCAGGAAACGATGTCAGCCTCACCGCAGGACGGGAGACGGCAGAGGATCACTACGGCATCCGCTATAAGGGCAGCGGGCTGCTCTCCTCCAAGACCACAACCATCCGCATTGACACGGAGTCAGATATTGCACGCACGACGAATATCACGGGGCAGAATGTCAACATCGCGGCAAAACGTGACGCGGTCTTCGAGGCAGCGAATATTGCTGCGGATCATGACGTAAACATCACCGCAGGACGGAACGTCTCTGCGGTCTCGGCAGAAAACTATTCGCATACGGAAAACTACGAAGATGTCAGGAAGTCCGGCATCTTCGGTTCCGGCGGGCTCGGCTTCACCATCGGAACACAGCAGACAAAGACCACGCGTGACAGCGACGCCCTCACCCAGCAGGGCACGAATATCTCCGCACTTGGCGGTAGTGTCTCCATCTCCGCAGGAGAGACCGCACATATCTCATCCGGCAATATCCTTGCAAACAAAGATGCGACCGTCACAGCGAAGGAGACACATCTCGACGGCAAGGATAGCATCTATCACGAGAGCATCACACAGGAGAGCAGGACGACAGGGCTCACCGTCAGCCTCGGTCACGGACTCCTCGATCTCGGACAGTCGCTCTATGCACCGATCAGCCGTATGGGCGAGGTACAGGACGACCGACTCAAAGCCGCCTACGCCTACCAAACGGGGCGCATGATTCACGATGCGTTCAAGAAAAATCCCCTCACGGGGCAGACCTTCTCCCTCGATGTCAGCTTCGGGACAAGCAAATCCTACAGCCATATGGAGAGCACAACCCACGAATACGCGGGAAGCCGTATCGCGTCGGGGGGAAATACAAACGTCACTGCGGGTGAGCGTGACCTGACCGTCAAGGGCTCGACAATTGAGGGCAAGGATATGTCCCTCACCGCCAAGGGGAACGTGCGCCTTGAAGCGGGTGAGAATACAAGTATCACCACAACCGAGAACAAATTCAGCTCTGCAAGCATCGGTGCATCCTTTACCCCGCAGGGACTGTCGAATATCAGCGTCAATGCAAGCAAAGGCAACGGAAACAGTAAGGAATCCGTGACCGCCTATTCCCCTACCCTCGTTGTCGCAGAGAACACTCTCAGTCTCACCTCGGGCAAGGATATGGACATCATCGGGAGCAGGGCACAGGGCGATAAGATTACCGCAAAGGTCGGTGGGAATCTGAACATCGAAACCTTGCAGGAGAAGGAGACCTACGAGGAACAAAACTCTTCTACCGGCTTTGGCTTCTCGTGGGGCGTAAAGGCAAAGGACAAACAGACCTCAACTAAATCCACGGGTCAGACACAAAATCCTCCAACCACAAACGCAGCGAACAGCACGCCAAAGCCCAACGGCACGCAAGTCACCTCTCCCACCGGGAGAAAATTCTTCGACCCCACCATTGGTGGATCTCGGAACAAGGGAACGGTCGACTCCCACTACCGCAGTGCACGCGATCAGGCAGGATTCTTCGCAGGAAGCAAAGGCTTTGACATCTACGCCCGAGAGAATACCGATCTAAAGGGCGGCATTATCGCGAGCAACGCGCCTTCGGACAAGAACCATCTTTCCACAGGGACGTTCTCCTTTAGCGACCTCAAAAATGAGGCAGATTACAGCGCAAAGAGCACCGGATCCGCCTACCACAAATACGGCAATTATGACAACATGTCAGAGGACGAGCAGAACAAAGTCTTCAATACCATCGGACTTGCGCCGGTTCTCCCCATGCCCGTTGTCGGAAGTGCCGACAGCACCACAAAAGCTGCCGTTGCACCAGCGGCCATCGACATCCGTGAGAATCCGACACAGGACATATCTGCCCTCAGCAGAGATACTGTGAATGCACTCAATGAGCTGGGGCGCATCTTCGACAAACAAACGATGGAAGAACGGCAGGAACTTGCCGCCGTATTCGGCGAAGAGGCATTCCGTCTCCTGCATAACATGAAGGACGACGGCAGTGTAGGCAAGATTGCCGCGCACGCAGCTGTTGCCGGCATCCTGAGCCAAATCACAGGCGCCGGCTTTGCTTCGGGTGCCATCGGCGCAGGACTCAACGAGGCGCTTATCAAGAACCTAAAGGGTCTAGATCCCGGCACGGCACAGATCGTCAGCGCCATCATCGGCGCAGCTGCAGCGAAGGCAATCAGTGGCAATGCACAAGCAGGAGCGTCTGCAGCGGCAAGCGGGACGAAGTGGAACTTCTTTGGTTTTGCTTACCGCCCAGATAAAATAGATAGTGTCACAGCAGATGGCAAACACACTGTTGTTGAGATGGTGAAAGAATCCTTGGTAAAAGAGGATGGTAGCACCTTATCTGAGGCAGAAGCAATTCAGTTGCTAACAAACTTAGATCAATTTATGATGGAACAGGAGCCAGAAAAAGCAAAATCAAATACAATTCTCGTAGAGAAGTTTTCAAATATCGTACGTGTTGCCGATCGGCTGCATTCTCTAGGATATACAGAAGAAAGCGTGAACCACTTCTTAAATTGGTATACAAGTGACATAAATATAACGGCTAATGGGCTTTCTTATTTTGGCATCGGAGATGATGGCGGCTTTGTCGGTTCTGAATATATAGGGAAAGATTTTCAATTCCCGAACTATATTTATGATCGAAGTAGTGTGCAAAGCAAACAGAATCCCGGAGTCTACGGATGGAAATATGTCGATGACATTCTTGTCGGAATCAATAAAAACGGTGATATCTTCCTTGATGATCAACATAAGCCAGTTATTTGGGAAACTGATGCGGCAGAGCACCCATTCACAACAAAATCACTGAAAGATAAAATAGATTTTGTTGTAAAACAAACGGAGCTATTTCCCACGAAGGGAACTTCAGAAGATTTTCAAAAAGAAGTGGATCAAGGTGTAGCACACTACGTAGATCCAGCAGATGTTGTTGGCGTAGGAAGATTAATTAAAGGTGCGCAAGCAGTGAAACCTCTCACAGAGCCTCTTGTAGAGAGATTGAGCAAAGTTGCATCTGATAGAGTTATAAACGAACTAAAGGCATTTCGGTCTAAAGTTTGGACAGTCGGAAACCAAAAAATTCTACTGGACAAATCTGGCATGAAACACATTTTAGAGCGTCATCACCCTGCGTTCTGGGCTGGAAAAACAAAACCAACACAGACATTCCTCTCACCTAAAACCTCTGTAAAAGATATCGAATACACTATTCAAGAGGTCATATTTCAAAATCGAGATGTGCTCTCAAATATTTCCTCGCTCTCAAAAAAACAGATCGAAGGAGTTATTGATGGTGTAAAGTATGTTGTTGGATTTACAAGAGGAAGAATTGGGCAGTTTTATATTAAGGAGTAGGAGGACTATTTTGTTTACATGTAGATCTTTAATACTTGATCCCAGATATGATATCCCAGATGTTGACCTTATTAAGCCATCATGGTACATTGAAATAACTGATGTAGAAGGTATCAAAAAGATATCTAAATACATCGATGATCGAAATTATATAGAAGGAGTAATTCTATTAGCTTATAATAATGAAAATATTTTTACTTATCGTGATTGGGACGATGTTAATTATTGGTGGATGTATATCACGTTAGCAATTCAGATGGTTTTGGACGAAGGGGAGGGATGGCTATACATGCCAGATCAACCTACAAAGATTACGTTTAAAGAGCGCGATAACGATCTCATAGAGATGTACACTGAGTGGAATGATAAAACATACATACTGCCAGAAAAAGAGCTGCTGACAACCTTGCTCGAAGGTTCTATTCAATTTTTTGAGGCAATCGATGAACCACTGGAGCTTCATGGAGAGTATAATGATGAAATCCAATTCTCAAAGGATCTGTTGCTTAGAGTGGAAAATAAGTTCAAGAAACTATCTGTCTCTAATATCTAATCCTGAAAGTGTATGGTGACTCCACTTGAAAACACTCAAACGCCCCTCTTTACTACTCCTCATCCCCATCCTCTCCCTCTCTGCTGCCCCGACTACCGCCGCTCCTGCACAGCAGGAGCAGCTCGATCAGTCACGGGCGCAGGAGGCGGAGCGGCAGG
>ERZ773035.2438-NODE-2438-length-12126-cov-5.982520_pt1 | contig 12126 bp, 6 predicted proteins | sample MGYA00511487_ERZ773035 | MGnify/ENA primary metagenome ERZ773035 (study PRJEB29015, sample SAMEA2737985) | human oral metagenome | biome: human oral; feature: human-associated habitat; material: dental | place: China | collected 2024 ...
ATATTTTATCAAAAAATAAGGTATTGTACAATTTTAAGTTTTAAGACACACCCTAGAAGAAGTTGAAAAAATTGAGACAACTAGTACATTTGATTGTTTAAAGGATACAATGGCGTATTATCTAAAGCAGGAAAGTCAGAAGGGAGATAGTGCGAACTGGATTGTCAGAGATTTCCAGCAGATTGACGGAGATGTATTGAAAAGTTCAACGCAGGAACCAGACATAATCTACCATTTTGCATGTGTATCTGATGCAGATATGAATGTAAAAAGAGAAGATCAATTTCCGTGGCCGCTGACTATAGAATTTTTTGAAAAAGCATATGAACCATTAGACTGGAAATATCAGGTTTATGTGAAATCAAGAAAAGAATTTAAACATTTTAAAAGATATGCCTTGATTTACGGATTAGAATTTAACAGATGTAAGTTTAAGCTGAGTTTTATAAAAAATGATGATGATAAAGAAAATGAACTGTATTATGTTTTGAAACTGTTGGGCGTCAAGACGGAGAGAAATATTCATGATACAACAGAGGTTCATCAAAGACAGAACCTAACATTTGATTTAGGCACAAACACAAGTAATTTTGTGGATTTAGATGGATTTAGAAGACGCATATGTGGATATAGGTTTGCATTAGAGTCCTTAATAGAAAATGGAACTAAGTATCAAGATAGATTCTTACAGACCAAATACCTAGAGATAATATTAGCAAACACTGTACGACGAAAGTTGGAAGGTCAAATTGCTACAGAGGCAATAATGAATGAGGCATTGGATGATTCGGCAGAACGCTTGAGTCGATACTTTAGATTCTTGAATGAATCTGAAATAACAGATATTAAATCAAATACAAAGAGTGCAATTATCCATCAAACGTTGCAGGATGGGAAAATAAAGCAGTTTCCGAAGGTGACAGATATTGATTCTGAAATGATGAGAAAGAAAGAAGAATTCATATACCTGCATTTGGAAAATGAGAATCAGGAGAATGTATTACTTGGCAAATTTAATGATTTGACGGTGGCAGAGAAAAAACAATTTTTACCGGATAATCTTAAAAATGCAAGTTATGAAAAAGAAGCAAATGTATGGTGTCAATGGTGTGCAGTAAGAGAGAAGTGTCTTGAAAGCTATAAATCATTGGTTGAGATATAGGGGGGGGTAGGACTCTTGGAAAGAGGAATGTACGTAAGATGTCCAATAGCAGAATTTGAAGACCCAAGAAATTTTATTGTGGGTCGAATAATTGAAGTGGATGATTTTACAGAGAATGTAACAGTGGCATTTTTAGATCCATTTGGATTTAGAAATTATTATGAGAACATACCAGAAAAAGCTGAATTACCATACAATTATGTAAAGAGATGTACCTTGCATCGTAAATCGTATGTTACTTATAGAGGAAACAGATATACGATATTATCTACACTGAAAGATGATGAATGGTACTACTATTATCTTAAAGAAGAATTTACAGATAGGATTATAAAGGTTAGAGAAGATGTCATAGATGCATCATTCAATGGTGGAAGAATTTCGCCGGCAGAACAGCTTAGAACTTACGAGTTTCAGAATCCTGTGTGGTATTTTGGAAGAAATGTCGTAAGTAAAACTGTAAAAGTTCTTGATAATTCAGTGTTTGGATTTAAAGAATTAGCAGGTTGTAAGATATTTTTAAAAGAACATCAGCTCAGAACGATTATGCGTTGTTTACAAGAAAAAAACTGTAGAGTGATGTTAGCAGATGAAGTCGGTATGGGTAAAACTATTGAGGCAGCCTCTGTTTTAAAAGTATACATATTACATAACTCAAATAAGAGAATTTTAATAGCAGTACCACGTCCTCTTGTAGCACAGTGGAGAGCGGAATTACTTATTAAGTTTGAAATAATACCGGGAAATAACGTGAATGATAATTATGTCGAACTTATAGCTGAAGAAGATATTGAGGAATATATTAACAGTCGGTGGGACTTTGTTATAGCGGATGAGGCACATAAACTTTTAGCAAACAAAAGGTTATATACACATTTCCATTCGCTTAGTAAGCGCTCAGAGAATATTTTGCTGTTATCAGCAACTCCGGTTCAACAAAAAAAAGAAGCGTATTTGGCATTACTTCAACTTATTATGCCTTACAAATACGACCAGTTTTCAATAGAAGACTTTCAAACTCTTGTAGAAAAACAAAAAAGTATTACTAAGAGTACATATCTTGTATTACAGGATTTTGATGATTATATAGATAATATTGCTGATACTTTGGAAGATGGTGAAAATCCTTTAGAAAACGATGATTGTACAGATTTGTTTGATGATATACAAAACGGTCTTGGAAGAATTTCTAAACTGATTGAGGACAAAGGCTTCAATAAGGTTTTATCAGAAATAAGTTTGGATAGTGAAGACTTTGGTAAGGGCGCAATACAAGAGGCACTTTTATATGTGTGCGAAAACTATCAGCTTGAAAAAAATATTATCAGAAATAGACGTAGATACATGGAAGAGGAACTTCCACACAGAACAGTCAGAGAAATTGAATATACGCTTAATCCTGATAAAAATACATATGAGCATACAACATATGAAGCCATTGTTGATTGGATAAGTGGACAGGATATTTCTGCACATGATTTTGAAAAAAATTATATTCCATTACTTACAGCTTTTTTTAGCTCATCTTGGGCGTTTAATAAGGAGATCGAGCAGCAAAGAAATAACGGTTTAGATATTAATCAGGATGTAGAAGAAAATGCAAAGGAATGGCAAAGCGCAGAAGATTGGATGCTTGAAGAGCTTGATGCAGTATTAGCAGAGCCATATAACTATTCGAGTAGAATACTTAGTGTAGTTGATTTCATTGATCAAGAAATATATGAAGAAAAAGTAGTAGTATTTACAAACTATTCAGAGACCTTTGAAAAATACGGTCAAGTATTGAGAACGTATTTTGGCGAGGACAAAACAGCACTCTTTAACAAGAGTATGAATGAAGAAGAATTGGAATTAAGTATTTATCGTTTCCAAAATGATAATGAATGCAAAATACTCCTTTGCGATGAGACTGGTGGAGAAGGTAGAAATCTCCAGGGAGCAGATTTTGTAATCCATATAGATCTTCCTTGGGATGCAAATGCTATTGAACAAAGAATAGGTCGATTAGACAGATTAGGACGACCAGCAGATAAAGATGTATGTTCGGTTGTAACTTATGCAAAAGAAACTTTGGAAGAAGAATTATATAATTTCTGGAATAAAGGATTGAATATCTTTACTCAATCCTTAAGTGGATTGGAAATCATTATGAATGAAATCAATGAGGGTATTATTCATGCAGTAACAAGTGATTTCCGATACGGAATTTCCAATGCAATTAATGAGATTATAGAATCTTCACAACTAATGGAAAAAGAAGTGAGAAAAGAACAACATTTCGATTCGGCTGCATTTATTTATGCAACGCTCAATCAAGAGTTAAAAAGACTTTTGCATTACTATACCTCCAATGAGAATGAATTGTTTGCCAATACAATGATGAGATGGGCTAATCTTGCAGGATTAAAAGGCCAGTTTAATAAAAATGGTGTTGTGAGGTTTAATGAAAATTCATTTTCTATAAAGTCAGCAGAAAACTCAATGTTGATACCACCTAATTGGATGGAATATGTAAATCGTACATCAAATGCATTTTCTAGAAGGATTAGGGAATTATACGAAGAAAAAAGTGGAAATAAAACTTCTACAGGTAACAGGGAGATTGTAGGAACTTTTAATCGTGAATTATCTATTGAAAATGATTATTTATATTTCTTTGCTCCTGGAGATGAGGTTTTTGATTGCATTGTAGATAATGCGATGAATTCGTACAAAGGAACATCTACAGCTATTGGGGTTGAGGCAGACTTTGATTGGCGAGGAATTGTTTATACTTGGAATTTGTATCCAAACGAGCAGTTATTGTTGGAGAATGGAATTCCTCTAACTGCGATAAGACAATATAAAAGTTATGTTTCTGTTGATAAGGTAATAACTCCTATCAGTACACAAAAGTATGAGCATATACCTGCAGATAAGGTGTTAAAACTTATTGATACAATTTCAAGAGAATCAAAATCTGAAATTAGAAGAGATGTAGTGCATCTAGGTAGAAGATCCGTAAAAACAGATGGATTACATATTAAGGAAAAATATGGTTGTTCAAACATAGCCTGGTTTAGGCAGGTCTATCCAGAAGACAAGTGGGTTACATTTGTTTCTACATCAATGAAGATGGCTAAAAATCAGGTGAAAGAAAAAATGAAGGCTAGTAGCAATCTAAAACAAGCAGCAGCCAGCATAGAGCAGACACTGAATGCAGAAGTTGCACAAGCTAAGTTTTTTGGTGTAGATGCAGGAGAAATCGAAAAGAAAAAGCAGGTCTATAAGATAGTGCTGGAGGCATTGAGAACAACAAGAGTAGAACTTGAGGCAGCAGCATTTGTTATGGTGAGGAAGACGCATGATTAAAGAGCAGATTCAAGAATGTATACAAAAGATTTTAGATAATGAACTGGGCGGGATAAGCACAAATAATTGTCCAAGAGGCGGAATAGAAAAATATAGATACATGACAGCATATAGGTTGTCTAAATATGTGAATTTTTATAGAATGTGCAGAATATCATTGGATGATTTATTGATTTCACTTAGAAATTATCTGCTTGTTTTTCAGACAGCTGTGCGATTACCTAAGTATATTGATATAACAAATAATAAATATGGACTCCGTACAGATGTAGAAGGTCTTTGTTATGCAACCTTAAATTTGCCGGACTATCTCAATATGGATATTATTAAGCAAGGATTCATGGAAGATTATGTAGAACCTGAAAAAGATGACCGATATTTCCTGGGGGTAACGCCTAATATATATCGTTTGACAGGATTTCAAAGATTCAAATCAATACGTCAGAAACTTGCGGTTAATGGTGCACTCAATATGCCGGAAGGATATACAGCGTTAGTTTCTTTGCCAACAGGTGGAGGAAAAAGCTTGATTACGCAAACTATGGCATATCAAAAAAAAGATGGACTGACTATTACGGTTGTACCAACTGTGTCTTTGGCAATGGATCAAGTTAGAGTTGCAAAGGATAATATTCGAGTTTCATCTGAATCAGAGATTGCTTGCTATTACAGTGACTTAGTAAACGAAGAGAAGCGAAGCATTATAGATAGAATAAAAAATCGAAAACTTAGATTGTTGTTTATATCTCCAGAAGCACTTATTAAGAATGAAGTTTTTAAACAAGTGATAGAGGCAGCTAATGATGCTGGATATCTAAGGAATCTTATTATAGACGAGGCACATATTGTAATTGAATGGGGGAATTTTTTTCGTGTAGATTATCAATGTTTGGAACCTTGGCGTAATAATTTATATGAAAAGAATTCAAAGCTAAAAACGGTATTACTTTCTGCGACATATGAAAGAAGTACTATAAAAATACTTCAGAGCATGTTTGCTACTGGTGATAAATGGATTGAAATTCGATGTGATGCATTAAGAAGGGAACCTAGATTTGAATTAGTAACAGCAACATCATTTCGAGATAAGAATGAAAAAACCAGAGAATTATTGAGATGTTTACCTCGACCAATGGTTGTATATGTTATGAGACCTGATCAAGCTGAAACGGTCAAGAAAATGGCAGCAGACGTAGGTATCACTAATGTTGAGACTTTTACCGGAAAAACGAAGTCTGACGAACGTTCTCGAATCATAGATGAGTGGTCAGAAAATAAGTTTGACATTATAGTAGCAACTTCGGCATTTGGAGTTGGAGTTGATAAGAGTGATGTTAGAACAGTATTACATTTATATGTACCTGATAATCCTAATGCATACTATCAGGAATTGGGTAGAGGTGGTCGAGACGGACTCCCTTGCCTTAGTGTAATGTGTGTGTATCCAGAAAAAGATTTGAAATCTGCGTTTGTTATGACAGACAAAGTGCTAGGAAGCGAAAAAATTCTTGGAAGATGGGAGAGTATGCTTAATAGTCATACATCTGCCAGAGGAATTGGCTATTACACGTTGGACACATCGGTTAAGCCTAATTACAACAGTGTAGATTATGCTGAGGATACTAGTACTGTTGACCAGAAATGGAATATCTATGTGATCCTTCTTTTGAGAAGATACAATCTGATTAAGATTTTAGATATGGTAGTAGATCCACAAACACAGGTGTATTTTATCAGAATATCTATTTTGGATAAAAGATTACTGCAAACTACTGAAGATACAAAACTATTGATAGAAGATGTGCGTACTAAAGAATGGACCAAGAATGAAAGAGATTTCAAGACGATGAGCCGCGCCGTTAAGCTTGGAAAGAAAAGGTGCTGGTCTGAGATGTTTTTTGATTTTACATATAGTATGGTTTCAGAATACTGTGCCGGTTGCGACAATCATACGAATATTGTCGAATCAGATCCAAATAGATTTGAGCTGGTGAAGAAAATTCCAGCTCCGACAAGAAAGTTTTCTGTTGAGTTGAATAATATGTTTGCTAGTTCTAATGAGGCTATTTTATTTGCGGATAGTGATAACACAGAGTTAATAGGAAATGTAATTAACAGAGGATTTTCAACTGTAATTATAAATGATGACGATCAAAGCAGTTATTTTAATTTATTAAATAGTATTTCAGGATGGACGGACGTAAATTTGTTAGGAATGAATGAGTTTGTTCGTCTGGTTGAACATGGAGATTATTATTTCTTTGCAGGAGATGCTGTTGTTTTATATGGAAATAAGGACACAGAAATATATAAAAAAATTAGTAGATTGCGGAAAACATTACAAACTGGTGAGATACGATTACTACATGTTTTTAAAGAGGATATTTTCTGGAACGAAATTGGTAAAACGGCATCATCTATTATCGATGGACCGGTATTAGAAGAATACTTAATAGAAAGGATGTGAAAACATGTTTGAAGATAGAATGAAAACATCTGCAATTCCGGAAAGAGTATATGCTCTTTGTCAAGCTATTAAGAGCAGAACTATGCAGGAGAGTGATCTGCGAGAATTATTGGAACCATCGGATTTGGGTGGCTCAACAAAATATTTTGGAACAGTTCGTGATGCGGCAAAGCAATTGGGGCTTATTTCAATTAAGGAAGGTGATATATCTTTGGCGGTGGATTCAAAGTGTGTATCATCATATGATTCGATGAGAGAATACATTGTAGGCAATATAGATGCAATATCAGAAGGTTTGTTTTTCGATGTATCAAAGGAATATATGTCTATGAATGAACAAGTGTTTGAGTTCAAAGGAGTGTCTGAAGCAGCGCTAGTTGAACATATGACTAAAACTATAGGCAAACCAGTATATGAAGATGATATGAGAGCCTGGAGATTCTGGGCTACATATTTGGGGTTGGGGAATCTTCACGACATGCTATTGTTGCCTAATATGTATACCTATCTAAAAGCTGTTTTAGCAGTATGTAATATGAAAAAAGGTGAAGAGTACACATTTACTGATTTTATAGCTGCTATTAAGCCATACACTGAAATAGGATTATCCGATATTGACGGAAATAAGAAAATTAATCTCGCTATGTCAAGTGGATTAAGAGCATTACATGGCGAAGGAATAATCCAATTATCGCACAAGCTGGATAGTGGCTATATGTGGTTCTTATATGAGGCAGAACTGCACCCTATTAAATCAACAGTTACTCATGTAAAGGTAAGGAGATAGCTTATGAATTCAGAAATTGCCAAAAGTAGAATAGGTGAAGTTATTCGTATTGACACTGTTACGAGTACGCAAGCTGATTTCTTGGCTACGCATGTGCCTGTTCAAAATATTCATATAAGAAAAAAATGGGATAGTAAATCGGACAAAGTTATGTCTGAGGAAAAGGTGTTCAACAAATATGTATTAAATATAGAAAACGAGCATCAGTTTATTATAGTAATAGGTTCAAGTGGTGCTGGAAAATCACACCTTATTAGATGGTTTGCGGCTAGACTAGATCAGGCAGCACCGGAAAATGAAGTTGTTCTTTTTGTTCGCAGAAGTGACAACAGTTTGAAAGGAACAATAAAACAATTACTAGAATTGCCTGAAGTTGCCAATATACCGAATAAAGCGGTGTATGATAGGTTGGTGCGAGCTACATCAACGATTGATAATAAGAAGCTTAAAGATATGATATATCAAAATTTCATTGTTGAAATCAAGAATGATGAAAATGATGAGATTATAAGTAATAACGAAAAAAAGAGATTAGTTGAACTCTTACAATACGAACAGTTTCAGTTAAAACTAATGGAAGAAGAAGGGGCTATTGATCGTATTTATCAAAAAGTAGCTGAAAATGAAACTGGTGATAGCAGAGATGTAATGGCATTGTTTGAAACTTCAGATTTTGAAGTGGATGTTAATTTTTGCGACGATATGTTTACCAATGGTGCAGCTAAAAATGCTATGAAAATGGCAAATGCTATTCTTGCTGATGATGAAATGCCGGAAAGATTAGCTGATTATATGAACACACTGGTAAATAAGGTTATTCAGACATGTGCCGGATTGGAACCGGGAGATTTTGAGCAGGTATTTGTTGAAATTAGGAAAGAGATTAAAAGACAAGGGAAAAATCTCACATTATTGATTGAGGACGTTACTGCATTTACCGGTGTAAATGTGGCACTGCTGAATGTTTTGACTACTGAACATACAGGTATGTATAAAAGCCAAGAACTTTGTAGAATTTCCTCTATTGTAGGAACGACTGAAAAATATTTTAACATTAACTTCATGGATAACCATAAGGATAGAGTAACGCAGTTCTTTGTTATCCCCAATGACGTATTCGGTGAAGACCAGAATTCACTATATGAATTTGTAGGTAGATACTTGAATGCAATGTCATTGCGTAGCGATATTCTAGATGATTGGTCTAAGAATGGGGTCTCTATGAAAGAGTATCCAATTCATAAAGGAGAGGAAAAATCCAATTGGGATACAATAGAAATTGCAAAGGGTAAGGAATTATCGTTATTCCCATTTACTAAAAAAGCAATTACGAATCTATACATGTGTATTTTACAGCCGGATTATAGAACTCCTAGATATTTGTTAAGAGATGTTATTGAGAGGGCTATGAGAAATTATCTCTTTAAAAAAGAGAGTTTTCCTGAATTTGCGATTGAAAGGATTAATGATATCCCATTTGAGAGTCTATATGTAAGTACATATATACATCAGCAAGTTGAAGAAAGTCAGGCAGATAGAATCGAAAGATTTATAAGAGTTTGGGGTAATGCATCTGATCTGGAGTATGAAGAAAACGGTACAAAATATTTAGGTGGAATGCCAACTGGATTTTTTGACGATTTAGGAATACCAATGTTTATAGGAAGAAAAGGTGACAAGCCGGTTAAAATATCTGTAGAACCAATTACACGACCACAAGATGGTCCAGATATTGCTCCACTACCAGAACCTGTCACGCCGAAAGTAGATCCTGCTATGTCGGATTTCTTACTTGGACAGAGAACTTTACAAATCTGGATTGATGGTGGAGAACTAAATGTAGGTGCTACAACAAAAGATGTTGTGAATATTACAAAAGCTAGAGATGAAATAAATAAAAGATTCTTGATATCTGCAATTAACTGGCAGGTAGAGGGAGTATCCCTGGATAATTTGAATCGTGTAAAAGCAACGAAGGATTTTATAGGATTTGAAAGGCAGAAAAGAGCTGCCAAGAATGCATTGACGATTTTACCGGCTGATAGAGAAACGCAGGGCTTGTTAGAAGCATTTTTAGCATATGTAACACTAGGAAACGGAAGCTGGAATTTTGAAAATTCAGCAATGATGGTGTATCGTGTTCAGACCTGGGTTGAAAAGTGGAAAAAAACAATTATTGAAACTGTAAACATTTTTGAAAATCAAACAGTAGATTATCAAGATTGTGCGATTGCTACTGAAATGATAAGAGAGATAATGCAAGGTGTATTTACAGGAACAAAAGTTGAAGGTATTCCAACAACAAATCTGATGGCTAAAAATCTGAAAAAACCTGTACAAAACTCACATTGCCCAGAGTGGAATTCGCTTGTAAGTATGCTTCTGAATAATGACGAAAAAGTAAAAGATGTGATTACGCAGTATTACAATATTATTCAAGGTAATCTGAAATCATCACAGCTGTTTATTAGGGCGACGGAATTTAATGCATATGTACACAAAATTCAGAAAGCAAAACTAGTAATACCGAATGAACAAATTTTGTTAAATGATCCAATTCCACAACGTCGAGAAATTCGTGAAATATATGAAAAGATTTATACACGTATATCTAAAGTAGCTGAGGCAGAAAAAGAAAAGGCGAAAAGATTACTGGAGCAAATCGGAATGTATCTTGATTATGAGGATATTGATGATGAAGATATAGAGGACTTGATTGATAAAGTTAAGGATTTTTATGAGACAGCAAGTAACTCTTTGGTTAATATTCATGGAAATATTCAGGTGTTAGATGGAATAAAAAAAGATGCTAAAACTATATCGGTAGCTTTTGGTGAGGTTGAAAAGGGAATTGCAAGTAAAGACGATTTAGATACATTACTAATGTTCTCAAAAGATCCGCTGTCTAAACTTGAGCGTGTATTAGCAATGTTACAGACTGTACAAAAAGATGCTGAATATGTTGCACGAGATGTTGAAAAAAGAAGAGGCAATATTTTTGTGGATAATGGAGGTGACTTAAGTACGAGGTATGAGGAGTCACGTAATAGGATTGAATCAGATAGTAAGACTGTTATGGATTGGAAGGTGATGTAATGCTAGTAGATTTATTAGATCAGAGCATAATTGATATGAAAGAAATATACGAATTAGAAAAATCTTCTAATGATGTACAAAAGCAGGAAAAAAACGATAAGATTTTTTCGAATGTTGTAGGCGAAAATCATCTAATGGTTCAAGCTGTTACAAACAGTATGTCTCAATTGGGATTTGCTATATCACAAGAAACTAGAGCTAAGGTTATAGGGCTACTTAAATCATCAAGTGATGCCATATCAAGAGGCTTGGTACAGGAAACTACAGCAAATTATCTACAAAAGGAAGTATTTATTATTAAGAAAGCAATACTTCAAGAATGGTCGGACTACTATCATAGAGTGGCGGATCAAAAGATAAATATGCTTCAGACTATTAAGGGGATTGCCCCAGAGAGAGAAAAAGTAGATTATGCAACTAATAAAATTAAGCATGGTGCTTCTTGGGAGTTTAAGCAGGATAACCTCGATAAGATGACAAAAGGCTTGCAAGAAGCAGATGAGATAATCAATAGCTTAGGTTTTGGTGATGATGGTGCTGAAATTCTTGATTTTCTCAAGAAAGTGGCATCTGGCAAGGCGAGTGTTCATGATTTGACATCAGATATATTAAACTGGTTAATGGAGAATAATATGACATCAAAACTTGCTGTTAGCTTTAAGTAAAGTCAGCTAAGATGATGAAAAAATCTAAGAATTTGGAGAATAGACAAAATAAGGCAATAGAAGAAAAACAAAATTTACTAAAAGATATTGAAATAAAGGAAAGTCTATTATTGCATCCATTACATCATCACAAAAATCCTCTAATATCAGTTTGCGATTTATCATTATACTATGGAGAAAGACAGATATTAAGTAATGTAAGCTTTGAGATAAAACAAGGTGATATAGTAGCCATATATGGATGTAATGGTAGTGGAAAATCAACCTTGATTAAAATTTTATTAGGTCTAAATCATGAGTATACAGGTGATGTAAAATTAGCAAGTAATTTAAAAATATCGTATATTCCTCAAGACACATCTAATTTAACAGGAAGCCTAAATGAGTATATTCATAAGCAAGGTGTTGATGAAACATTGTGCAAAACAATTCTTAGGAAATTAGATTTTGCAAGAGAATTATTTGAAATGGATATGAAGAACTATAGCGATGGACAAAAAAAGAAAGTTTTAATTGCTGTAAGTTTATCAAAGCCGGCTCATATATTTGTTTGGGACGAACCGCTGAATTATATAGATGTAATATCAAGAATACAGAT
>ERZ773035.2439-NODE-2439-length-12123-cov-3.294912_pt1 | contig 12123 bp, 11 predicted proteins | sample MGYA00511487_ERZ773035 | MGnify/ENA primary metagenome ERZ773035 (study PRJEB29015, sample SAMEA2737985) | human oral metagenome | biome: human oral; feature: human-associated habitat; material: dental | place: China | collected 2024 ...
AGATTTATTTTTTACAAGAAAGCAAGGAATTTAATCTCATGATTCTTAAAAATCAAAATCTGATTAGCACACTCCCCCAGCAAAAGCAGGGGGTGTCGACGTTCTATAAAAAATAAAAGGAGCAAAAAAATTCCGCTCCTTTTATTTTGCCGCGCCCCAAAGGTTGCTAAGATTAAGATAGCCGAATTTTTTTCTCAGGTAAGAAAGGGGTTTTTACCATGGCTATGATCAAGCATTTGGGGACCGTTGCACTTAGTGGCACGATTGGCAACTTCAACGAGGCGAGCGTGCTCGCCATCGGCGGCGATGTAGTCGTCGCCGATGTTATGCGAAGCGGTCGGCTCAGGTACCGCCAAATTTTGGAGGGCGTTAAGCCCGAAGAGATTGATTTCGATGCTGAAATCGTCTTCGTCTCGAAGGAGATGCGGCGCAAGCTGCACCATATCTTCGCCGATGAACCGATTTCGCGCGGCAACGGTCCGCATTTCGCCGAGTGGTCGGAGCATAAAATCTCCGCGCCAGGAGATTTCCGGCCGCTCGTAAAGAAAGGCGAAATTTTAGTGGCCGACTACGCTATGTCGGGCACGCATTATTTTCGCCTGACACAAGAGGATCGCGCATGGCTAGAACATCGCAACGGACTGGTAATCCGTTAATTTACCGCCACGCCCCAGACTTTCTGGGGCTTTTTTTTGCCCAAATATCGCTCTTTCTATGGGCTTGATTGTGCCACACATGATTTGGTGACTCCATTTCCTCATACTACGAGAAAAGAGCACGAAGAATCCCTGTGACCCTCCAATGGAGTACTTGCTCAAACTTCGTATATGGGAAGATGCTACCATGTCAACACAGAACTTTTTTGTTTATTGATATATATGTTACTTTGTCCTTCTAAACAGCAAAAAAGACCGCTTTTTAGCAACCTTTTTTTTCCATCTCAGCACTTGGTCAACCTCGCACGAGTTACCATAGTTTGTTTTAGTCCTTTGTACTCATCGTGCGCTTCGACGGTCCCGCTAAGTACGAATTTGTCGCCAACTTCAAACCCAGTAACAGCACCTTTGTTTGTTTTCCAAACGATCCAATGATCCTGCTCATCCACAAACTCCACGAAATATGTCACACCATAGTAGTCATCAACTTCGCGGCAATTTGCAAATGTCACTTTCATGTCTTTGAGATTTTCGCCGACCTTGCCAACGTACTCATCTTTTTTTGTCTTTGCGTTGTTCAGCTTCGTGTTTTGCATGTCGTACCTTCTTTCTTTTTCTTTTAGCTCATTGTATCACATTTTTAAAAGGTTTGTATCACTTATCTGAATCTTTTTATCGAACAACAAAAAAGACCACTTTTCAGCAGTCTTCTTTGTTTCTTCTCAGCCCTTGACCAGTTTTGCGCGAGTTACCATGGTCTGTTTTAGACCTTTGTACTCATCGTGCGCTTTGACAGTCGCGCTGAGAACAAATTTGTCGCCAACCGAGAACTCTGCTGCATCACATTTGCTGGTTTTCCAAATCAACAAATGTCTTGCTTCGTCCACAAACTCCACAAAATATGTCGTGCCATAGTAGCCCTCAAATTTGCGGTATTTTGTAAACGTAACAGAGACGTTTTTGAGTTTGTCACCAACTTCTCCCAAATATTCGTCGGCGTACCCATCGAGCACTTTTTGCCACTCTTCGCGCTTTTTCGCGATTTCTTTCGATTTCTCAAAGGATGCTGGCAAAAATGCGAGGCAGCTCAATTTTGGCTCAGGAATGTGCTGGAACGTCGCCAATTCGCGAATTTTCGCTTGAAAATTGCGATTAAATTCGCCTTTGATTTCAATGCTCTTTGCGTACGCAATAACTTCGCGCGCATATTCGCGTTCTTCGTCGCTCGGCGTCCAGTTACGCGAAAGTCTGCGTTTTGCGGCGTTGAATGTTGAAATCTCGTCCTCTTGGCAATCCTTGAGATCATACCAACGACCTTCGAACTCCGCATCACGAGTCCCAATGTAGCTTCCAACCGACTTGATGACTGCCGCACATGTGGCAATCCAAAGCTCCAATTCGGTCGATTCATACATTTTGAGACCACTGCCAGAATTGTACTCATCGTGCCAATTGGATTGCTCTTCTTGAAGCATTTTGTACTCTTCCGCTATGCGAGCTGAGAGCTTGCAAAAATCGACAATCCCGTTGATGCCTGCTTGTGAGAATCCATACTCTTTCAAGCAGTTTCTGCCAACCTGCGCAAGTTCGCCCGTTTTCGTGTTGTGAACAATGAACAGGTTGTTCCGCACAACATTGGCATGACAATGCGCACAATCACAACCAGCGCTACGGAATCGCCCTGGCACGCGAAAGTCAAAGAATGACTCAATTTCCACATAGGGATCTTTACCATGCATGCGGTAGATCTTTTTACGACCTACAACGCACCAATCCGAAAGCGCATATGGGGATTCAACGGTGACTGCAAAGTCAACGACCTCGCCATAGACGGGGTTGCCGCTTAGATCGACAAACAGCGCTATGGTGCGTCGTGTCGGCTCTTCTGCACCATCAATGCCCGCAATGGTCGCCTTGAGCGCCTTGTGGCGATTTGCGCGACGCAGAAAGTCCTGAAATTTTTTAAATGCCAAACTTTCCAGCGTGTAGGTTTTTGTTTCTTTCATGTTCTTACCTCCTTCAAACTAAATCAAAATTAAGGCACTTGCCTCTTAATCTCAGTTTAGCACATATCAGAATGGAAGAAACAAAAAAGACGCTCGAAGGCGCCTAATTTGTTTCAATCCGCGCACTCGCGTGGAGTGCGATTTGGTCGATGAGCTATATTCCCGTTTTCTTTGAAGTTTCAATCCGCGCATCCACACGGGATGCGATAGCCAACTTTGCGTCAGCTAACCTAACTTTGGGACTTACCCGCCAATTTAGGGTTTCCTCGGCACATCATTCTCCACTTTAGCCTCCATTGTGGTTTAGATGTGCTTACAAAAACAGTTCAATTTTATATTCACTTGTGGTTTCGTACTACGCAACCGCCACACGGATATAATTCCCCTTACCAATCGGGTTTAAGAAAAATTCTCTGCCGCCGTATTTCAAAAAGTGTTTGATAGCAGCTAAAGAGCATTTAGTTCGCGGGGCATTCATCAGGCCATTATCTGCCTCATAGCCATCCTGAATGTAACTGTCAAGGACGCTTTTTAGTTCGTTAGCGTCAAACTCTTGAATTCTCACAATTCTGTCGTTGATTTGAAACAAGAACTTCTTTTTCATTTCGATTTCCCTCCTTTCGAAAATGTAGTTTTATTACATTTACATCTTAAATCAAAATTCTTTTTCTTGCAGAAAAATGTATCAATTTGTATTCCTTTTTAATCTGAATCAATCAATCTTCGCTCTTATGCGATTCACGAAAGATCTTTCCTAAAGTTCCATCCATATCCTCATCAGATTTATCAATCACAAGTTCTTTCCCTTTGGAACCCGAAAGACCCGATACCAGCTTTCCTGCAAGATCGCCAAACTCGCTTGCTTTTGTTTCGTCAACCATTACTGGGAAAATACAACCAACATTATTAGACAGCATCTTGATTGCAGACATGACGCGCTCTTTCTGCGCTTCGGTCATTTCGTCTTTGGTCAAGAACACATTGCCAAGCAAAACATTCATAATGTCTAATAACTGCTTGTTGTTTGGTCGATGGGAAACCATACCATTCTCCTTGAAGAAAAAGTAGTTTCCTTTTATATCATTTAAAGTCATTCCAGTTCGCGAAATCAACAGTTCATCGCGCAATAATGCGCCTAGGGCAACGTCATCAATTTGCTCAAAACTGTCTAGGAGCGAATTTTTGTCGAAGTGGTATGGATTGTTGAGCTTTTTTGAAAGATCGCTATCCGTTATCGAAAATAAATGAAAGTGTTCGTTTGGTTTTAGTCCAAACGATTCTTCGAGTTTTATCATGGTTTATCAACCTCAGTTTTTTTGATTTCCAAACAAAGTTGTTCGGATGGTTTGATTGTACCAACGGATTTTGGTTCTATCCAAATCAATTGTTTTGTTAGGAGTTTTGGATTTCTTCTTTCAAATCAACAATCTCATGATCTATTTTTGTCTTCTCGTCTCTGAGTTCAATAATGCGCTCTTCCAACGATGTTATTTCAGCCTCTAACTGTTCAGATTTGCTTTTTGCATCTGAAAAGCGCATAATCAGCACGACTTTGTTCAATGGTACATCTTCCAGCTTCTTGCCAGATTCAACAAGCGTGCAATTTACTGCCGTTAATACGCCTCCTGCACGAAAATTCGTTTCGTCAAAATAACTAATCAAGATATTGATTTTAATGATTGGTCGAGGATCAGGATCTCCTACATGGGAACGCAAATACACGTAATCAAGGCGATCAATGGCATCTTCGAACACGATTAGATCTTCTAGGTTGTTTTCCTTTAAATCCTCATAGAACCGATCTGCTTGAATTTGCCGCTTGACTTCGCGGCAGACGTCTAAAGGACCACTTACATTTATTCCTTCAAGTGCTTTCAAGTTCTCATTGATGCTTTCAACAAGTTCTTTTAAGGTGCTTATCATTTTGCTCCCCCTAATGTTCTGATTTATAAATCCAATACGAGCAGTTTGTTTTAATAATCTAATTGTACCACAAACGGCATGGTTATTTGCTTGCAGAGGAGTTAGGTGCAACAAAAAAGATCGCCAGCTAATAGCGATCTTTTTTTTCAATCCGCGCATCCGCGTGGGATGCGATAATAAAGGACTAAATCCTTATGATAGAATTAGAGTTTCAATCCGCGCACCTGTGTGAGGTGCGATAGCCAACTTTGCGTCAGCCAACCTAAATTGGGAATTGGGCTCCAATTTTAGGATTTATTTAGCACATCAGTCTCCACTTTAGCCTCCGTTATGGTTTGGATGTGCCTGCAAAAAGCGGTCAATTTCATGTTTGATTGAGGTTCGCACTCGCATTCGGTGCGTCCTGTTTGTTGTCCTTAGTATACAGCAAAACCAAAATCTTGTCTTGGCGTTTTGAAAAACCTTATGCAACAATGCGCAGATGAGAGCCAGTCATTGCATCTTTTCGGACAATAATTTGCTGGTCAAGGCAATCCTTCACTTCATTAATGTGCGTCACAAACAGCACTTTCGCGAAATCATGCGAAATCTCCCGAATTGCCTCTATCACTTCATCGCGATTTTCGTCATCCGCACACGAAACGCCCTCGTCAAGCACAAACAGTTGCACCGATGCGCCACTACGCTTGGAGAGGAACTTACTCATCGCAATCCGCAGGGCAAGGTCAACGACAAACTTCTCAGCGCCCGAATATGTGTCATATTGCCGCTCATAGCCGTCATCAAGCACAGTAATGCGTAGCACATCGCGCACAGTGTTGGTCGTTTTGCTTTCAAGTTGCGTGTCCAACCGAATCTGCAAGCGACCTTCCATGAGACGCGACAAGATGCCGTTGGCGAGCATTTCAAGCTCAGGGACAGCGTTTTCGACGATAAGCGAAGGAACGCCAGACTTCTTGCCGCAAGCATCCTTCATAATCGTTGCAATGCGGAGTTCATCATTCTTCTTTGCAATCAATTTCTGCGACATGTTGCAGTTTTTGCTTGCTTCGTTCGCCTGAGCAATCAATGTCTTGCAAGTTGCCATCTGTTCCGTCAGCGCCTTTTCGCGCATCTCGATATTGGCGATTTCCTGCTTTGCGGTTGCTACTTCGCGTGCAACAACGTCAAAACTGTTCTTGCTTGCTTCAAGTTCAGTCAGCGCTTTTCGCGCCACATCAGCAGACTCTTTATTTGCGACTGTCTGCTTGTTAATACGCACAATGTTCTCCTTGGCGGTCACAATCTGCGCTTCCATTGTGGAGATAACGTCAACAAGGCTGTTAATCGTCGAAAGAGCGCTGTCAAGACGCGCCTTGAGAGAAGAATAGCGTCGTACATCAGTCAAACGACCTTCCTGCTGACCCAGCGCGTTTGCGTCGAACACAATAGAATCAAGTTCCTTCTTTGTCTTCGCCCAAAGAGCGCGGTGAGGGTTCTGCGACTTCTGCTGTTCCAATGCGATTTTCTGCTGACTCAGTGTAGGAAGTTTCTGCGCAGCTTCATTCGCCATTCTAAGAAATGTGCAAGAATAAGTCATCGCAGGATTGTTCGCGCAAGGCGTATTCCTCAGCGCATTTGCCTGCTGCGTTGCGCTTGCAATTTCGCTTTCAATCAGCGCAATCTTGTTGGCGAGTTCATTGTTCCAATTGACGCCATCCTGTTGCACCTTGGCGAGTTCATTCTGCTTTTGCAGTTGCGCAACCTGCATGCCCTTCAACTGCTCAATGGATGCCAAGAGCGAGGTTTCCTCAGCAACCGCTTTTTCAATGTCGTTCTTATGGTCAATGATTTTCTGCTCGGTGTCAATCTTGCCGCGATATTCGACAATCTTCTTCGAGTTCGTTTCAATAACGCCCTGCTGGGCGACAAGCTCGTCAGCGTTCTGCTTTATCTTTGTGTCAATGTCAGCAATCTCATTGCGCTTAGATGCAATCTGTTTGTCAATTTCGCCAAGCTGGAACATCTTCTCTTGGTTCTTATCCAAGATGCTCTGCTGAGCCTTCTTCTCTGCAACAAGAGCGCTCATATCAGCGTTGATAGCCGCCAACTGACGCTCATGCTCCTCTTTCTGCGCAATCACGGTCTCAAAGCGCACAATGTTGTTCTCCTCAATGGCAATCTCGCCTTTGAGTCGCGCAATATCAGCGCTTGCACGCTCACTAATATCATTCCATTCGCCAATGTTAAGGATGCTGATAAGCGTCTCTTTACGCTCCATATCAGTCATCCCAGAGGTGAATGTGCCGCTCTCACCCTGAAACATCATGGAAGATGCAATAAAGGTCTCATAGGACATCTTCAAGAGACCTTCAATGGTGCGCTGTGTCTCCTTATAACCGCCAGTTGTTTTGGGAATCTCATCGCCATCAGGGGTCACCAAAAACAGATTAACGCTACTCTTCGACTTACGGTCGTTAAAAGAGCGCACAATCTTATAGGTAGAGTCGTTAAGCTCAAACGTGAACTCCACTGTGCACGACTCTGCCCCCTGTGTGACATAGTTGTGGTTGTCGTTTGCGCCGCCCTTAGAGCCAATGCCATAGAGCGACCAAGAGATCGCATCCGTGCAAAAGCTGGACTTGCCTGCGCCGTTTTTGCCAACGACTGTTGCGGCAGTTATTTTGGTGAAGTCAAATTCTTCATCCTCATAGGAGAGGAAATTCTTCATGCGAAGTTTTACAGGAATCATTGATAGGTACCTTCTTTCTGTTTTTTCTTTATTGTATTACGCAGTCAAGCACATATCTAAAAAACGAAGCTTAATTAACAGGACTGCCCGTCTCTTCCAATCGCTTAAGAATCAGCACCTCAAACGCACTTGCGAACTTCTTGTTATCGCGACTTGTGCGCTTCTTTTTGTGCTGGCTTCTGTATCTGTTACGAGCAGAACTGCGCATCTTTTTGCCCCAATGGCGATCTGCCAAGAGTTCATCAATATTATCGTTCGTATACTGCCATCCGTTTTGGTGCATCACAAATGCGCCTTTTCCAAGTGCAAGTGCTGCTACGCCAAAATCCTGCGTAACAACCACATCGCCACGCTTTGTGCGATTGATGAGCGCAAGGTCAACGGAATCTCGCCCTGCTGACACCATAATGGTTTCGCAATACTCCGAAGTGAGGATGTGATTCGTGTCATAAAGAAGCGTCACGGGCAAGGAGTACTTGCTTGCAATTCGCTCTATTTCCGCTACCACAGGGCACGCATCGGCATCAACGAAGATATGAAAGTTTTGCTTCATGATAGTGTTCTCCTTCCTATTGTTGTTGGTTTAAGTATATGTGATTTTCACGGCGGGTGCAGGGAAAAGGTGATTTTAATTTTCGGTGTGTGGGATAGATGGGGATGGATGCAACGGTGGGGGAAGCTAGAAGTTTGTTAATTGGAATATGACTCTCCTTTTCTTTAACCTTTCTTTTTTGCTTTTGTTTTTTGACTTTAATCTTCTTTTGACTTGGAAAGAAAAACACAACAACTTACTAAACCAAAGATCGTATCTCTTTGCACGAAGCCACGAAACTTGCGATCCTTGTCTTTTTGACCAAGAAAACTTCAAACACTCAGAGAACAAAAGAACAGAAAACCACGAAACTTGGAGTATATTGCTTAACGAGCAGAGAAAACCTTAACTCTCCAACCTTCCTTCTTGGAAAAAATCAACACACTCTAAAACTTTCAACCCTTGTCTTAGCGAACAGAGAAATCGAAAACAACCAGCCTTTTCTCTTGGTCAGAGAGCCGAAAACTACAAACTACAAAGAACTTTTGATAGCCACGGATTGCTCTACTTTGCACATTGTGGATATTGAATATGTGTGAGCAAAATAAATTCGCTCTAGTGTGAAGTAGATGCACATTAATATTAGAGAAATTCACTTCGCTATCAATTCGCGGCAGGTTAGATTGCTGTTTGGCGTTTATTGTGATTGCTCATTAATTAACATATTCGCCCAACAGTTTCACATTGATGCAGATTTCATCTATCCAATTTCGCATTAGTGCGATCAGGCTTCTCTCTATTGCAATTTTAATGCTCATCTACTTCTACCTGCTTCACAAAAGCGCTAAATAAACTGTCCGCTTTAATGCGCGATCTTATCCATGCGAGATTCCAAAATTAACACTTTAACCATGCGCGAATTTAAGCGGTAGCCATTTATGTGTTCAGCACCAAACATAGTTCTTGTATGTTATATATATTAGGAGAGCAAAAACCTAGTGTTTATGCGGCTTGACAGGATCGAAAACGTAAAAAAGTCGGTAATTGCTATTTTATAATCGTAAAAAAGTCGGTAATTTTGAATCTATAATCGTAAAAAAGTCGGTAATTTGTGTTTTTAGGGGGGGGCGAAATAGGGGTGAAAACCGCTATTTTCAGCCGTTTAAAATTTATAATCGTAAAAAAGTCGGTAATTTAGCTTATAATCGTAAAAAAATCGGGTTATAATCGTAAAAAAATTGATAATTTGTGTTGCTTTGAATAATAATTCAAAGTTGTTGTTGCAATATTTTTGCTGATTGAAATTCTATTTTGTAGTAAACTGTTTTTTGATAGATAAAAGGAGTCTCGTTAAGTTCCCATTTTCGTGATAAAACCTATAAAAAGGTGATATGATATACTCGTGTTCTAAGCCAAGGAAAAGGAGGTGTAGTTATTTTGATCAAAGCGTACAAAACCGAGCTGAAGCTGACAAAAGAGCAGGAACGTAAGGTTCGCACCGACCAAGGCATTCTCCGTTTCCTTTACAACGCATACATCGCATATAATCAGGAGCGTTACAAATTAAGCCAAAAGGGTGAACTCCCGAAGTGCGAAAAGGCGTTTGTATCGGGCAACGACTTCGATAAATATGTGAACAACGTCCTCGCGAACGAGAAGCCGTGGATTAAAAGGGTCGGTGCAAAGGCGCGAAAAAGGGTTATTCTATCTGCCGAAGGTGCGTACAAACGTTTCTTGAGAGGAGAAGGCGGTTTCCCTCAGTGGAAAAAGCGGAGCGGGCATCAACCAGGAATTTATTTTCCAAAAAACAACGAGAACGATCTCAAAACGTGGCGGCACAAGATCATGGTGCCGACGTACAAACACTTACGCCTCAAAGAGTTCGGCTACCTTCCTGTCACGGGTTCGGGGGACGCGTTCTCCGCCATAAACGTCGTGATTAAATCCCACGCGGGGCGGTACTATATCTCTCTCACGGTCGAGATCAACGAAAAATCACGCTACAACCGTGACCTCGAAGGGGCTTACGCGCACAAAGAGGGCGGGCTCGGCGTCGATCTTGGTGTTAAAGACCTCGCAATTCTTTCCGACGGGGAGGTGTTTGAAAACGTCAATAAATCGAAGAAAGTTCGTTGGCTCGACAAGAAACTTCGTCGTGAGCAACGCCGTCTTTCGCGTAAAATCTTAGCCAAAAAGAAGCGCGGGAAGGACGTTTCGGGGCGAAATCTCGATAAGCAACGGCGCAAAGTACAGAAGGTGCATCAACGGATTCAGAACATCCGCGAGAGCCATGAAAACCAAGTGGTTGCCGCAATTGTTCGGAAGAATCCGAAGTTCGTCACCCTCGAAGATCTCTGCGTGAAGGGGATGTTGAAAAACCGTCATCTTTCGCGTCACATTGCCGCCGAACGCTTCTCCACCCTCCGCTCGAAACTTGAGCACAAATGTGCCAATCGAGGGATTGAAGTCCGCGTCGTTCCGCGTTTTTACCCGAGTTCCAAACTCTGTCATGAGTGTGGGTGGAAGTACAAGGAACTCAAGCTCAAGGAGCGCGAGTGGACGTGCCAAAGTTGTGGACACCATCATGACCGCGACCTCAACGCCGCCCTCAATCTGCGTGACGCGGTGGAGTTCTCTGTCGTCGGGGCGTAACCTTCACGACTAAGCCGAACTTTCCTTTGGCTTATCAACAAATTTCACTGAAAAACAAACAAAGTTTTTGTATAACAAACCCATAAAAATACCCGTGGCTCACGGGGAATTGACGCCTTTGGAGTGTGACACCAAACGTTAGTAGAACGCTGAATTTTCAATGAACTTTCAGCTTCGAGAACGCACACGAGGAAAAAGGAAGGAACGTTCGTGAGGGCGCTCACGATAAATCTAGTCTATGCGAACATACTCGTTTTGAGCATGTTTGTGTAGGTTTTTAGGAGCAGAAAATATATGAGAAGAAAAAAAGAACCTGTTAACGAAAATGGGATTGCAATTCGTAAAGGTGTTTTACCTGATAAAACGACCAGAATTACTATAAGCAACCAACTTATTGAAGCAAGTAATAAACTCTCCTTGCTTCAATTGTGGATTCTTTTTGTTTTGATTAGCAACATAGATCGCCGTGATAACGTCTTTATGGAATATGGTTTTTACGCAAAAGATTTAGCTCGCGCTTTCAATATGGAGGAAAAGCATTGTTATGATGCAATGAAGAAAGCTGTAAAGGGATTAGTTTCCTCATATGTTACTGTAAAAAGTGAAGGCATGAGTGGAAGCGTAGAAGAAGATATTCCCTGGGTGCACAATGCAATTTACAGACCGCATAACGCATTGATCGTTTTGAGACTTAACGATGGATTACGTCCACACCTGCTTCAACTAAGAAAGAACTTTACGAGTTTCAATCTTTACTACTTGATACACAGATTTGAAAATAAAGATGCTCTTAAACTCTTTATGTTTGCATACTCTCGGTTAAAGAAAGAGAACTTCAAAAAACAACGATATTTAGATGGTTGTTCGATTGATTTCACAATTAGCGAATGGGTGAAGTTTTTCTCTTTGAGTGATAAGTGGAATAGCGACAACATTAAACGAAAAAAGCTACAACCTGCCGCTGATGAAATCAGTAAAATTCAAGATCTTCCATTTAAGATGGAGGTTCGGAGAAAAACAAGACATTCTGACAATTTGATTGTAGATCTTTTAACAGAACCATCAGCGATTAGCAATGTCACATTTATGCCTTTGCAAATAAATCTGCTGCCTGAGACAGAAGAGGAAGCTTTCGCTAGAGAGGAATCTGCTCGCATATTAAATGATCTTTATATGGAAAATGCAGGAGTAGTATTAGACGATGCGATAGAATCTGGGATGTCGTATAGTGAAATACTACGAAATATCCAATATGTTAGAGGAAAATATTTTGGAAAGCCAAATGATGAAATTGTTGCGTTAATCACAGAAGCTATTCGCAAAGATTATGCAAAAAATCTCTTATAAAGGGAGTGATGACAGTGACTGATTCAAATGCTAATGAGCGCATTATCAGCGATCAAGAAACGCTTGATACATGGGAGCTGAAAGTACCTCCCATTATGTTGAATGTAGTCTTTAATTCAATAAACATGACTTTTGATGAAAAAAGGCTTGTCGTATGTCTTCTTCCTGTTGTTTATGCCTTTAATTCTTTAGAAAAAATAAACCAAGTAAGTCTTTTAGGGATGAGCCGACTGACGTTTTTTGAACAACGACAACTTGTTGATTTGCTACATAAAA
>ERZ773035.2441-NODE-2441-length-12103-cov-18.424967_pt1 | contig 12103 bp, 9 predicted proteins | sample MGYA00511487_ERZ773035 | MGnify/ENA primary metagenome ERZ773035 (study PRJEB29015, sample SAMEA2737985) | human oral metagenome | biome: human oral; feature: human-associated habitat; material: dental | place: China | collected 2024 ...
GTACAAACAAGGTAACTTCTTTATTTTCAATAAGTTGTATTTTAAGAATTATCTTGCAATGCGTTTTGGTGCTAAACGCCTTGCGTTTTGATGCTAAATGCACTGCGTTTTGGTGCAAAATGCAATGCGTTTTGGTGCTAATTGCAGTGCAAAAGCAAGCATTTTGGCCAACATTTTTTGTAGTTTCGGATGTAAATTTGGCTCAATTTTTCTTCAAATAGAAATGCAAAAGCATAGTAAATGGCAAAAAGTGGAGGGGAGAAGCACCCGAAGTTGGCCGCCGTTTTTACCATTCTGCTGCATTTTATATAGGTTTTGCAAGGTAATTTTTTCTAGAATGGTTCGGCCAAAAAACGCGTTTTGTAAAAGATATTTACCATTTTAACAAATCATTTACATGCCAGTTGCAATGCCCCAGCCCTATTGTGCCACCAGCCAGGCAGGCTAGCTTGCTCCTTGCGCTAGCCTGCCTAAGCGGCGTACACTTTCCGTTTCCACTTAAAGTGTGCCGCCCACACCCTTAAACTTCTCTACAAAATCCATGATTTTTTGCAGCACCGTTCGCTTTTTAGGTAGGAATTGCGGATTTAGCGGACTCATTTTGGGGAGTATCTCATTGAGGTCGGTGCCGTTTACGCTGGCATATTCGTTTTTAAGCGACCTTTGCATATATCGTTTGGCAGCCTCCACATTCAGCCGTTCATCGGCTATAAGTTTCTCCGCCTCTAACTTCTGCTGTTGTTGTGCATAGTCAAAAAAGGCATCGATAATACCAGCCTTGTCCTCAATGTCCTCCAAATCGGTTTGGTTAATGAAGTCTACCACCAAGCTTTCTTTCGCCCTATTGCCGATGCTCGACCTAATCAGCCTACGCACCTCATCAATCAGCGCATCCTTATCCTTTGTGTTCTTGTTGTGTTCAAACACCAATTCCAGGATATAGTCAAGATTAATTTCCTGCGATTTCAGCAAGTCAACCTCAAACACCACGTCGTCCCAGTCTACCTTTATCTCGCCTGGTTTATCCTCACCGCCTTGTCTTCTCAACCACTCGCGTATGTCGTTGTAAGTCGAGCGATAGTCTTGTGCAGTCCTATCAGCAAGCACATCCACCGCCATCATCTCCTCCACCTGCTGGGCAGTTAAGAAATGTGCATCCCTAAACGCATCCACAGCGGCGGCATCCGCCTTATCAATGTGCTGCAAGTCTTTCAGTTGTGTAAACTCATCGTAGTTTTGCAGCACGTTTTCAACCTTCAGATACTCGCCAAACAGTTTCACAAACGCCTTTTTATCGGCATCCGTTTCAATCTCTGTTGGGTCCGGGAACTGCTCTTTCAACTGCTTAACTACCTCCACATAGCCCCGTTTTGCCTCGCCCGACACAATATCCATAAAGCCCAACATATATTCGTTGTAGCTTTTTTCGAGCACCACGTTCTTCGTATTGGCATCGCCAAACAGGCTAATGGCGTCTACCGTTGCCTGTTCAAGGTCTCTAAACGTAATGATGTTGCCAAAGGTTTTTGTGGCATCGTAAATGCGATTGGTACGCGAGAAAGCCTGTATCAGCCCATGATAGCGCAAATTTTTATCCACAAACAAGGTGTTGAGCGTGGGCGCATCAAAGCCCGTAAGGAACATGCCCACCACGATAAGCAAGTCCACTTCTTGATTTTTCACCCTATCAGAGAGGTTGCGATAATAGTTTTGAAACCCATTACTATCCACGCTGTAATTGGTTTTAAACATGGCGTTGTAGTCGTTTATGGCCATCGTTAGAAACTCTTTGGCACTGCTGTTCATGGCCGTAACCTCAAAGTTCTCGTCGGCTATTTCGCCTGCTGCCGCTTGTTCTTCGTTAGCCGCAAACGAAAAGATGGTGGCAATCTTCAGTTTCTTATCGCTGTCGCGTTGTTGCCTGTTCAGTTCTTCGTAATACAGCTTGGCAGCCTCAACGCTGCTCACGGCAAACATGGCATTAAACCCCTTGCCGTTGCCTGCGCTTCGGTGGGTTTTTATCCTAAAATTTTGCAGCACATATTGCGACACCTCCTTAATGCGTTCGGGGTGAAGCAGCAGCTTTGCGTTTTCGGCAGCCTTCAGTTTCAGTTCGTCTTGTTCGGTTTCGATGCTCTTAAACTGTGGCCGCACGGCGTTATAGTCCACCTTAAACTTCAACACCTTCTCGTCTCTTATGGCATCGGTAATAACATAGGCGTGCAATTCTCTTCCAAAAACGTGGGCCGTTGTTTCTGCTCCTGCTGCATTTTCGGGGAAGATGGGCGTGCCAGTAAAGCCGAATTGGTAAAAGCGCTTAAACTTGCGTTTCAGGTTTTTCTGCGCTTCGCCAAACTGCGAGCGGTGGCATTCGTCGAAGATAAACACCACCTGCTGACCATAAATCTCCAAGTTGGCCTCGCTTTTCATCAGGTTGTTCAGCTTCTGAATGGTGGTAACGATAATGCGGTTGTCTTTTTTCAGGATGTTTCGTTTCAGTTCGGCCGTGCTTATCGACCCGTTTACGCTGTCGGGCGCAAACTTATTATACTCTCTCATTGTTTGGTGGTCAAGGTCTTTGCGGTCTACCACAAAAAACACCTTATCTATAAAGTCGAGCTCTGTGGCAAGTCGTGCAGCCTTAAAGCTGGTAAGTGTCTTACCGCTCCCCGTTGTGTGCCACACATAGCCCCAGCCTTCGGGCTTGCTCCACAGCTTGGCTTGGTACGAGCTTTTAATCTTCCATATCAGCCTTTCGGTGGCAGCAATTTGATAAGGGCGCATAATCAGCAGCGTGTTGTTAACGTCGAACACCGAGTAAGTGAACAGCACCTGCATCAAGGTGTTTTTCTGTAAGAACGTGGCGGTGAAGTCTTTCAGGTCGTTTATGCGTTTATTATCAAAGGTTGCCCAGTTCATGGTAAAGTCGAAACTGTTTTTGTTTCGCTTTACGGTATTGGCAAAATAACGCGTATCGGTGCCATTAGATATAACAAATATTTGCAAGTACTTATACAGCGAGCAATCGCTGTTAAAGCTTTCTTTGCTATATCTGTGCACTTGGTTAAAGGCTTCGCGTATGTTTACGCCCCGTTTTTTCAGCTCCACTTGCACCATCGGCAGTCCGTTAACCAGTATGGTAACATCATATCTGTTGGCTTGCGTGCCTGTTTGTTCAAACTGGTTAATCACCTGCAACTTGTTTCGTGCATGGTTTTGTTTGTCAATCAGCATGATGTTTCGCAGGTGCCCGTCGTCGAAGGTGAAGTCGTACACGCAGCATCCTTGTATTTTCCGTGTTTGGTCTGTTATGCTGTCGTTCTCTTTATTTAGAAATTCTTCGTTAAAACGTTTCCATTCGGCATCTGTAAACACGATGTTGTTAAGCGTTTGCAGCTGCACCCGCGCATTATCGAGCAAGGCTTGGGGCGAATTAAGGTTGGGCAAATACTCGTAGCCTTGGTTTCGTAGGTCGGTAATAAGCTCGCTTTCCAGTTGTGCTTCCGTTTGATAACCCGCTGGCGTTTCGTTCAGCATGGCAGCCTTGGTGTAGCTGTTTAGCACAATAAAGTTTTGCAATTCTGCTATGGTGGCGTATTGTGTCATTGTGTATTTGTTATGTATCTTAAAAGTTTTCTATCATCATTTTTGTTGCCTTTGCAGCCACTTAGTGCGTTAGGGCTAGGTTGTGGGCAGTGGTTAGGCAAACAAAAGCAATTGGTTGCGATAATATTCGTATTGCTTTCTACGCAATGCTATCTCCTTAGGCAAGCCCTCGCTGATAGAAGTGGTTAGGGCTTCAAACTTATCAAGGATGGAAACAATGCGTTGTTGCTCGGCGAGAGGGGGGATGGGGATTTTTATTTTAGTCAAGTCGGTGGCGTTTACACGTCTTACTTTTGTACCCGTGATAAAGCTTCTTTTCTGTTTTTGAAACGAGTCTGTCTGAAAATAATATGCAACATATTTCGGATTCATTTTGTGGGTAAAATAGCAGGCGTCACTACTAACTGCGATTTCATCATCTCCTAACCATACCACAGCCTTACATACATCATCATCGTTCTCACTTGTCGTCGCAATAATCAAATCCCCAGTTTTGGCTTTTCGTGCCTTCTGAGCAAACTCATAAGAAACAAATGATTTTGTTTTATCGGCACATGTGCCATAGTAGGTATATATTTGACCATAATGAATACACCCAACCCCAGCAGGGGTAAAGTCTTTCTTTTGAAGACCACTACCTCTTACAAACGTTCCTATCTCTCCCAATGTCATCACTTCCACATTGTTTAAGTTTCCTTTGCTAGTTATCACATCCAACGATAACAATTGGTTACGATAATACTCATACTGCCGCTTGCGGCAGTCCAGCTCCGCTTCCAGCTCCGCTTCCAGCGTAGTAAACTTATCGAGAATGCGTGCTATTTCTTCTTGAACAGCAAGTGGAGGAACAGGAATAGATATTTCAAGGAGTTCTTTGGGCGACAAATGCATGATTGTTGTTCCTTTTACACATCTCATTTTTCGCTTCTCAAACCAACCACTATTTAATAAATGAACTAAATACCCTGCATCTTGTGAATGAGATAAAATAAGAGCGTCACCACCTATATATACAGGTTTATTTGTACAAAGAACAGAAGCTTTACCAATTTGAGCTTCTTTTGTTGTACTAGATAATGGTAATAACAAGTTGCTTTTAACAGCCAGAGTCGCATTATTAGCTCGCTCTAAAGATGTATGCGACACTACTTCTTCTATATAATTACCATATGTCGTATATAATTCGCCATACAATATGATAGGAATATCACCTAGTCCGATATCAGATTTCTGTAAAGATTTACCACGTTTAATTTCTGCCACTTCCCCCAACGGCATCCATTTCACCTCTGCCCCTTTTAACAACTTCTCAATATATTTCATGCTTCCAGTTGTTTAATAATTTCGTCGATGTCGGCCCTAAGCGTATCGATGCGCTTCACGGTTTGCGCCACCTCGCTGTTAAGCTTTGCGATGTCTATCACCTCGCGCGTGTCTTCGGCCTCCACATACGAACTAACCGACAGGTTATAATCGTTCTCGGCAATGGCACTATGGTCTACCGAGGTGGCCACATATTGCACATCGGCCTTTGCAGCAAAGATGTCTACAAGGCGGTCGATGTGCTGGGGCAACAACACATTGTTGTTGGTTTCTTTCTTATAAAAGGCTTCGCCACTGGCATCGATAAACTGCGTGCGGGTGTCGGGCTTATGTTTAGACAATACCAGGATGTTAACGGCAATGCTAGTGCCATAAAACAAGTTGGGCGGAAGGGCGATAACCGTTTCCACAAAGTTGTTATCCACCAAATACTGCCTTATTTTTCGCTCGGCACCGCCACGATAAAACACACCGGGGAAACATACAATGGCAGCACGACCACGAGCCGAAAGATAATTAAGGGCGTGCAACACAAAAGCAAAGTCGGCCTTAGACTTGGGCGCCAACACGCCAGCAGGGGCAAAACGTGCATCGTTGATAAGCGTGGGGTCGCCCGCGCCCACCCAAGTCACCGAATAAGGCGGGTTAGAAACAATGGCATCGAAAGGCTTATCGTTGCCGTATTGGGGATTTAACAGCGTGTCGCCTAGCGCAATGTGAAACTTATCGTAGTTGATGTTGTGCAAAAACATGTTCATGCGGGCCAGGTTGTAGGTGGTGTGGTTAATCTCCTGTCCCCAATAACCGCCCTCAATCACGCCCTCGCCAAGCAGCTTTTTTACCTGAAGCAACAGCGAACCCGACCCACAAGCGGGGTCGTAAACCTTGTTAACCTCGGCCTGTCCCAGCAAGGCAAGGCGCGCAATAAGCTTGGAAACGTTTTGGGGCGTGAAGAACTCGCCACCCGACTTGCCCGCATTGGCTGCATAATTAGAGATAAGAAATTCGTAGGCATCGCCAAAAAGGTCTATTTCATGGTCTTCAAAACTGCCAAAGTCTAGACTTTCAACGCCCTTTATCACGGCCGCCAAGCGCTTGTTTTTCTCATCTACATTGGTGCCAAGGCGGTTGCTGGTGGTATCGAAGTCGGCAAACAGCCCCCTGATGCGGCTTTCCGATTCGGTTCCGCTAGCCGAACGCTCAATGGCAGAGAAGATAGCCGACAGGTCGGTGTTGAGGTTGGGGTTGGTTTGGGCATGCTTAGCCACATTAACAAACAGCTCGCTGGGATAAATCATGTAGCCCTTAGTGGCAATGGCGTCGGCCACTACCTCGCTGGGCACATCTTCGTTAGCCATTTGGGCATAATGCACTTGGGGGTCGCCGCCTTCGATATACTGGCAAAAGTTTTCGCTAATAAATCGGTAGAAAAGCGTACCTAGCACAAATTGCTTAAAGTCCCACCCATCTACGGCACCGCGCACATCGTTGGCAATGCGCCAAATGGCAGCCTGCAATTCGTCTCTTTGTTTTAAACTAGTCATTTTATGTATGTATGTCTTATCTTTGTTTGGCTTGTTGATGTAGGTTGTTAACCCCATGCCACGCACGGCAAAAAGGCAAAAGGCACACGCCCGAACCTGCAAAAAAGCAGGCAAGGAGCTTGGTGCAGACAGAAAATTTACCTACCTTAGCTGCGTATAACAAAAGGGTGTAAAAAGCCTGCCAAGGCAAAAGTAATCATTTAATTTGAGAAAAGCGGTGCGCTACGGCTTGTTTTTAGCCCCACGCACCTGTTTTTACGCACCACCACAAACCAAAAACAACATGGCAAAACGTGAATATATAGAAGCCAACAAACGCTGGCTTGAAGAAAAAGCAAAAGAAACGGGGGTGAAATGCCTCTCTAAGGGCGTAATGTATAAGGTGATAAAGCAGGGCGAAACAGGCGGCGCAAGCCCTTCGCCAAGAAGCATCGTAACGGTGCACTATACGGGGCGAACCATTAATGGGCGGAAATTCGACTCAAGTCTGGGCGGCGTTCCACTTGCTTGCCGACTGTGCGACCTTATTGAGGGCTGGATAATTGCCCTGCAACAGATGCACGTGGGCGACAAATGGGAGCTGTATTTGCCGGCCGAGGTGGGTTATGGCAAGCTGTCGCAAGCTGGTATACCTGGCGGGTCGACCCTTGTTTTTGAGGTTGAACTGCTGGGTGTGGGCTAAGTATTTGGCTGGTTTCTTCGCCAAAAACATGAAGAAGTAGGGCAGAAACGAGGGCGGTAAGGCACTATCGTATCTGTTGGTGCGCAGTTGTAATGTGCAACATGCTCAACAACGGCTTTGTTACAGGCTTGCTCTGGTCTGCCGGGGCTGGGGTTGTAATTGGCAACTCGCTCAATAACGGCTTTGTTACAGGCTGGTTTAAGAGATTACCTTTGCTGTGTTCTCAGTACGTGCCACAAGATAATAAAGGCTCGCTCTTCGTGGGGCGGGCCTTTCTTTGTGGTGGTACACCTATTATATAATAGGCGGTTGTCGTGGGTTGTCTTGGCCTTCGCCGCTTGCTTTATCGCCTTGTTGGTGTTGCATTACACATGCCACAAGATAACAAAGGGCTCGCTCTATCATGGGGCGTGCCTTTCTTTGTGGTGGTACACCTATTATATTATAGGCGGTTGTCGTGGGTTGTCGTGGCCGTTGCCGCTTGCTTTATCGTCTTGTTGGTGTTGCATTACAAGTGTAGAAGGTTGCAAACAACCTTCGCCATCCGCTGTTTCGTTATTCTTTATTAACAGAAAAACATTTGCTTTGAAGTGTCCTTTCTCTATCTCGCAGTAAGTTTGCAGCAGAAATCAAAACAATCAATCAAAAGCAAATCTGTATGAATAATCTTCTTAACAACCCAGAACACACCGAAAGCAAGCAGCGACTAACCCAAGCCCGACAACACCTCATCAAGGCATTCGCACCCTTGCTCTCTGCTCAACACAACGGAAAGCAAAGGTGGATTGGCACCAAAACCGACTTACTGGAGATGGTTCACCTGGCCTATACCTTCTCTTACGTACGCGACGACCAAGGTCGACCTGCCACTTTTCTGTGGATGGTGCAACGCGCCTGCGACAACTTTTTGCTCTCCATGCCCCGAAACCCCAGTGCCTTTGTGGGCAAAGCCATGCAACGTAAAAACACTAAGCAGGCGCCTTTACTAGAACGCTACTGCCATTTGCTCTACGAACAGGGCGTTAACGAACCGCTACAGACATGGATGGCAGTGTGAGTTGTTTTGAGTTAAGGCGTCAACTTGTCAACTCGCCGACAGCAAAAACATCGTCAACTAATAAAAGAGCTCACAAACTTACCCACACATTTCTCCAACCAAAAGAACAACATTCAGCTATGACCACACAACACATCACCCTCAACCAAACGTTAACCCCGCACTTCACCCTTGCAGAGTTCGTGCGTTCAGGCGTTGCCATACGCCATAACATTGCGAATACCCCGACACCCAACGCAATTAATAACCTTCGCCTACTTTGTGAGAACGTATTAGAACCCTTACGCCGCCGCTTTGGTGTAATACGCATAACCAGTGGCTATCGTTGCGAAGAGCTTAACAACATGGTGGGCGGCAAACCCAATTCGCAACACCTGCTGGGACAAGCTGCCGACATTCACCTCTCTAATAAAGAGGTGGCCATGAAGATGTTCAACTTCGTTGCCGAACGTCTTGACTACGACCAGCTGCTGTTTGAGCATCGAAAAAGCGATGGGGCTAATTGGCTACACGTATCGTATAACGCCGCAGGCAATCGCAAAATAAAATCTGAACTGGACGTTTAGGCATTAACCACGCCCAAAACACAACCGCTAGCACAAAGGGCGGGTTGGGAACAAGCAAACGCTTGCCCAGCCCGCCCTCTCTATTTCCCCTTTAAACCAAGCCTTTACAAACGCTACACCTAACACTATCCCCATCACTACACCATCATTGCTTGACAAGGGCACCTTGATTTAGTAACTTTGCAAACGTAATCAGTAAGCAACCACACCGCCGCCCACCAACAGGCACACACGGTATGCGCGATGTCGACTAGCGCAAAACGTTCTTGCCCCCACTCTACAAGGGCGAAACGGATGGCCACTACCGATACATAGTGAACATTATTAATCAAAAAAAGAACCTTTTAAACAACACACAATTATGGCAGTAATGTATAAACTTCGTCAAGAGAAGAACCCCAAGAGCAAGTTCAAAGGTCAGTGGTACGCACGTGCCATCGCCATCGACACGGTAGACACGGCAACAATAGCCAACATCATGCAACAAAACTGCACCTTGAAGAAGGCAGACATCCTGGCGGTTATCGCCGAACTGATCGACGTGATGAAAGAGCAGTTGCAAAACTCAAAGGTTGTTCGCCTCGATGGCCTTGGTGCTTTCCGCATCGGCATCAAAACCAAACCTGCTCTCAAAGCCGAAGACTTCAACGCCTCTAAGAATGTTGTGGGCACGCATGTGCTCTTCCGTCCGCAGACTAAGATAAACAAAGACAAGAGTCGCAAGAAGGCCTTGCTAGACGGATGTCGCGTGCAAGAGTTGCCGCTCAACATGATTGAGAAGAAAAAGAAGAAGGCCGGCGGCTCCACTCCCGCTCCTACGCCCGGACATTGATAAGGGGAAAGGTGAAAAAGCTCCCCTTTGTACATTAACTTAAAACTTCAAAGCACAATGAACACCAAGAAACTATCAACCTTCAAGTTAATCATCAAAGTAATTGCCGCCATTGCCACTGCCGTGCTTGGCGTGATTGCAGGCAAAGGACTGGGCGATGAAGATTAGTCGTGAGCAGCGAGAGATGATACTATTCATCCTCAAATCCATCGCCCTGCTAGCCACCACCATTGCAATATTCAGTTGCACTTGGCTACTTCATTAGCCTCAACGCCCACACAATCTCTATCGTTAACGCGCGTTCGGACAAGTTCCGAACCCGCGTTTTCTTTCTCCCCCTCCCCTGTTTCGCATGCAAAACCTGTTCTTGACAGAAGGACATAAGAGACATAAGTAAACAACATAACGAATACAGGCTAAGAACAAACGAACATTTTTGATAGTCTCAGCATCTTTCTTACCTTACTAAGTAGACAAGTTAACGAGCAAGAAAGTTGATAAACCAACAAGTTTACCCAGCGTTATTCATTCTTTCACCTTTTCACTCTTTCACTTCTTCACTTTTTCACTTTTTCAACGTTAAAGCCTTTATAACTCCTTTCATCCTCTACTTGACCACTACTTTCTCCTGAGAATAACACTACACTATGCGATAAATCACATTCAATCTTGCAGCAAATAGCATTTTACTATAGGCAAAATGCGATACAACATGCACTTAAAATGTTTCAGAATGAAAAGCTTAAGGACATTGTCCAGGTGGAGTGTTCCAAGCATAAAGACCTTGAAAAGTTCATCGTCAACTTATTAGGAATCATTGCTGCCTATTGACTGTTCCCAAAGAAACCCAGTATCAACGTACACAAGACTATAGACACACATCTTGCCTTGTTTTGAATTCTTCGAACTCTTCATAATATTTGTCTATTCCATACCGTTTAGGAGATTGTATTCCAATGTGAATTTAGTAGCAGATTCATTAGCGTTTTTACTAATAAGCACATTTTCGTCATTTTTAAACTCAGCATTTGTCGACCAATTGTATGAGCCTGTAATAACAGTCTGATTATCAATTACACAGAATTTGTGGTGCATTTTCCCACCTCTAGTCGCTTTAACAAATTTAAACGGAACTGTCTTCAGATCTACTCCATATTTGCTATTGATGGCGTCATCATAGATCAAAACACCAACATCAACTCCAGCATTGTATTTTTCTATCAACTTATCTGCAATCGTCTGATTTGTAAACCATGCAATGGCTACTCTAATAGATACTTTTGCATCATCCAAAGCGTCAAGAATCTTCTTTTGACAATCTCTAAATGCCGTAGTGTTTTCTATTTGGGGCTGTTGATCAACAACGACTCCTTCTAAGACGTAATTACCTTCATTTGCTTCTAGATGAAAACCATCCTCAGAAATAATCTCATTAATTGCATCAACGTAATCAGGATGAGACGTAGCTATCTCCTCTAATATCCGGCGCAAATCATCCTTTCCGTTTAATTTTGAAAGTCGATCTGTTAAATACTGGGACTTGGAAGTATTTAATCCATTATTATTCAATTGGGGAAGTTTGCCATTGTCCATCACATCATCCCTAAAAGAATAACGATTCATTACATGAACCCATTCTGTAGACGTCTTTGCATCCCTTATTGTGTATGCAATTCTTTCAAAAGAACTATTTGCTAGTTTCATATTGTATTTAAATATCTTTGGCAGACATTAGCCATTGTAAAAATGAAGTTGTCTTGAATTTTATAAAGCCTATACTATAAATTGAGAGAAACTTCCCTTTCTGTATTACAATAGCAAGATTAGAACTCCTCTCATGTTACAAAGTACTGGACAAAATTACATAAAAAACACGATGTATAAGCCTGTATAGATAAATTTCTTTTCGGTTTAATAGAGGAAAGTCAATATACTTTGAAAAACAGCCTTGTTTATCAGTGGTAAAACTCAGCTATATCTCGAAAAATATCTACTGAGATTAATTGAGTCTATGCCCTATAAGTTCAAGACGAAGTTATAGCAACACTTAATACTTATAAAGGTGAAAAGATGTAGCAACCATACGCGCTTATTTACTATGGAGATGGAATAATCGCATTGATTCGCCTTATGTTCCTTTTGTTCTTATGTCAAAAAGGTCTGTTGCTATTCAAATCCGCTGTTTCTATGTCTAATGTGCAAGAATAGAATCTGTCAATTCGTTAACTTGTTGGCTTTTTATCTCGTCAACCAACTAATAGGCTAAACACAAAATGCGAGAACGTTCTATGGCCTTACCATAGAACGTTCTCACATGATTATTAGCACGCGAAACACCTGCACTTGCGCTTAGGCAAGTGTAGATGTTCGTTGCACTTGTTTGGTTATGCCCTGGAGTTTAGTCGGCCAACTTAGCCGAAATAAACTCGCGGTTAAGACGTGCGATGTTGGCGATAGACTCGTTCTTGGGGCATTCGGCCTCGCAAGCGCGGG
>ERZ773035.2445-NODE-2445-length-12080-cov-18.092890_pt1 | contig 12080 bp, 9 predicted proteins | sample MGYA00511487_ERZ773035 | MGnify/ENA primary metagenome ERZ773035 (study PRJEB29015, sample SAMEA2737985) | human oral metagenome | biome: human oral; feature: human-associated habitat; material: dental | place: China | collected 2024 ...
GGTGCTAAACGCAGTGCGTTTTGGTGCAAAATGGAGTGCGTTTTGGTGCAAAATGCAAGGTGTTTTGGTGCAAAATGCAAGGCAAAATGCTGCTAAATGCAAGACGAAAAGCATAAATATTCACTGCAATGTTACATACAAAACCACTTTGAACCACTAAAACATGGCTCAAAAGGGGCAAAACAGCCACTAAAAAGTGGGGTTTTAGTGGCTAAATGCAGATAATTGGGGGTGAAAAAAATTACGAGTTGGCAAGCAACTAGAAAGGCAAAATGGTGCAAAATGCAGGTTATTTCTTAAAAACAGACAGAAAGAGAGGTGCGTAAGACAGAGAATAGTAGGTATTTTCCTACTTTTCAACCACTATTTTCTCTAGAATGGAAAGTCAAGCAGAGGTTGTTTTGTAAAATACAAAGATACAAATTAACATCACATTAAGTAACCTTGCTGTTGCTTATACACTTCAATCCAAAAACAAAGTCACTATTTCAAACACCCAAAATGCGAGTTATGCAAAAGAAACATAATGGTTTTGCACTCGTTTGTTGTCTCTTCGCCCGAACCCATTTACGCTATATTCCCCACCTCTGTATACTATACGCCCTACTCCTTTATACCACACACCCCACCCATTTATACCACACGCCTTACCCATTTATACCATACGCCCTACTCCTTTATACCACACGCCCCACCCATTTATACCATACGCCCTACCCAGTTACACTATACGCCCTACCCAGTTACACTATACGCCCTACCCCTTTATACCACACGTCCTACTCTTTTATACCACACGCTCTACCCATTTATACCACACGCCCCACCCATTTACTACTATACGCCCTACCCCTTTATACTAAAAAAAATAATAAACAAGGCGGCAAAGGCGCGATAAGAACAATTATTTTTGTAACTTTGTAGTTTGTGAAATGAAGGTTGGCAAGGGATGCCGATACCGCGTTGTTGCGCAAACAACGCCCTTGTGCAAATGGGGCGGAGCGGAAAACAAGCACCCACACAAACGCCAACACCACAACAAAAGCACCTACCCCACAATGGACAGAACATTCCACCAACGCCTTTCACCCGCATCGGTCTGCGGTATACTTGCCTTTGCACTGCTTGCGCTATACATGTTTTGGACGAAAAGCGCCCTGGCTGGATGTTTGTTGGCCGCCGTGGTGGTGCTAATGATAGAACGAGTTGTGCACACCACGTACGTGTTTCGCCGTAACGACGACGAAGAAGAGATGCTGTATATCGACAACGGACGTTTCTCAAAAACAAGGCGGATACGCGTTAACGACATCGTTTCGTGCCGCAAGATGTCTACGGGATTCGGTCTTTCGCGATACGTACTGCTGCAATGCGGACACAAACAACTAGTGAGCGTGCAACCAGATAACGCCGATGCCTTTATCGAGGAGATAAGGAAACGGCAAGCAACACCCGAATGATGAAATTAAAAAGCAAATACGCCCTCGTAGTTCTGTTGGCTTGGCTGATGGCCTTGCCAATGATGGGGCAAGTGGAAAAAGACGTTACTGACGACGATGACGAAACCGTGGCAGCGGCCGACACGCTGGCTACCGACTCGCTTTCGGCCGACACGTTGGCCACAGACAGCCTGTTGCCGTGGCCCCAATCGGTGAAAGCACGCATAGACAGGCTGCTACAAGCCGACATGCTGCGCACTTCGCAACTGGGATTGATGGTTTACGACCTCGATGCCGACTCGGCCATATACTGCTTTAACGAACGCCAAACCATGCGCCCCGCATCTACCATGAAGGTGATAACGGCCATTACAGCCCTCGACAAGCTGGGCGGCTCGCACCAGTTTAAAACAGAGCTGTGCTATACAGGCACTATAGAGAACCGAACACTTACGGGCAACGTGTATTGCGTTGGCGGAATGGACCCCCGTTTCAACACAGACGATATGCACGCCTTTGTGGAAAGCCTGCAAAAGATGGGCGTAGACACCATTCGCGGCACACTCTACGCCGACAAGTCGATGAAAACAACCGACCTGTTGGGCAAGGGTTGGTGCTGGGACGACGATAATCCGGTGCTCTCGGCATTGGTATACGCGCGCAAAGACGTGTTTATGGACCGCTTTATGCAAGAACTACGCAAGGCAGGCATCGTGCTAGACGCCTTTACCGCCACAGGTCAACGTCCGCAAGACGCCACTTGCATCTGCACACGCTTTCACACAATGGACCAAGTGCTGATGCGTATGATGAAAGAGAGCGACAACCTTTACGCCGAAGCCATGTTCTTCCAAATTGCCGCAGCAACGGGAAACAAGCCCGCCACGGCCAAAAACGCGGCACAAGTGGTGAAGAGGCTCATTGCCAAGCTAGGCCTTAACGCCGCTGATTACAAGGTGGCCGATGGGTCGGGACTATCGCTATACAACTATGTTTCGGCCGAATTGGAGGTGGCCATGTTGCGCTATGCCGCTCGCAATGCCAACATTTACCTGCACCTTTCGCCCTCGTTGCCCATCGCCGGCATAGACGGCACGCTGAAATCGCGCATGAAAGGGGCGTTTACTCGTGGCAACGTGTGTGCCAAGACGGGCAGCGTTACGGGCGTGTTCTCGCTGGCAGGCTATTGCACAGCCGCCAACGGACATCGCCTTTGCTTTGCCATCATCAACCAAGGCGTGATGCGCGGCCGCAACGCACGTGCATTTCAAGACAAGGTTTGCACGGCCCTATGCCAACCCTAGCCCCAAACAACACTGATAACCATGTTTTTAAAACCGACATATCAATGGAAACAATAAAAGATTACGTAGAACAAATTATCCGCCTAACAGGCGTATCGGGCAACGCCGTACCCATTGTGCGCCACGTTTTGTTGGTGCTGGTCACCATATTGCTGGCTTGGGCGGCAGGCGCGCTTTGCCGTAAGATACTTATTCCCGTGGTGCACCGCATCACCAGCAAGACGAAAAGCAATTGGGACGACATCCTTTTTAACGACAATGTGCTGAAAACGGCAAGCCGAATTGTGCCAGCCATCGTGGTTTCGTGGCTCTTACCCTTGGTGTTCTTCCAATATGCCTGGGTGCATACCGCCTTAGAGAAACTCACGGCCATATACATTGTGGTGATGTCGGTAAGGCTTTTCATCGCCTTCATCAACTCGCTCAACCAACTTAAACTATCTTCCAGTCCGGCCGTTCGCCAATATATCCGCACATTTTGCGGCGTATTGAAAGTTATTGTTATCTTTATCGCCGTGATTGTGGTGGTTGCTATCCTCTTCAACAAGAACCCGCTGTCGCTCATTGCTGGTCTTGGAGCAACCTCTGCCATACTGATGCTGGTGTTTAAAGACACCATTGAGGGGCTGGTTGCGGGCATTAGGCTAACGAGTAACGACATGGTGAGGAAGGGCGATTGGATAACGGTGCCGTCAACACCTGCCGATGGCGTGGTGGAAGACATCAGCCTGACCACCGTAAAGGTGCGAAACTTCGACAACACCACCGTTACCGTTCCGCCGTTGGCATTGGTTAGCGGTTCGTTCCAAAACTGGCGTAGTATGCAAAAGGGGGCTGGGCGACGCGTTAAACGCCTGCTGTACGTAGATTTCAGAAGTGTTAAGCTGGTAGACGATGCCCTTAAAGACTCGCTGCTTTCGAGCAAGTTGCTCACCGAAGAGCAGATGCAAGGCCAACAAGTAAACATCTCGCTCTTCCGCTTGTTCATCGAACAATATCTTACCAAGCGCCCTGAGGTAAATGAAAAGCAAACGCTGATGGTGAAACAGGTAGAGGCCACACAATGCGGACTGCCCATAGAGTTCTATTTCTTCATCAAGAACTCTCCCGACATCCATTACGAACACACGCTGGCCGACATCATGGAACACGTCTATGCCTATACGCATGCCTTCGGCCTAACCATCTATCAGCAATATCCCGAACAATAAACGGGGTTGTGAGGGTATGAGTTTGCGAGGTTATGAGGTTGTAAGTTCATGAGTTCATTAGACAATAATGCAGCGAAGTTGTTGGGGTTATACGTTTGAAAGGCGGTTCGTTTGTTAGCCAACCCTTACACGTAGCTTTAAACCCAACACGCAAAAGCTTGTCAACGCTTAGCTAAAAGCAGCATACAACAAAACCTACAAACAGCACAATTCAACACCTCAGAAATTTAAATCAAGCAAAAACGGTGGTGAAGACAAGGCTTCGCCACCACCAAATATCAGCATTAAAACTAATATCAACCATAACGCTTATGAAGAAAACACTACTCGCGGCACTGCTATTGCTCGCCGCAAATGCTGCACAAGCACAGAAAACGGAGCAAGAAAAACAACTGCACGAAATGGACAGCACGGCGCGTATGCTCATCGCTGACGGCAAATTCGACAAGGCAGTGGAGGCTTTCACGGACTATACTGCAAAGGTAAAGCACCTTCGCGGTGAGGCCGACACCATCTATATTGACGGGTTGGTGTTCCTTGGAAAGTCTTATTTCAGGGCCAAACGCCTGAGTAAGGCCGTAGAAACGGCCCAGAAGGTGGTAGACCTATACGGCAAACACTTCAACACCAAAGACAAACGGTATGCGTGGTACTTAGACAACCTCTCGCTATACCTATCGTCTAACGGACAACATAAGGAGGCGATGGCCAACAGCAAGAAAGCATTGAAAATATACGAAGGGCTTTATACCAACGATAAAGACATGGCTGTGATACTTATCCACGCTGCCGAGAATTCGTTTTACGCAGGAGAAAAGGCCGACGCCATCAACTTTCAGCTGCGCGCATTGGCCATATACAAAGACCTTTATGGACAACATGCCGAAGAATATCTCGATGAAGCCGAGTATTTGGTTACCTATTACGAGGGGAATAAACAAGAAGACAAGGCACAAAGCCTAAACGAAGAGCTGGACAAGCTAAAAGAAGAGGCCAAGAAAGGCTATGGCGACTTGCCTGAACTGCCAGAACTTGAAACAGCCGAAGACTGCCGCAAGCATACCAAAGATGTTGAAAGATGCTGCCAATACTACCTATCCCATCGGTTTACTGCCCGCGATATGGAAGATGCAGCTAGGTTTATCATGGCTTGGGCGGTGCCGTCAGACCAAGTTACGATACCAATGGGGAAGAACGAATCCCTACTTCTAGCCAAAAAGGAATCGAACCCTTACTTGTTTAGCTATTATGCCGGCTACATTCTTTATGCCTTAGAGAACAAGGAAACCAAAGAAACAGAAGATGCTTACGAGGCTGCGATGGTGGCAACACTGAACCATTATATGAACAATAAAGACCTAACGGGGCCTGTTCCCGCACTAGAAAAGTACGTAAAGCTGTATAAAAAAGATAAAGACAAGATGTTTGCACTGATACGAAAGAACTTTCCAAAGACCGAGAAAGAGGAAAAGGACAAGGAGAAGTAGCCTTCGTTGCGCCGTACCTGCCCATTATTGTTTTGCTTAGTCCCCCCACATCGTGACCACAACCCATCCCTTTTCCACCGCCCTACTCCATTGGTTTCAACGCCACGGCCGAAGTTTGCCGTGGCGCGAAACCAAGGATCCGTATGCCATTTGGCTTAGTGAGGTGATATTACAGCAAACGCGAGTGAACCAAGGCATGGCCTATTGGCAGCGATTTATGCAAAACTACCCCACGGTAAACGCTCTGGCTGCGGCCACCGAAGACGAAGTGTTGCGCCTTTGGCAAGGTTTGGGCTACTATTCGCGCGCTCGCAACCTGCACCAAGCGGCAAAACAAATTGCCGAATTGGGGCATTTCCCCAACACTCACGAGGCAATCTCCAAGCTAAAAGGCGTTGGTCCGTACACGTCGGCAGCCATTTCGTCCATCGCTTTCAACCTTCCAGTGGCGGTAGTAGACGGCAATGTGTATCGTGTTTTGGCGCGTTTCTTCGGCATCGACACGCCTATCAACTCCACCGAAGGCAAAAAACAGTTCGCCACCTTAGCCCAATCGCTTTTGCCCCACCACGCTCCGGCACGCTACAACGAGGCCATCATGGACTTTGGCGCACTGCAATGCTTGCCCGTGAAGGGCGAAACAGGAAAGTCGAACGACAATAATGTCGTGCCAAACGATACGCCAAGTTTCTGCAACAGCTGTCCGTTAAGTGGTGAATGTGTAGCTTTCGCACAAGGTTTGGTGCGTTTGCTACCCGTAAAAACCAAGTCGCAAGCCCCCAAACAGCGGCGCATGGACTACATATATATAAGGTGTGGGGGCGAAATTGCCATCCGAAAGCGACCAGCGGGCGACATTTGGCAGGGCCTTTGGGAGCCTTTGCTATACGAAGACGTGATACTTTCAGGTGTACAAACACCCAAAACCTACAAGCGCGAGGGCACTAATTACCAGGATAACTTCCCTTCGCAGCAGCTATTAGCGTGTATCGACCGTCTTTTTAAGGGCGAACAAGGCACCGAATCAACAGCCTTACCGCCCAACTCTCACCTGTATTCCACCCTTACGCCCACAATCAAGGGGCCATATTCCTTCCGCCACGTACTCACTCACCGTATCATCATGGCGCAATTTGCCGTTGTTGAAACAAGTGTTAGGCCCGATCTGCCGTCCGACTACATTTGGGTGAGCGAACAAGAACTGAACAAATACGCCATATCGCGCCTGTTCGAGCTGTTCTTAGAAAGGCTGAACAATGAAACGAAAGATAAGTGAAAAGGCCTATTGAGGGGGAAAAGATGGCTGCGCCCCTTAACTTATAAACCCATTCACTTACAAACTCGTCTATTCGTCAACGGGTCTACTCGCCAACTTGTCCACTCTTTTACCGGTCAACTTGTTTACTCACCACCCCGTCAATACGCATTGTTAAAACGCAAGAGAGCGGGTGTTTTCTCATTCTTTTTATGTAACTTTGCACGCGTTTCCAATCACAAGGGAATGCGTTTAATAACACCTTACCAATACCAAAAAGAGAATTATAGAGTGAAAACAAAAAACAAACAAAAAGAATTACAAAACAATGAACCAATACTACGCCACAAATAGGCGCAAGCCTACCCCTGTTTCGCTGCGCGGACATAACCACTACCGACAGGCTTTTGCGCTATTCGCACTTGCGTTTGCAAGCCTATTGCCCGTTCAAGCCAAACAGGTTACGGCCCGTCAAGCCCTCGACATCGCGCGAAAATACGTCATGCCCAATCGCCAATCCATCGCATCCGCACAAACCCGAGCAGGCAAACAACAGCCCATTGAGCCCTACTATGTGTTCAACGACAAGCAAGGCAAGGGCTTTGTCGTGGTTTCGGGCGACGACGCTATGGGCGAAATACTTGCCTATGGGGATAAAGGAACGCTCGATACGCTGAATGCCAACCCCGGCGTAAAGTTTCTTTTGCAAGCCTATCGCGAACGTTTCGCACAGCTACAACAAACACCCGCCACGGCGCAACCCGCCACAAGAGCGATGCCTACCTACAAAGCGGTTGCCCCATTGCTCACTTGTAAGTGGAATCAACTCGAACCTTACAACAAGAAAACGGGCTATCCCTACACCGGATGCGTGGCAACAGCCATCGCACAAGTAATGTATTACCACAAATGGCCCATACAAGGAAAGGGAGAAAACACCTATACCGTGAGATCTGATAATAAGGTGAAGCATGCCGATTTCAGCAAATCATACTACGACTGGGCCAACATGAAAGACGAATACACATATTACGACCCAGGCACCCAAAGGGAACAAGACGCCGTTGCAAAGCTAATGAGCGATGTTGGAATAGCCACGTACATGCAATACACCCCATATTTGAGTGGTGCGCAAAACGAATCGGCCGATAAAGCTCTGCAAGAAAACTTCGATTACACCACGGCCTTTGTAAGCCGAAGTGACGAAGGACTGCCTGCTTTCACCGACATCGTACGCCAAGAGCTAACCAATGGTTTCCCCGTTTACCTTTCAGGCAGTCAACGAGGCGGCAGAGGAGGGCACGCTTGGGTAACAGACGGCATCAACGAACAAGGACTTTTCCACATGAACTTTGGCTGGGGCGGCCAGGGCGATGCGTATTTCTCGCTCTCAACGCTATCGGTTGCACAATCAGGAAACGAGTTTGGCGGAAAGCCCATGACGTTCAGCTACGGCCTAATTGCGATATTGGCTCACCCCAACAAACGAAATACAAAACCAATAGACCCCGCATTGCTGGCAAGTACGCCCAAACTGAAGTTCAATGTTGGTGGAAGTCTAAGGCTTGCCCAAGGAAGTGGCAAAACTTTTGCCGTTGGTAACATGCCAGCTGTTGAGATGAACGAATTTAATAATTACGGAAAGCCCTTCAAAGGCGACATTGGCGTGGGCATATTCGACATGAATGGCAAGCGGATAACTGTCTGTCCGTCGGACGATCACGCCACAGGTGGGTATACAAAACGCGTCTACGGGCAATATTCTAACGGAGAAATGGGTCGCGACTACACCAACCCGCAAACTGTGAAAATAAAGATAAACCTCTCAAAACTACACAATGGCTATTACCAACTGCTGCCCATGTGCATCCCGTTAGAAGAAAATGGCCGCTGGGGAGAGTGGATACACATGCGACAAGCACCCCGAATGGTGATTGAGATAGGCAACGGCAAGGTGCGCATCGTGGAGGAAGACTCGATCAATGCAGGCTTCCAACTAACCGAACAGCCGTCTAAACTCTGGCTAAAACCAGGAAATGAAGAAACCATACATATCCCCATAAGGAACAAAGGCGGACTGGGTTTCGGCTATTATGCCAAGTTACAATTGCTCGACGCCAAGGGTAACGTGGCCTTTGAGGCACAACGCACAAAGCCAATGGAGCTTGATGGTTTCCGTACTACATGGATGCCGTTTACCATCAACGTACCCAGCACCCTAAACGAAGGCAAATACAGGATGAAGTTGGTGCTGATTAAGGAAACAAGCGCAGGCATCGACAACCCAGATGCCGAACGTTTCGATGTAGAAAAGCTATATGATAAGGAGGAAACTATCTTTACCGTGGCATCGAAAGTAACCCATATCGCCGGCACAACCACTGCCAACTACACCCTAACCAACAACGACGGCCACTCGTTAACGGTGCGCGGCACAGGTCTACAACGCGTAAAGCTCTTCGACACCAACGGTCGTTTGCTTAGCAGCGTTATTGCAACAGACGGCACAGAAGCAAGTATCTCGCTCGCCAACCTTGTTTCGGGAGTATATCTCGTGCAAGTAATGGCCAACGGCCAAGTACATACGCACCGCCTTTTAAAACGATAACACACAAGGTTTGCCCCAAGCAAATCGCTTATAAGATAAGGGTGTGCGCCTATTATGCAGGTGCACACCCTTATCTATATGTGGAGTAGATGACGAGCTGACAAGTAAACGGGTAGACAAGTTGACGACTTGACGAGTTAACAAATGGACGAGAAGACAAGCAGATGAGTTGACGAGAGGACAAGTTTACGACCTGACGAGTTCACAAGTGGACGAGTAGACAAGCAAATGAGTGGACGAGTTAACCAGTTGACGACTTAACAAGTTCACAAGTAAACAAGTAGACAAGTTTACGAGTTAACAAATTGACAAGGTTGCGAGCTAACAAGTTAAGAGGCGCAGCCATTTTTTCACCTTTTCACCCTTTCACTTTTTCACCTTTTACAAGCCATTTTCACCTTTTCACCCTTTCATCTTTAGGAGTTAAGGAGTTATGGAGTTAAGGAGTTAAGCCAAATGCCTTGATGGCGTTAGCCATTTTTTCACCTTTTCACCCTTTCACTTTTTCACCTTTTACAAGCCTTTTCACCTTTTCACCTTTTCACCTTTTCACCTTTAAACGCCTTTTCTATTCCAGCCCCATCTCCTTTTTCATATTCTGAAACTCGTTCACAAAGTCGTGTTCCACTGAGAAGAAAGGCATCAGCAGCGACTTAAAGTACTCCTCAACAGCAGGCATTTCAGGCGTAATCACCGCATGGCGCCGAAAATGCAGGTGCATAACGTTCGCCTCGGTGTCGATGGTATAAACCACAACACATGCGGCATACATGTTCACCTCATTAATAGTTCGTTGCAAACAGGCCACTTGGTCAACGTCATCAAGACTTGCCTCTGCCCAAGAAACGCGCATAATGTTGAAGTAACGTGTGCCGTGCAAAGCCTGAATCCTAAAATCTTCGCCTTGAAAAGTAAAGTCGGCAAAGTTCTCCTCGTCCCTTTCAAACGGGCAACCCAACGCCTTGCATATCGCCTCAATCATGTCGAGGGTGCTCATGTCTACGTATTTGTTTTCCATTGTTATGTTCTTTCTATTAATCCTTATTGTCACAGCGCGTTCGTTATGCCCCTCCTCATGGTCCACATGCTGTGCACCTTCTGTTTCTTTACTCGGTTCTCGCCACTCCGTCAGTCTTCCTGCCATCTTAAAACGAGGCTCGGCCCTAGTGTACGAAAGCCACACCGCAGGAGGTTCGGTGGCAGATACTCCACGCTCCACCCCATGTTCGCCCTTATGTCTTAGCCGTCTGAGCCAAACATACGCGACAACCAGGATTATAATGTACAATAGTCTTTCCATCCGTTAGTGTGTTTACATGTTGCATGGCTTGTCAAAAGCATCTCCCCGTGGCAACGATTATTATACTGCAAATATACGAATTGTTTTTATTTACACCAATCAAAACCGCATTTATTATGCCCACATACAATAAAATAAACCGCTTTGCGTAGATACTTACATAGTTAGAACCCAAACGCTTAGTAAACACCACAGGCAGAAAACCGAACAATCGCGTAAGCAGGAAAAAACGATCGGCATTAGCAACCAAACCGATATACGTTCATTTTACAAGCCACACGTTTAGCACAACGCAACATTTGGGCAACGTGTTTCAACAATATTAAACATAGAAACTTATGTTATCAGAAAAAATCAAAACCTTTTGTAAGGAGAAAGGTTGGTGGAATGACGACTACACGCAAGAATATGCCGATGCGCTAAGGAAACTGAACATAGACCTAACCACTGATTTTGCAACATTCTTCTTGCATGTAGAAGACAGTCCCACCTTTTATGGAAGACATCAAGAACTTTATCAAATATGTTGGTTCGCAATAAATACAAATTACGAGCTTGCCATTACTTTTGCCCACGACACACTTGAATTGCCCAACGAGTACATTCCGCTCGACAGCTTTGAGGGGGAAGGCGGCTTTTTCTACAATCGTTCAACAGGAGCGGTTTTAGAAATTGAACTTGGACAAAAGCTTATCGACTTTCAAAAGGGAGAATTACAACCCCAATGGCACGACTTTAACTCATTCGTAGAGTGGTTCTTTGAAATTCCCTAAATGCCTATCAGGGGGCAAAATGCCAGCCATTAGAGTTCTGCTAAGGCACAAACGGCTGGCTTTTAAACAGATAAACAGGCCCATAATTCGCAAACACACGAACTTAACAACCCATAAACTAATAAACTTGCAAACTTAATCGCTCAACAACTCACAAACTCACAGCCTCAATAAACTCACAAACTTAATAACTAAACAACTCACAACCTCAACAACTCATAAACTTACAACCCTACAAACTCATAAACCCAACGCCTCACGAACGTAAAGATACTTTACAAAACACTTCCTCTTCGCCAACCCCTTCTAGCGAAAAAAAAGGTGTTTAGCCAAGCAATTTGCCACATTTTACAAGTTTTCAGACTTCTCTTTTTGTCTATTTTTACGCAAATTACCCGCATTTAGCACCATTTTACCTTTCTAGTTTGGTCGTCAGCCCATTATTTTTTACGCCCAAATACCCACTTTTAGCCACGAAAATGCCACTTTTCAAGGTGAATTTTGCCCTTTTTGAGCCATGCTTTAATGGTTTGAAGAGGCTTTGTCTATACCATTTACAGTGAATATTTATGCTTTTCACCTCGCATTTAGCGGTATTTTGCACTGCGTTTAGCACCAAAACGCCTTGCATTTAGTACCAAAACGCACTGCATTTAGCACCAAAACGCACTGCATTTAGCACCAAAACGCACTGCATTTAGCA
>ERZ773035.2446-NODE-2446-length-12080-cov-13.001164_pt1 | contig 12080 bp, 6 predicted proteins | sample MGYA00511487_ERZ773035 | MGnify/ENA primary metagenome ERZ773035 (study PRJEB29015, sample SAMEA2737985) | human oral metagenome | biome: human oral; feature: human-associated habitat; material: dental | place: China | collected 2024 ...
ACCTCTACGGCAACTTCGAGAAGACCTTCGGCGGCGACATCCAGACCGCATGGCGCATGGATGCCGGTATGCGCTGGAACTTCTAAAAAATTCATGATACTGCGAACAGAGAAAGGAGGACACGCTCCCCTTTTTCTGTTCGCACTCTTATAAAGAGACGATACGGTTAACCATAAGATCATCAAAATAATCATAAAAGGAGCAATCCATTATGAAGAAAAGATTCCTACGCGGAAGGCGCGGTTTACAGCTGACATCCTTGGTGCTCGGCAGTCTTCTCTGTGCCTCAACAACAAGCGCAGAGGAGCAGACGGCATCTTTTACAACGCAAGTCTCCGGCACAGCGTCCGATCAAGAGTATATTGATGCGCATGTCAGGCAGGCGGACGGCACCTATCGCTTTACGAAGGATTCGAGCATCAGCTATAAGAATACCGATGATGAGAATACCGGCGTTATTCGTCCGCTCGAAGATGTGAAGATCGACGCATCGGATCATGTGCTTACGGTCGAAACAAATACGGACGATGGCAAAAAGACAGCGGCAGTCAAAAACAGCGGCAAGAATCTTGACATCAAAGCAGGTACACTTCGCTTGCTGACAAATGACCAGTACAACAGCCATCCGGACTATTCTTGGGGCATTTTGAATGAGAGCGGCACAACGACCGTCTCTGGCATGACGGAGATCAATGCCGTCGGTTATAAGTCGAGCCGTGCGGTGGAAGCGACGGAGGGAAAGGTATTGCTGGAAGGCCTGGAGGCAAAGGTCGCCGAATATGGTGACGCACTATCTCTCCTCGCCGGCAGGTCGGGACAGATCTTTGTCAATACCAAGGACGGTGCGACAGGCAGCCATACCGTAAATCTGATCGGCAATATTGGAGCCATGGACGAAGCAAGCCGCATCGACGTCGCCATGGTGAATCAGGACTCTGGTCTCACCGGGCTTGCCTTCGGCAGGGGGAAGATCAACTTCCATCTGCAAAGCGGTGCCGTATGGAACAATGAGAGGTACGGCTATTCGGTACCGGATAAGGATTACAACGAACTTGGCAAAGAGTACGACTATACCTTTGCGGGTAGCCGTCTCACCTCCTTGAAGGGCGGCAGTGATGCCTCTCATGCAGGCGTGATCTTCCAGAAGAACAACAAGGACATCACGATCGATAACTACAGCGGTCATACGCGTGTATTCTATGCGCACAACTCTTGGGTGCCGACAGAATTTGAGAACGGTGATGTCCGCATTAAGAACGCAGAGGCTGGCAGCGTCATCACGCTCACAACGGACAGTGAAGGGCTGAAACCAGAGTCTGCAAAAGCTGTGGACAAGAATCTCGTCAGTGAGACGCTGAATGCGCTGGCAAAGAAGCTCTATTACACGGCGTATACGACGAGCGAGAGAAATCTCACGGGCAAGGTGGAGATCGCCGAAGGGCTGACGACATCGTCTGCAAGCAAGCGCATCGAGAACATCACGTTCAATGCAGCGACGGGACAGGGCGGCTATGCCTACACGCCGGCCGTCGATCCGGAGCAGACAAAGACGGACTTCACGACGCGCATTCTCGGTACGACAGCGGATCAGGAGTACATCGACGCCAATGTCCGCCTGCCGGATGGCACATATCTTTTCAAGAAGGATTCGAGCATCACCTACCAGAACGATGCGGGAACTGCGGGCGCAGTCAGACCGAGCGCGGATATCCGGCTTGAGGCCGAGGATCGCGTGCTGACCATCAAGAGCGGCGGCAGGACGTCAGATGTCAAGGAAGCCGCTGCTATCGCCAATGATGACGGCAAGGCGATCGAGATCAATGCGAAAACGCTAAAGCTCGTGGTGAATGACACGACTTCGGCGGCACCGCTGAATTACGCCTGGGGCATCCGTAACGGAGGCGGCACGACGACGGTCTCCGGCATGACGGAGATCGAAGTCGGCGGTGCGAAGGAGAGCAAAGCCGTAGAGGCGACGGGCGGCACAGTGACGCTCGCCAGCCTCCGTGCAAAGACAAATTCCGCCGCCGAAGATGCGGCAGCGCTGTACGCACAGAATGATGGGCGTATCGAAGTCAACCAGAAAGATACCGGCACCGGCGACAGCGTGGTCATGCTCGACGGCGATATTGTTTCCAAGGACGCGGCGAGCCAGGTGGATCTCGTCCTTAGGAGCAAGGATTCCTACATCAAGGGGCTTGCCTATGGCGATGGGGAAATCAACCTGCTTTTGGCAAACGCCGTTTGGCGAAATGGAAAGCGTGGTGCGACGCTGCCGACCGGCTTTACGGGCAGCCATGTAAGCTATTTTAGGGGTGGAGATACAGAGGAGGAAGCCGGGGTCATCTTCCAAAATGACGACAGAAACCTCACCATCGACAACTACCTTTACGGCTGCCTGAAGGTGTTCTTTGCACATGACGTTGCTGCGCCGACGAAGATCAAGGGCGGCGATCTGGTCATCAAGAATGCTTTCGGCGGCACCGTCACACTGGTGACAGACAATGCCGGACTCAATACGGAGTCGACAAAGGCTGTGGATGTAAACCTCGTGAACGCAACGCTGAATGCCCTCGCGAATAAGCTCTATTACACGACATATACGGTGGACAGCAATCTCAAGGGGCAGGTTCAGATCGCCGAGGGGCTGACGACGACATCTGCAACGAAGCGCCTTGAGAACATCACGTTCGACGCAGCGACGGGCAGGGGCAGCTATATCTATACACCGGTTGTCGATCCCCAGCCCGGCACAGAACAGACGCAGACCGAATTCACCACATCCATCACGGGCGAGGTGGCGCACGACGCCCCATACGTGAATGCCGGTGTCCGCAGATCGGACGGCCAGTATGTTTTCACGAAAGATACTGTGATTCGTACGGACGATACAGACAAGGTGACAGGCGGACCGTTTACAGGTGCCAATTCGCCCGCGATATCCAATGTCAATCCAGCACAACCGCTTAATATCGATCTCAGAGGCAGGAAACTGTCGATTGAAACCAAGGGAGATACCACAGTCGTCGGCATCAGCGCGATCGGCAAGGGAAGTAAGGTCAATGTGAAAAATGCCGGTGCGATTACCATCAGCGGAACGAATACAGACAACCTGTATGCCCCCACTCTCTATGCCAACGGCGGCGGCTCGATCCACATCGAAAACGGCGGTGACAACCTGGAGGACAAGGTGCTCACGCTGCGCACGGTCGGCAAAAAGGAGGCAAGCCCTGCCGTCATCAAGACAATGAACGGCGCACCGGGCGCAGAGTCAAGCATCACGATTGACGGACTCGTCGATCTCCTCGCGGATGGTACCTATCCGGGCGGCTTGGGGACAAACGAAGGCGTCAGCGCCGTCGCCTCGCGCGTCGACATCGGCGGTGGCTCCATCCGTGCAACCGGCAGTGCGTGGGCGGCAATCCGCGCCTACGGCGAATTTGTTACGGAAAACTACGGCACGGTCAACTTCAACGTCACGAAGGGTGCCGACGGTCTTGCCAATGGCGCTGGGAAGAACCGTGCCGTCCTTGAGGGCGACATCGTCACGAATGGCGGTATGGGCACGAAGGGGCGCGTAAGCATTGGCCTTTCGACACCCGAATCGCATTGGATCGGGAACTATGCCGATACGTATGGCTACGGCGTAACGCCGGGACAGCATGGCGTGGTCAACCTCTTTATGAAGAACGGCTCCTACTGGAAGGGATTCTCCAACGGTGTCATGAACATGGAAATGAGCGGCGAGGGCACGCATTGGACCGGTTTCAATGTCGGGAACAATCTGCAGCTCAAGCTTTCAGACGGCGCCGTCTGGCACAACGCCATCACTCCGGAGCAAACGGCTCAGGACAACAAGCCGGCAATCAGCCGGATCAAGAACTTCACGGGCGAAGGCGGCTCCATTGATATGACGGGCACGCATCGCTTCCTTGGCATAAGCAGCAGCCTCACTGGCACGCCCGTGGTCATGGAGTCTTCTTCGGCGATCACCGAGAAGGGGCTTGGCGAGACGGGAAATCTCGAAATCGAGGAGTTCAGCGGCAGTACAACCGTGCGCTACCGTCACAACCCCACGGCTCCGACAACCATCTACGGCGGCACGACAACGATCAAAAAGGCTGCGGCAAACAGTACGATCACAATGTCCACGGACAGCACAGGATTAAACACCGCGTCCACAAAGGCGGCAGACAAGAACCTCGTCAGTGCAACGCTCGACGCTCTCGCGAAGAAACTCTACTACACTGCGTATACGAACGATGAGAAGAACCTCACAGGCAAGGTTGAGATCGCCGAGGGACTGACGGCATCGTCCGCAAGCAAACGTCTTGAGAACATCACGTTCAGCAAGGCGAGCGGTCAGGGCAGCTATGCCTATACGCCGGCGGTTGATCCAAAGCCAGATACTCCAAAGCCGGATGTTCCGAAGCCGGATACGCCGAAGCCGGATGTTCCGAAGCCAGATGCACCGAAGCCGGATACACCGAAGCCGGATACACCGAAGCCGGATGCGCCGAAGCCAGATGCGCCGAAGCCAGATACACCGAAGCCGGATACTCCGAAGCCAGATACTCCGAAGCCGGATACACCAAAGCCGGATACTCCGAAGCCAGATGTTCCGAAGCCGGATACACCGAAGCCGGATACACCGAAGCCGGATACACCGAAGCCGGATACGCCGAAGCCGGATACACCAAAGCCAGATACACCGAAGCCGGATACGCCGAAGCCAGATACACCGAAGCCAGATGCGCCGAAGCCGGATCCGAAGATCGAGTACGGTGACTACGAGACGAAGCTCATGAGTGGTGTCAAGTCAGCGATGACGGCATCGACGATGGCGTGGCGTGCCGAGGCGAACGACCTCATGAAGCGCATGGGCGATCTGCGTCTCTCTCCGCAGGATGCGGGTGTCTGGGCGCGTGTCTATCGCGGCAAGGCGACCAGCAACAAGAACAACGCCAACTTCCGCATGAACTACTCCACCATTCAGGTCGGCTACGACAAGAAGGTCGGAGATGACTGGCGCGTCGGTGTTGCGGGCAGCTACATGAGCGGCTCATCTTCCTACACCGCCGGCAACGGCAAGAACAAGGAAGGCAATGTCGGTATCTACGGTACATGGGCGGGTAAATCCGGGCAGTACGTCGATCTCATCGCAAAGATCGGCAGACTCCAGAACGAGTACACCGTCTACAACGACTTTGGTCACTATGTCAAGGGCGACTACACGATGTGGGGCGGCTCGCTTTCGGCAGAGTACGGAAAGCGCATCGCTATGACAGGCGGCACCTTCGTCGAGCCCCAGGTCGAGCTCATCTACAGCCACATGCAGGGCAAGAGCTATGTCGGCAGCACAGACTTCCGCGGCATGAGCATGTATGTGCACCAGAAGCCGTTTGACAGCTTCATCGGACGTGTGGGTTTCGGCATTGGCAAGGAGACCGAGCGCAGCACCTGCTATGCGCGTGTCTCGCTTTACCATGAGTTCGCGGGTGATATGCACACGGACTACTCCGACGGCTTTACTCCGAAGAGTACCGTCCAGCGCGGCAGCGACACATGGGTTGGTGTCCAGCTTGGCGGCACGATGAAACTCAACGACCGTACGAACCTCTACGGCAACTTCGAGAAGACCTTCGGCGGCGACATCCAGACCGCATGGCGTATGGATGCCGGTCTGCGCTGGAACTTCTAAACCGACGGGAATTTCCCACATAAAAAGACGCACTCCTATGAGTGCGTCTTTTTATGTGGAGTGCATTATCCCCCGAGCACCTCGTCCATCGAGAGCTTCATACGCTCGATGGCGATTTCGAGGTCGTCTCTCCGGATGTTCAGCGGCGGGTTGAAGTAGAGAACATCGCCGAGTGGGCGCAGGAGCAGCCCGTTCTTCAGCGCGCGGCGATAGATGCCGTAGCCGAGGCGGCGAGCACTGTCAAACGGGCGCTTTTCCACTCTGTTCTCGACGAGCTCCACGGCGTGAATCAGCCCGATGTGGCGGATCTCACCGACGTTCGGGTGCGCGCCGAACGCCTCCGTCATGCGCTCTGTCAGCCATGCGGCGGTATGCTCCGCCTGCTCCAACACATTCTCCTCGTCGAGAATGTCAAGCATAGCGAGTGCCGCCGCACAGCCGAGCGGATTGCCTGCATACGTATGAGAGTGCATAAACGCCTTGCCCTCGCTCCAATCGGCGTAGAATGCCTCATAGATTTTTTCTTTCACAACAGTGATCGACATCGGCATATAGCCGCCCGTCAGGCCTTTCGAGAGACACATGAGGTCGGGGGTAATGCCTGCACGCTCGCACGCAAAGAGCCGCCCCGTGCGCCCGAAGCCCGTCGCAATCTCGTCCGCAATCAGGAGTACATCGTGCGCGTCGCAGAGAGCGCGCAGCTTTCGGAGGTACTCCTCGGGATAGATGCGCATGCCCGCGCTTCCCTGCAGGAGCGGCTCGACGATCATCGCCGCCGTCTCATGCCCATGCTCCGCAAAGGCACGCTCCGCATGGACAAAGCACTCACAGGCACAGCACTCCCGCGTTTTTCCGAACGGGCAGCGATAGCAGTCGGGAGCCTCGACGTGGATGTTGTCCATCATCATCGGTCGGTACATCTCGGCAAAAAGATCCATGCTCCCGACCGAGAGTGCGCCGATGGTCTCTCCGTGATAACTCTCCGTGAGGCACATAAAGCGCGTCTTCTCCGTCCGCCCCGTCTGCTGACAGTATTGGAATGCCATCTTGAGCGCCGCCTCGACCGCCGAGGAGCCGTTGTCGTTGAAGTGGAACTTCGTCAGTCCCTCGGGCACGAGAGATGCGAGCCGCTCGGCGAGCTCGATGGCGGGGCGGTGGGAGAAGTTCGCAAAGATAACGTGTTCGAGTCGATCGAGCTGCTGCTTGATGCGCGCATTGATCTTCTCGTTTGTGTGCCCGAGGAGGTTTGCCCACCACGAACTCACAATGTCGAGGTAGGAATGCCCATGCACATCGTAGAGCCACGCCCCCTTTGCATGGTCAATGACCATCGGCGGCAGCTGCTCATAGTCTTTCATCTGCGCGCATGGATGCCAGATATGGCGCAAATCACGCTGTTCAATCGTCGGCATAGTCTCTCCCTCTCTCAGTCATACAGCGCCGCGAGTGCTTCTGCCGGCATCGGCAGCGCTGCAGCGCCGTGCTCCACACGGGCAAGTACGCGCGCTCCCGTCAGTGCCTCGACCATCTTCACATTGTCCTCCTGCATCACTCCGCCCGCCCAGTTGTTGAAGACAAATCCCTTCATCGGAATGCCGCGCATCTTCAAATGCTCTGCCGTCAGCACGGCGGCGTTGATCGTGCCAAGCCCCGCGTCCGCAACAACGAGCGCAGCGAGCCCAAGGCGAAGGACGAGATCGCCCAGAACGACATGCTCCGCATCATCCCAGCGCAGCGGACAGATAATGCCGCCGCTCCCCTCCACCGTCAGATAGTCCGTCCGCTCCTTCGCCTGTTTGAAGTCCTGCTCGACTTTATTGAAATCCATGGGACGGTTTTCAATCTGCGCGGCAAGATGGGGCGATACGGCATCGCGGTAGATATAGGAAACGCTTGCGCCCTCTGCCGCAAGGTGTGCGACGCGTGCGACATGGAGCGCATCTCCCGGCAGCAGCGTGCCATCCGCGAGGGTCTCTGCCCCCGAGAGCGCCGCCTTGTAGTAGCCCGCCCGAAGTCCCGCATCGCGCAGCCTCTTTACGATCAGTCCCGTGACATAGGTCTTGCCGATGTCCGTCCCTGTGCCCGTGATAAATAATGCCTTGCCCATGCTATGCTCTCCTTACAGCCACAGCCCCGCCCGCTGCAGCCGCACGCCGATGTACGCCGCCGCCACGCAGAGCAGGAAGTCCGGCAGGACCTGCAGCACGCCGCAGTACCAGATCGCGACCCAGAACCCAATCGGCGCGTCGATGATATAGTTCGACGCAAAGTAGAAATACGAGATTCCGAAGACGTAGACCACCACCATGCCCAGAAGGCACGCGATAAGTGCGCGACGAAATGTCGGTGCCCCCGTGCGGACGAACGCGCCCGTCACCCAACCCTGCACAATGAATCCTACGAGATAGCCGAACGTCGGCTGAAGCACATAGCCCGGTCCACCACCCGAGGCGAAGACCGGAATCCCGACCAGTCCCATCAGCACATACGTCCCGATTGCAAGCGCCCCAAGCCGTGCCCCGAGCATCAGCCCCGCGAGCAGCGTAAAGAGGAACTGGAGCGTATACACATCCGTCCCGACCGGAATGCGGACGAACGCCCCGACGGCAACGAGTGCAATAAAGAGTCCGCAAAGAATTATTTCTCGTAGCTTCATAATGTTCAGATACCTCCAAGTGTATTTATCATCAAAATAAACCTGCTTTATCATACACGTTTCGCATTTTACTGTCAACCGATTTATTTTATTCCAGTTTACAAAGTGTGCACAAAAAAAGACAGCACGCAGACTGTCTCTCCAAGCCCAGAAGGGCGGTGGTTGTCTATGAACGAAACGAATGTAACTTTGTTGCTTTTCATCGTTCTAGTGTTGCTTCTAACAAAAAAGTAACCCGCCCCAAGCAGTGAACTTAAGCGGGTTACATATCCCAATATGAGAGGGCTGACCGTTTACACGACAGCAACTTTTCTATGCGTATTATACAACAGAACACAAATCTTTTCAAGCCCTATCGCTTCGTCACGCGCACGCGATCCATCTCCGTCCCATCGGGCAGAAAGCATGCGATCTCAAGCGCGTCCCGCGCAACCTCCATCGTGAGATAGTTATCCGTCTCAGGCTGCGGCAGCGTCACCTCGTCAAAGGCGTGGTCGATCCAGAGATTCGGATAGCGTACATTGCCTGCAACCCCCGTAAGGATGTAGAGAGGTCCCTTCCCCGCCGCTGTCTTCTCAAATCCGTAGATATGTCCGCGATTCCGATACGTGTGCAGATGTGCCGTAAAAACGACGTCAATCGCAAGTTCATCGAACATCGGCATCCACACGCGCCCGTTGTCCTCATCAATGCCCTCGGGGCGCTCGGGATGTCCGTTGATGCGGTATTGCAGCACATCCTTGTGCATGAGGACGATGTTCCAACGCTTCCGATGCGCCTTCAGGTCGCGGCGCAGCCACGCGCGCTGTTCTTCCATCAGCCCGTGCTTAAAATCACCGATTTCCTTTTGCTGCGTACACAGTACGACATAGTGGGCATCGCCATAGTCAAAGGAATAGTAGTAACGCTCGAACTCCTTGCTCCCGTTCCTCGGCGTTTTGAAATAATGCAGATATGCCGCAGGCAGACGGGTTTTCCAGTCGCGGTTGTAAGTCTCGTGGTTGCCCATGACGGGTGCAATCGGAATCGAACGCTGCATTTCCTTCACTCCGACAAAGAACTCCGTCCACTGCAGGCGATCCTCTCCATTGTCCACGAGGTCGCCCATGCAGGCAAAGAGCTGCGCGTCCGTATTACGTGCCCATGCCAGATGCGCCAGTTCCTTCCAGTCCGCATAGTCCGAGGACTGGGAGTCTGGAAAGAGCAGCATCTTGTAAGGCTCGTTTGCCGACGGCGCGTAGAGTTCCTGCCAATCCGTTGCCATATCCCCCGCCGTGATGCGGTACTGATAATGCGTGCCTGGCATCAGATCCAGCTCCGCCGTATACTGATAGACCTCAATACCATCATCCGTAAAGCGGTCATCCGACACCGCAAAGCGGCGCGTATCTCCCGTATCCTGCACGCGCAGTTCGAGGATCTGATTCTCTGCGGGGGACAGCAGCTCCCACATAATAACGCGTGCTCGTCCCGTCTCTGCCGCCACCTGCCGCAGCCGCTCGACATAGAGCACGCCCGGGAACTGCCGCAGTGCCGTATCCCGAAGACCGCGCAGTCCGCCGAACTGCCAGAGTGCCGCACCGCCCGCCGCAGCCACCCCTGCCGCAGTCACCGCCTTAATAAATGTCCGTCGATTGATCTTCGCTTTATTTTCCATTCCTTCACATTTCCTCGTCTATAACCATCACACCTCATCATGAAACCTTGGGAATCTCGGATCAACGCATCCCGGCCATCTTGCCGCATTTGATCCGTGCCCCCGTGTGTGCGAATCATCCATTTTTCATTGTCGGCTCAGCCACTCTGCTCGTAGCAGGAGGCAAGCGCCTCTGCCGTCATTTCCCGCCCCTCGGCACGCAGATCGAGATAGTGCGCGACATCCACGCAGCTGATGCGCCCACCGGGGAGAAAGCTCCCTGTATCGCAGGCAATGATGTTATTCTTCAAAAAAAGCGGCACATTGCGGCTCATATCACGCCCACCAATCGACTGCGTCGGCGTATGCCCAACGACGACAAGTTCTGTTCCCCTATAGTTATCGTAGAAATCCTCACGAATCCATAGCAAATCCCGCGCTTTCTGTTTTGTCTGCCGCGGATTGATCCCCGCATGAACAAATAGGATAGGTTGCCCGCCGTGCTGGACACGATCGTAAAGAGGACACGCCTTGACGAACGCAATCAATCCCTCGGCATCTTCCGCAGAGAGCCCCATGAGCTGATCCAGCGTTACATCGCCGCCGTTCATCAGCCAGAGATCCATGGGGTCGAAATCATCGAGTCCATGCGTCCTGAGATAGCCGAGCATCATTGCCTCGTGATTGCCGCAGAGTGCGTGGACATTCTCATGGCACTCCACCTGCTTCTGCACGAAGCGCAGGGCTTCCACAGACTTTTTCCCGCGGTCGATATAGTCCCCGAGAAAGACAAGCATATCTTCTTTATCGTCGAATGCGATCTTTTTCCAAAGTGTACGAAGCTGATCCGCATGACCATGAATATCGCCCACGGCAAGAATCCGTCGAAATGCCACGAAAATCGCCCCCTTTATTTTTTTATTATAACGCATAAATCCTGAAATGAAAATGACGACTCATCGTATCCGCATCAAAGACTCGTACACGATTGACATTCCATGCCTGGCGATATATGATAAGAATGTTGGTTTATGTCTTTCATGCACAGTGCAGGAGGAAGCAAATGATCGAACGCTATACACGTCCGGAGATGGGGCATCTCTGGTCGATCCAAAACGAGTGGCAGACCATCCTAAACGTCGAGATCGCCGCGTGCGAGGCGATGGCGGAGCTGGGTGAGATCCCCACCGCCGCCGTGGAGAACATCAAGAAGAACGCACGGTTCGATGTCGCACGCATCAACGAGATCGAAAAGACGACCGATCACGACATCATCGCCTTCCTCACGAACCTTGAGGAGAACGTCGGTGAGGATTCAAAATACATCCACAAGGGGCTGACCTCAAGCGATGTCAAGGACACGGCATACTGCGTCATGATGCGCGACGCCGCCGCGATCATCTTGGGCGATCTGCGCGCGTTCCGCGAGGTTCTGCGCCGCCGTGCGGAGGAGTTCCGCCACACACCGTGCATCGGGCGCACGCACGGCATCCACGCGGAGCCGATGACATTCGGGCTGAAGCTGCTCCTCTGGAGTGCAGAGATCGAGCGCGACATCGAGCGCCTGACGCGTGCAAAGGAGATCGTCTCCGTCGGCAAGCTCTCGGGCGCCGTCGGTACCTACTCCAACATCGACCCGCGCATTGAGGAACTGACGTGCAAAAAGCTCGGCATTACGCCCGTGCGCCTCGCGACACAGGTCATCCAGCGCGACCGCCACGCCGAGTTCGTCACGACGCTCGCCATCATCGCGGGCACAATGGAGAAGATCGCAACCGAGATCCGCAACCTGCAGCGCACGGACATCCGCGAGGCGGAGGAGTTCTTCAAGGCGGGGCAGAAGGGATCGTCCGCGATGCCGCACAAGCGCAACCCGATCAACTGCGAGCGCGTCTCGGGCATGGCGCGTCTCGTACGCGGCAACGCCGTCGCGGCACTGGAGGACATGACCCTCTGGCACGAGCGCGACATCTCGCACTCCTCTGTTGAGCGCGTCATCCTGCCCGATGCGACCATCAACGTGGACTACTGTCTGCACAAGCTGACGGGCATCGTGGACAAGCTCCTCGTCTACCCCGACGCCATGC
>ERZ773035.2448-NODE-2448-length-12079-cov-4.865269_pt1 | contig 12079 bp, 6 predicted proteins | sample MGYA00511487_ERZ773035 | MGnify/ENA primary metagenome ERZ773035 (study PRJEB29015, sample SAMEA2737985) | human oral metagenome | biome: human oral; feature: human-associated habitat; material: dental | place: China | collected 2024 ...
AAGACTTTCTATGATCTCATCTCCGTCTCTGAAGTCCTTGATCTCCATATAAGGTATATCCTTGCCTTCACAACAATCGCTTTCCCTTATGATAAGATCCTGTGATACATCAACCAATCTTCTTGTCAAGTATCCTGAATCGGCTGTACGAAGTGCAGTATCTGAAAGTCCCTTTCTTGCACCGTGTGCAGATATAAAGTACTCAAGTACGTCAAGTCCCTCTCTGAAGTTTGACTTGATAGGAAGCTCTATAGTATGACCTGTAGTATCCGCCATAAGTCCACGCATTCCTGCAAGCTGCTTTATCTGCTTATCAGAACCTCTCGCTCCTGAATCCGCCATCATAAATATGTTATTATATGCATCAAGACCTTCAAGCAGATCCTTGGTAAGCTTTGCGTCAGCAAGATTCCAAGTTTCAATAACTTCCTTGTATCTTTCCTCATCAGTTACCAAACCACGATGAAAATTCTTGGCAATCTTATCTACTGTAGCCTCAGCTTCGGCAATAATTTGCTTCTTACTTTCAGGAACAGTCATATCCGATACGGAAACAGTCATCGCCGCTATAGTTGAGAATTTATATCCTATAGCCTTAATATTATCCAAAACTTCCGCCGTCTTTGATAAGCCGTGGACATTTATAACTTTTTCAAGTATCTGTTTACATTGCTTTTTCTTTACTAAGAAGTCTACTTCTAAAAGTATGGCATCACTTTCTACACTTCTGTCTATAAAGCCCAGATCCTGAGGAATAATCTCATTAAATAAAAGTCTTCCTACAGTTGTTTCTATATTGCCGGTAACTACTCTGCCGTCATCCATTTTCTTGCTTACTCTTACCGTTACTTTAGCATGTAAGCTTATGACCTTGTTATCATAAGCCAATATAGCCTCGTTAGGGCTCTTAAAGAACTTACCCTCTCCCAATGCTCCCGGTCTTAACTGTGTAAGATAATATATACCGAGAACCATATCCTGAGAAGGAACCGTTACCGGTCCTCCGTCTGAAGGCTTTAAGAGGTTATTTGGAGAAAGCAGCAAGAATCTGCACTCTGCCTGTGCCTCTACTGAAAGTGGAAGGTGCACCGCCATCTGATCACCGTCAAAGTCGGCATTGAAAGCTGTACATACCAGAGGATGCAACTTTATAGCCTTACCCTCTACAAGTACCGGCTCAAATGCCTGTATACCCAGTCTGTGCAGTGTCGGTGCTCTGTTTAAGATTACCGGATGCTCTTTTATAACTTCTTCCAATACATCCCAAACTTCTGTTTGTAATCTCTCCACCATTTTCTTGGCAGACTTTATATTATGAGCTGCACCGTTTGCTACAAGCTCCTTCATAACAAAGGGCTTGAAAAGCTCTATAGCCATCTCCTTCGGAAGTCCGCACTGATATATCTTAAGCTCCGGTCCTACCACTATAACCGAACGTCCCGAATAGTCAACACGCTTTCCGAGAAGGTTTTGACGAAATCTTCCCTGTTTACCCTTAAGCATATCCGAAAGAGATTTTAATGCCCTGTTTCCGGGACCTGTAACCGGTCTTCCTCTTCTTCCGTTATCTATAAGTGCATCTACCGCCTCTTGCAGCATACGTTTTTCATTTCTTATGATTATATCGGGAGCTCCGAGTTCAAGAAGCCTTGCCAAACGATTATTTCTATTGATAATCCTTCTATACAGATCATTAAGATCGCTGGTGGCAAATCTGCCTCCGTCAAGCTGTACCATAGGTCTTATATCGGGAGGTATAACAGGTATGGCTGTAAGTATCATCCACTCCGGTCTGTTCCCCGAGTTTCTGAAAGCCTCAACCACTTCCAGTCTTTTTATGATCTTAGCCCTCTTTTGCCCGCTGGCATCTTCAAGCTGCTCTCTTAAATCCTTTGACTCCTTGTCAAGGTCTATGGCTTTTAAGATCTCATATATAGCCTCAGCTCCCATACCCGCCTTAAAATTACCGTATCCATAGGCTTCTATAGCTTCTCTGTATTCTTTTTCGGAAAGAACCTGCTTATAGCTGAGTCCGCTTTCCATTGCATCAAGTACTATATATGAGGCAAAGTATAATACTTTCTCAAGTACTCTCGGCGACATATCAAGTATAAGTCCCATACGTGAAGGTATGCCCTTGAAGTACCATATATGCGATACCGGTGCGGCAAGTAATATGTGTCCCATTCTCTCACGTCTTACACTTGCCTTGGTTACTTCCACGCCACACCTGTCACAAACAACTCCCTTATAACGCACTTTCTTGTATTTACCGCAATGACACTCCCAATCTTTGCTTGGACCGAATATCTTTTCGCAAAACAAGCCCTCTCTTTCAGGTTTAAGAGTTCTATAATTTATAGTTTCCGGTTTTTTCACCTCACCTTTTGACCATGATATGATCTTCTCAGGAGAAGCCAGACCTATTCTTATAGCATCAAATGATATAGGCTGATATGATTCGTTATTATCAGACATATATACTCCCTTCTATCTCTGTAATAGTTTGGTGTCGGAACACCTGTTTACTTGTATGATCCGTTACAGTTTCGACAGCTTAGTATATTGAATAATTAGTAACTGATACAAACATACACGTATATCTGTCAAGCCGCTGACGGAATTCATCTTCGTCTAATTTATAAATAAAATTTAAGCATTTTAATTTTTAGACGAAGATAAAAGACCTGCTAAAACTGTAGCCATAATCCTGTCACAGTATGGATTACTCTTCGCCATCCTCAAATTCATAGGCATCCTGTGTTTCATCAAATTCTTCATTCGGTTCAAACTCTTCGTTATTCAAATCCGTCTCACTATCCTGACTTTTAAGTTGCTCATGTATTGTGTAGCCTGCTTTTTCAAAGCCGCTGTCCTCATTATAGTGTCTACTGTCACCTTCTAAAATAGAACTGAAGCTCGTATCACCATAACTTGTATTTTCCTTAAGCTCTATTTCAGAGCCTTCTTCCGTCAATATACTTACATCAAGTCCAAGAGACTGAAGTTCCTTTAATAATACCTTAAATGACTCCGGAATACCTGAATCAGGTATATTGTCACCCTTGATAATAGACTCATAAGTCTTTACTCTTCCGACAACATCATCTGATTTTACAGTTAAGATCTCCTGTAAAGTATAGGCTGCACCGTAGGCTTCAAGTGCCCAGACTTCCATCTCTCCGAATCTCTGCCCGCCGAACTGCGCCTTACCTCCAAGCGGCTGCTGTGTAACTAAGGAATAAGGTCCTGTAGAACGGGCGTGTATCTTATCATCTACAAGGTGATGTAACTTAAGATAATGCATATGTCCTATGGTTACCGGACTGTCAAAGTACTCTCCGGTTCTTCCGTCTCTTAAGTGTACCTTACCGTCTCTTGATATAGGCACTCCCTTCCACAACTCTCTATGCTCTTTATTATCTTTAAGGTATTCTATTATTTCTTCTTTTATTATACCCTTATATTTGTTCTCAAAGGTTTTAAGATCGGTGTTAACATAGTCATTGGCTATCTCAAGCATATCCATAATGTCATTCTCGTTAGCCCCGTCAAATACCGGAGTTGCGAGGTTAAATCCAAGCGCCTTAGCTGCAAGTGATAAGTGGATCTCAAGTACCTGCCCTATATTCATACGTGACGGCACACCCAGCGGATTAAGCACTATGTCCAGAGGACGACCGTTAGGCAGGAAAGGCATATCTTCAACCGGTATAACCCTTGATACGACACCCTTGTTACCGTGTCTTCCTGCCATCTTATCTCCTACGGATATCTTTCTTTTTTGAGCTATATATATACGCACATTCTGATTAACACCCGGCTGTAGCTCGTCACCGTTGTCTCTGCTGAACACCTTGGCATCGACTATTACACCGTAAGCCCCATGAGGCACTTTTAATGATGTATCTCTTACCTCTCTCGCCTTTTCACCGAATATGGCTCTAAGCAGTCTTTCTTCGGCGGTAAGCTCGGTCTCACCCTTTGGAGTAACCTTTCCTACAAGTATATCACCTGCCCTTACCTCGGCACCTATGCGGATAATTCCTCTTTCATCAAGGTCCTTAAGTGCCTCATCACCTACACCCGGCACATCCCTTGTAATCTCCTCGGAACCGAGTTTTGTATCTCTTGCGGCACACTCATACTCTTCTATATGTATGGATGTGTATACATCATCTTCTACCAGTCTTTCACTTATAAGTACGGCGTCCTCATAGTTGTAACCTTCCCAGGTCATAAATCCTATAAGCGGATTCTTACCCAGAGCTATCTCACCGTTCTTTGTTGAAGGTCCGTCCGCTATAATATCTCCCGCCTTCACAAAATCTCCTTTAAATACTATAGGCTTTTGATTATAGGAGTTTGACTGGTTACTTCTTGTAAACTTTATAAGTTTATAATCTTCCCTCTGACCGTTATCCGCTCTTTTTACAGTAATAAGCTCTGAGGAGCTTACAAGTACCTCTCCGTCATGTTTTGCAATTACACACACACCCGAGTCAACCGCTGTCTTGGTCTCCATACCCGTACCGACTGCCGGTGCATCCGTAATCATAAGCGGAACCGCCTGTCTTTGCATGTTTGAACCCATCAGTGCACGGTTTGCGTCATCATTTTCGAGGAAGGGAATCATACTTGTAGCAACTGAAAAGACCATACGTGGAGATACATCCATCAAGTCTATATTCTTCTTAGGGAACTCGGAAGTCTCATCCCTGTATCTTCCGGATACATTATTATGTATGAAATGTCCTTCTTCATCCAAAAGTTCATTAGCCTGTGCAACTACAAAATTATCCTCTTCATCCGCCGTCAAATATATAACTTCATCAGTTACTATAGGATTTTTAGGATCTGTTGTCTTATCAACCAATCTGTAAGGTGCTTCTATAAATCCGTACTCATTAACTCTTGCAAAGCTTGCCAATGAGTTTATAAGACCTATATTCGGTCCTTCAGGGGTCTCTATAGGGCACATACGTCCATAATGCGTATAGTGTACGTCTCTGACCTCGAAACCTGCTCTGTCTCTTGAAAGACCGCCCGGTCCCAGGGCTGAGAGCCTTCTTTTGTGAGTAAGCTCTGAAAGCGGATTATTTTGATCCATAAACTGTGATAACTGTGAACTTCCGAAGAACTCTTTTACGGAAGCGGTTACAGGCTTTATATTGATCAAAGACTGCGGAGTTATGCCCTCTATATCATGTGTAGCCATACGCTCCCTAACCACTCTTTCCATTCTCGAAAGACCGATTCTATACTGATTTTGTAAAAGCTCTCCAACCGCACGTATACGTCTGTTACCCAAATGATCTATGTCATCTTTGGTACCTACATTGTCCTCTATATGTATGTTGTAATTAATACTTGCAAATATATCTTCTTTGGTTATATGCTTGGGTATAAGTTCAGATATATTTTTTCTTATAAGTGTTATAAGTTCCGCTCTGTCCTGTGCCGTATCCATAAGCTCTTTTAATTTAGGATAGTACACAAGCTCCGTTATCTCAAGCTTATCATCTTCATTAATATCAACATACTTATTTATATCAACCATCAAATTTGACAGTATCTTGATTTTTTTCATACTGTCTTCAAGTTTGCCGTTAGCCTCTATCCATATGTAAGGAATAGCCGAATTTTGCATATTGTCCGCTACATCCTTATCTATAAGGTCTCCGGCAGCAGCTATTACTTCTCCGGTATTTACATCTACCACATCTTCAGCCAACACTCTGCCAAGAACCCTGTTTCTTAAATGCAGCTTTTTATTGAATTTGTATCTTCCAACCTTTGCAAGGTCATATCTTCTTGCATCAAAGAACATAGCGTTGAGAAGGCTTTCCGCACTGTCAACTGAAAGCGGCTCACCCGGTCTTATTTTCTTGTATAATTCCAAAAGTCCTTCGGAATATGTTGTAGCCGGATCCTTAGCCATACTTGCCATAAGCTTAGGTGAATCACCGAAAAGCTCCAATATGGCATTATTGCTTCCAACCCCCAAAGCACGTATCAGCACCGTTACCGGAACCTTACGAGTTCTGTCTACACGTACATAAAATACATCATTGGAGTCCGTCTCATACTCAAGCCATGCTCCTCTGTTGGGTATTACCTGACAGAAAAAACATTCTTTACCGAGCTTATCATGCTCAACTGTATAGTATATGCCCGGTGAACGCACCAACTGGCTTACTATTACTCTTTCCGCACCGTTGATCACAAAAGAACCTGTGTCGGTCATAAGCGGAAGATCTCCCATGAAGATCTCATGTTCATTAATTTCATCTTTGTCATTATTACATAATCTTATCTTTACTTTAAGCGGAGCGGCATATGTTGCATCTCTATCTTTACACTCTTCTATACTATATTTCACATCATTTTTGCATAATGTAAAATCAACAAAATCAAGACTTAAATGCCCTGCAAAATCTTCTATAGGAAAGATATCATGAAATACTTCCTTAAGTCCATCTCTTAAAAACCACTGATACGAATCCTTTTGAAGCTCAATTAGATTAGGCATTTCGAGTACTTCTTTTTGTGTTGAGAAACTCATCCTCATGCTCTTGCCTGACTTAATAGGATGCATCTTGCTTTTTTCCATTGACGTTTCACTCCTGTGTATTTTTTTACTATATACATTAAGCTGCCATAATAAATTATAGGGATCATATGTAAACAGATTTACCGAATATGCATATGCAAACAAGTACTTAAGCATATTTATAAAAATTAACAAAAACTAAAGTATAATCTGTATTTACAAATATCCCCCTTTCTGATACTCTATAAAGAAAGCAATAACTAACACTTCAAATTTATAAAGAATAAACAGACAGGCACAAAGCCCCACGATATAGCACCCTTCATATTATCATAAATCTTCTTTACGGTCAATAACTTTACTTGATTTTTTTTAATTTTCCTGTTATAATTGTCAGAAGTTTGCAAAAATATCTTACATTTTATATAAGAACAAGTATCTTTTGCATTCAGCCAACTTTATATCATATTTCGGAGGAACTGATGAATACCATATTAACTGTTATAATAGTTATACTTGCCATATTACTTGCCGCTGTAGTAGCTTTGTACTTTATAGGAAGAAATCTTGAAAAAAAGCAGGCAGAGCAGCAGTCCGCCATAGAGGCTTCAAAACAAACCGTTTCTATGCTGGTTATCGATAAAAAGAAACTTAGGATAAAAGACTCCGGACTCCCTAAGATGGTATATGAGCAGACACCTTTTTACCTTAGATGGAGTAAACTCCCTATTGTAAAGGCTAAAATCGGACCTAAAATAATGACTCTTATGGCAGACGAGAAGGTATTTAACGCTATACCTTTGAAAGCGGAAGTTAAGGTCGTTATAAGCGGTATCTATATATCGGAGATAAAGAGTGTAAGAGGTAAGAGTTTAGTTACACCTGAAGAAAAGAAGGGATTTTTCAAAAAACTATTTAAACGTTAAAAACATTGATTATAAGCAGCCTACCAAAGACAACTGTAAAAAAGAAAAGCTTATAAGTTAAAATTTTTGTGTTTATGTTTTATAAAAGTTTATAGCTTTGTAATTTAGAGTTTTCAAATAGAGCTTTATAAAATTAAAAATCATTAAGAAAAAAGTGCATACAGTAAAATCGTCGGTATCTATGGTTTTACTGTATGCACTTTTTTTATTTTTATAAAAGCTGCCGGATTGTAATGATTGCAATTATACAAGGCAGCTTTCGTTATAAAACCTTGACGGTGTTTGCGCTAAAGAAAGGTGTATTAATCTTCAAATCTTGCGGATTTTAAGATTACTCTACAATTATTTCCATTTGTTCCTGATAATGCAAGTTGAACCTTACTTTGTCCGGATATATCTACTTCAATATCAAAAGGCTGAGTTTCTCCGGCAGCTATATCTCCGCTTTCATAAAGGATGGTGCCATTATCACCATATACAACAAGTTCCGCTGTTTTTCCTTGCTCAGAATCCCACTGAATCAATTCAGGCGCTACCGTTGCACGCAGTTTTGTATAGCCGGCTTCATTAGAATACTCTATCATGCCGCCTGCAGAGTAAAACTGTAGTACATCAGTCCAAGTTTCACCACCTATAACTCTCAGATTTTTCTCCTTGTAAACAATACTTTTATATAAAGAATCTTCCTTATACAGCAGATACTGTGATTTCTTTGCCTTTTTCCTAGCTTCCCCTCTGGTATCGGAACTGTTTTCTCTATTGCTGCTATTGGAATTACTGTTACTTTTCTTTTCCTCGGACTTGGAGTTTGACTTGGTATAGGTAGTTTGTCCTGTACCCCTTACATTCCTTGTCTGTACTGTACCGTTTTGTACCCATGCACCCAAAGCGTTCACCTGATATCCGTCCGGTGTGCTTGTATTGGCAAGCATATAACCTGTACGGTCAAAGTAGTAGCACTCTGCCGTACCGTTATTATCTCCGTCTATCCACTGCCATGAATTTGAAGGATAGGTGCCGTTGCCGTTGTCATACCACCAGCCTACATTGTCCTGCTTCCATACACCTGCCATAGCACTAAATGCCATAACGCTGCTAAATGCCGCTACCGCCGCAAATCCTATTAATTTTTTCATGATAATACCTCCTAAAATTTTTTGATATAATATAAATATTACTTTACTGTTAAGTAAATATAAATTTATTAAAATAACTTAGTTCAATATGTGAACCGGCTGTCCGAGCTTATTTATTTAACTTGCTGTCAATAACACTCAAATCACCTGTGCTGTACCACTCTATTTCTGTAGCTTTAAACTCATCCGGTATTTCATCATCAAAATGACCGTTATACACTATTTCGTCACGAAGTTTATCACCCTCAAGCATTATACGGGAAATTGAGAATTCTCCGGCTCCTGAGGGCGGAGAATGCATACAAAGACCGTTTCCGTCATTCATCATAGTCAGTGCTCTCTTTTTTTCCTGTATGGTTTCAGACGGCTGACGTATAGTTTTAGTATTCGGATCATATTGGAACACACGAACATAGTATAAGAAAAGACTCTACCACCGACCGCACAATCAATTTGATAACTTTATCAAGCATAATTTACTCCCTTCTTTTTCTTTCACTTATATAACGATTGGAAAATGCTTTTGGTTGCAATATTTATAAAAAATTTTATTTTTTAAACTCAATAGTTCTTATATTAATTAAACCGACCTTATCAGCTACCGCCTGAAATACAATAAAACTTGTAATCTCTTAAATAAAAATATTCCCTGTCAAAAACTTATAAATTTAATATTTTTCATAAACTTAATTTACAAATATATTTTATCGCTTATAGCGGTTATTATACTATATCTTCTATATATAATAGGTATTATTTTTTATTTCTATGATTTGCACAAAGTTATTAGTTAATTTTTATATATACATGTCTGTATTGCACTATATATTTAGCTAATTTTGAAACAAGTATGTGCTTGATAAAATCTCTTTTTCAGTTTTCTTATCTGTACAAACTCTTTTTATTTTGTATGAAAAAAAGAGATTTGATTGATGTCTACCTCAAAAATATTCGGTATTTTGTGTGAAATTATCTTTTGAATGATATACCATTTTATCTAATGTAATGTATCATTGATATTTAGTTAATATCTGTATATAGTAGAGTAAATCTCAAATTCCTTTATTATGTATTTGTTACAATCTATTAACAAAGTAACAATAAGGCTAAATATCATCAATAGAAGAGTAGAGCTTAATTCTCTTTGGCTATATATATTATAATCTATTGACAAAGCAGTAATAAAGTCGGATATCAATGATACGTATCTGCTAACTTTTAAAATAAAAAAACGGATATATTAAGGACTTTAAATTCAGACCTTAAATATATCCGTTTTTATCGGCACTCTTTCCACTAAGCCTGCTTTGACCTTACATCCACCACTATATTGCAGTCGGACACAAAATCCTCTCCCAAATCAAGCAGATAATCCACAGAAACCTTAAGTCTGTCCTCGCTTCTTTGGATATCTATATTCTTAGTAAGAATCCCCATCACAAACTCTCCATAAGGAGTGTTGTAATAGGTTATATGTTTTTTTCCGTTTTTATAAAAGTTCATATTGGAGTTGGTAAAACCCTCTTTAAGTATGCTTAAGCCTTCGGTATCTACTGAAATAGTATTCTTTATGCTGTGTTTTGAACCCTCTATAAGCTCATCATAGGTTATCTTCTCCACACCTGCCTCAGCACTGTACTTAGCAGGTACTACAAGTTCTATATTCTCATTGTCTTCATCCCGCATATGAGTGCCTTTTATACTTACCAATACATCCTTTGTCATATTCCCTCCTATCAGATCAATACTCCTCTATATTGATCTTCTTGGTATTTTTCACCTCATTAGGCAATATCATGGAAGCAAAATCCTGAAAAGACTCCGCCAGATCACTTACATAAAAATTGTACTCCGCCTTTATATTGCTGTCTTTTTTAATACCGTATCTGTCCAAAAGTTTTGACAGCTCCAAAGCCGTCTCATAAGCCGGATCCACAAGATTTACCGACTGCCCCATAATCTTGGCTATAGCCGGTTTTAGTAAAGGATAGTGTGTGCAACCCAAGACCAAGGTATCTATATATTTGCTTTTAAGTTCGCTTACATACCTGGAAATTATCTCATCAGTTACATTATCATGCATAAGACCCTCTTCTACCAGAGGGCAGAGCAGGGGGCAGGCTTTTTGTGTTACTTCTATACCTTTATCTATATCTTTTATAAACTTCGGATATATACCGCTTGAGACCGTGCCCTTGGTACCTATAACACCTATTCTTTTGTTATTTGTTACCCTTGCAGCCTGCACCGCACCTGCGTGTATCACACCTATAACAGGCAAATCATTTTCATTTATCACAGTGTCAAGTGCATAGGCACTTGCGGTATTACAGGCTATAACTATAGCCTTGACCTCTTTAGTTTTTAGAAAATTAATGATCTGCCTTGCATATTTTATTATAGTATCTTTGGACTTACTGCCGTAAGGCACTCTGGCTGTATCACCAAAATACACTATACTCTCTCTAGGCATTTGTCGCATTATCTCTACGGCTACTGTAAGTCCGCCCACTCCTGAATCAAATACTCCGATAGGAGCATTATTTTTATCAAACATATCTACTCTCTCTCATAAGCTAAGTCTATCAAACTTTGTATTAATCTATATTTATCTATGCCCTTTGCCTCCCAAAGCATTGGATACATACTTATATTGGAAAAACCCGGCATAGTATTGATCTCATTAAATATAACCTCTCCCGTATTACTTAAAAAAAAGTCAACTCTGGCTATTCCATGGCAATCCATGGCTTTGAAAATAAGTTTTGAGTACTCTCTGATTTTTTCAACCGTATACTCATCCAGATCCGGATTCACTACAGTTTTCGAATCCGCATTATAATACTTTGAGTCAAAATCATAAAAGCTGCCTGCACTTACTATCTCTCCCACACCACTTACAAGAGGCTTATTCTTAGTTCCAAGCACGGCACATTCAAGCTCTCTTCCTATTATCGCCTCTTCTACAAGTATTTTCTTATCATGCAACACAGCCTCTTCCAAGGCATACTTTAATTCTGTGGCATTATTTGCCATGTTTACACCCTTGCTTGAGCCTGAATTTGCAGGTTTTACAAAAACAGGATATCCAAATCTGTTTTCCACATCCTGTATCGCACTAAGTATATCTTTATTGATTTTATGTCTGTGCAGCAGTTTATATGCAGCCTGTCTTATACCTATCCTGTCAGCTATCAGCTTGGTGTAGGACTTATCCATAGAAAGGGCGCTTGATAGTACATCACAGCCTACATAAGGTATCTTTGCCAACTCACAAAGCCCTTGTATAGTTCCGTCCTCTCCATATAAGCCGTGTAATACCGGAAATACCAGTGAAAGTTTAATCTTGGTATACTCACTTCCCTCTGTTATAAGCAATGATTTTTCCTTGGCATCCGGGAGCAGATAGGCTCCTGTCTTGCCCTCTCTCCAACTTTCATCTACTATGTCTTCAATACTTCCTA
>ERZ773035.2449-NODE-2449-length-12072-cov-3.452442_pt1 | contig 12072 bp, 13 predicted proteins | sample MGYA00511487_ERZ773035 | MGnify/ENA primary metagenome ERZ773035 (study PRJEB29015, sample SAMEA2737985) | human oral metagenome | biome: human oral; feature: human-associated habitat; material: dental | place: China | collected 2024 ...
GCCGCAGCCTTGGTGGAAGTTTCATCAAAAAGCAACGCCACAGTTTCGTGTCGGGCCGATACGCCTTGCCCCGCGCAAGGGTGGGGTGCTGTGGTTGCGGGGCGCTAACGGGAGCGGCAAAACAACGCTTCTTCGGGGCGTCGAAAAGCATCAGATCGGCGCCGGGAGCAACGGTGTCAGATTCGCGGTAACCGAAGGCGTCGTACGTGTGTATTTTTTGGTAGCTTTCGTGTACGTCAGGGCCGGTAACCAGCGCCATGTTGGCCACGCGGTTCCAGGTTGTACCGTCTTTGTCCACGGTGTCGGCGGGGCTGAACATGCCGACGACCGCGATGACCCCAAGTTCAGTCGCGTGGTCGCGGATGAGGGTGGCAAAGGGGCCGTCGAGGGGTTCGGCGATGGTGTCCAGCCGCCCGCCACCGAAGGAACGCATGGTGGCCTCGGGAAAAACAACAAGCTCGGCGCCTTGAGCGACAGCGGTATCCATGCCGGAGATGACGTGGGGCTGCGAGGAAATAGCGAGGTTCAATAAACAAACGTTTCCTGCGCTAAAAAAATCATTGATCGTGCTAGATGGTGATTTTGATAAAACCAGCAAAGAGCACAATCTGTTAATATTGCCAGGAAATAGATCTCCGGAAGAAATTATTTATTCATTTCTCAAAGAGTTACCTTCAGAACACGAATTGCTCAATAGTGGCTCTGGGCTTAACAAGCGAACCCTTGAGGACTATGGCCCATCCTCGTCCAAATATGACAATCGAAAAAAAGATCGAGAGAAATATAAACAATGGTTCAGAGATAATGCAGATACTCTTATGTCGCTAAACGTCATTTCTTTCTGGAAGGAGAGCAAGAAAACCGAAATCGAAGATTTCATATCAGAATTTCAACGCAAATTGACAAATATCAAGGCTATGCGGAAACAATAAGGCTATGGCCAACAAGCAAATATTTTGCTATGATGGAAGAAAGGAGGTCTTATTATGTCGCATACATACACACCTTTGCGTTATCCAGGAGGGAAAACGCAGCTGGCAAAGTTTGTTCAACACACGATTGAAATCAACAATATAGTATCCCCCATCTACTGTGAGCCATTTTGCGGTGGCGCCGGTGTTGCCATGGACCTCCTGTTAAACCAGAAGGTTGATTCTATCATTCTCAATGATTTTGATATATGCATATATTCTGTCTGGAAGGCCATCCTGAGCGACACTAAAAAATTCTTGCAAAAGCTCGATGATACGCCCGTTAATATGGATGTATGGCATAAGCAGCGCCGCATTTATGATGAGCTTAAAGCTACCGGCAAGTATGGTATTGATCTTGCCTTTGCTACTTTCTTTTTGAACCGAACAAATATGTCCGGCATCATTACTGGCGGCCCGATCGGCGGTCTCACACAAAGCGGGAATTACAAGCTAGATTGTCGCTACAACAAAGAAGCTCTGAGAAAGAAGATTCTAAACATCGCATCTATGCGGAAGCATATACGCCTCTATCACATGGACGCCGCAAATTTTATCCGCAAAGTGCTAATTCATGAAGACCCGGCGCGACTATTTGTATTCTTCGATCCTCCGTATTATCAACAGGGAAAGAACCTGTACAAGAATGCATTCCGAGATGAAGGGCATGTCAATCTATCAAAGGCTATTCGCGAGATGCATGCATTCAAGTGGATTCTCACCTATGACAATCATCAGCGAATTTCAGAAATTTATCAAGATATGCAGCCCAAATGGTATAGCCTGCGGTATGCGGCTAACAGAAAGCGGAATGAGTGGGAACTGTTTTTACATAGTACAGAAACAATCGTCGAATCTTACAGCAAAGTGCTTTTCGAGCAGCCTACACCATTTGCCGTATAGGTAGGGTGCTAAACCAAATAATAAAAACCGCCCGGAGCACCACCCCCAGACGGTCAAAATCATCTATTCGATTCCGTAATGTTCCATGTACTGCATGAGCAGATTGGTGATGTTATCCCAATCGTCATCAGATACTTTTCCAAGTTTCTTCAGAAAATCAGATACGGGAATGACAATTGTCTTGCTGATCCGAGCAGTCGAAATGTGATCCAAGGGGATCTTCGCCCAGTCAAACACTTCAATGTCATATTCGTCTCGCGGCTTTGTTGATGTGAATGGGACAGACATTACGACGGCTTTATCACCATCAACATCAATAACTAGAACAGGGCGGCACTTCCCTTCGTCTGGGCGCTCTTCGAACCGAACCCACGCCGACCATACTTCTCGCGCTTTAATTTGTCGCCGCAACGTACCGTGCCCCCAGGTGATCGTTCTTTTGCTGGTCTGCATCCCACACCGTGTCATTCATCCAAGGGTCGCTCTCCGGGAAGATACAATGCCCTTCCTTATCGTGCTTGCAGTTGCCATATGCTGCTGCATACATCGCATGCCGATTCTTCTCAATGAATTCTTGAAAATCTCGCATTGCACCCACCTCCTATTGGTATTTTTATTATATCAGATTTATACGGATAATGATAGAAAATTATAGATTAAGTTAAAAACCGCCCGGAGCACCACCTCCGGACGGCTTAGCATAAATGTGAGGCTAATCACATCTATCCACAAACATATTATATGGGATTAGCCTCCAATTTTCAAGGGAGGCTTTTATTATGGCAAAAAAATCGAACAATCCCCTCGATCACGTCCGCGTGAAGCAGCGCGGCTCCTCTTGGTCGTACTATTTCGAGAAAGCGAAAGTCGGTGGCAAACGTTGTCGCGGCGAAGGCGGCGGGTATGCCACAGAGCAGAACGCAAGGCTCGCAGGCGTCGAAGCGTACAACGCATACATTGGTGCCGGCACCAAGAAAAACGATGCCAGCATCAGCTTTGCAGACTACTTGGATATCTGGTATGAACGTACGCGCCTTTCCGCGCGAAACAACACATTGGAGCTGCGCGAGAAGAACATCCGACTGCACATCAAGCCGGCGCTCGGCGAATACCGCCTCTCCTCTCTTACGCCGGCCATCATCGACCAATTTGTTCAGCAAAAGCGTAAAGAGGGATATGCCTATGAAACAGTCAGCCGAATCCTCAGCAACATCTCCACGGCTCTCGACTATGCAATCTACCCGATGGAGCTGCTGCGCGAAAACCCCGCCCGTCTCATCAAGGTGCCGGGCAAAGAATTCGCCCCTCTCAGCCAACGTCAGCCGAGGCGCCGTATCGAGGACAACGAACTCGCTATGATTTTTCAGCGCCATCCGTTTGGCACGACATTTCACATGCCGTTCGTCATCGGGCTGTACTTCGGTACGCGGATCGGCGAAACAATCTGTCTCTCATGGGATAACTGCGACCTGCAGCGCATGACACTCGCCATCACGCAGCAGATCCAGCGCCTTGCCATGCGAGGCAAGCACAGTCTGCACTACGTCTGCGACCTGAAGACTGACAGCAGCTGCCGGACACTCTCTTTCGATGCGCAGGTCATCCTTCCGCTCTTCCAACGATGGAAACGTCAGCAAGCGGAAAACGAGCTCTACTACGGAGAGGATTATTTCTATAACTACATTGTCCCCGCAAAAGATTACCAAGGACGCGACATCAAGAAGATCGTCTCTTTTGAAAAAGGCTATCCCGCCCCCGGACCGCGCATTGATATCATCTGCACGCAGCAGAACGGCAAGTACATCAAACCCTGCACAATGAGCTATCAATGCAAGCGAATCCGTGAGCTCGGCGTCCATAATTTCGATTTTCACTGCATGCGGCGCACGAATCTCACCATGCTCGGCGAGTCACAGGCGGCGCCGAACGACATCATGGCGCGTGCCGGACACTCCGATTACGACACGACGCTCCGCTACATCGGAAACCGACAAGAGATGCAAACCGTACCAGTGCGGATCATATCAAGTAAAGTGAAAAATGTTCTGTAAAACTCATGTCTCCCATTCGTCTCCCGCAAAAGGTTGGGAGACAAATGGGAGACATTTCACTACATCGGGAGACAAGAAGCGCCGAGTTTCCTTGTAAGATAAGGCTTCTCCTCAATGTTTCGCCATTCGGCCCGGATACCATTGGATGATGGGTATATCTCTCGCTACATCATTTTTCATCATTATACATATTCCCTTCGACCCTTGATTTTACTGAGTTCTTACATCATGCGCTTAGGTATAAAACAAAGAAATCACGATTTATCGCTATCCATGTCCGTATTTTGGAGTGCAGTCTAATTCGATTTGAGGCCTTTTCTTTACAGCAAATCTTTCCTGATAAGTTTCGTGAGCGTTTCCACGTGACACGAGCTGATACCATAGCTTACATTGGCACATTCTGTTGATTTAATAGTTCTTGGGAACATATCACCCATGTTTTTATATCTTTGTCAGTTCTTGGGAACATATCACTTTTATTAGTATAACAACCCATATTATCCTAAAGCAGAACTGCACTTAACTGTTTTTTTAGAAGTGCTTTTCTATCCTCTATAAACTTTGGATAATTTTCATATGAATACTCCATATCTGGCAGATAATTCACAGTCCTATACTGAATCTTATCTGTATCTGTAGGATGTTGTTCGTTAAACCACTCATCAAAATCAGTAGCAAGCTTCTCTTCATTAAGCTGTGCAGCAAGAAGCTGAAGGTTACTTATATCATTAACCGTTGCAATGTACCAATCTAATTGTTCCTCAGGAACACCCTGCTTTCGGAGATAAGTTTTTGTAAATTTGCTCTTCGGATACATATGATCTTCATGGAATTTATTACTGAAATCTAGTGATGGATATAGCAACATGAGAGTTGAAAGTGTGTCACTCTTTCCATATTTAAGTTTCAAAAGGAACTCCTCAATATCTTCATCCGTAAACTGTATGGATTTATTTGTACCTTTAAACTTGTCGATGATACTGTCTAATGGAAACTCATTTGTTCCGTTTGCTTTTAGAATCTCACGAATTGGTCTAATCACATTATCTGGTTGTCCACTGAATGTCTTCTTTAACAGAGAACGTATAAGCCACTTCTTTATTTTATCTTTATTATTCTTGTTTATCCCTGAATCAACAAAGTTATCCGGCATACCATTAATAAAAAGGTAATATGCAATTGGAATCAGCGCATTATTTGATGTTAGTGTTTCACCTGAATAACCAAATGATGAAACCAAAAGAACCGCCTGTTTAATAGCTTTCTTTATATTATCCCAATTGTTTTCAATTTTAATCATGTTTTGTTTGTTAAAATTGTCCACTTTAAAAGCAATATTCGTAAAATCACTAAGAACCAACGCCGTCTTCAGCACAAAATCTTTATTGATTTTAAATCCTGCTCCTACTGCATTTACATCATCAACAAACTCAATAATTTCTTCTCTCGCATCATGGTTTTCCCACTGTGCAGAAGCTATGGATAGAAGCAAGTCAGAGTAACTTAGAGGTGTCCCTCCACTGTTGACTCTTATAAATATATTTAGAACTTTATCGAGTTCTACCGTCTTCTCTCTATAATAACTAATCGTGCCAACCTTATTAATAATGTTATATAGCTTAGACAGAGCATTGATAGCGAATATTGTCTGTTCTTCAGTATACTTAAACTCCTTTGAAAAGCCTATATTTTTAGTAACAAACATCGCAACGTCACCATCTTGTTTCATATTAAGGATTTCACCGACTTCGAACCAGTATGTATTTTCATCATTTTGCACTTCTTTATTTGTAAGAAATTTAAACTCATACTCGTTACTACTGTCCGTAGAATTTGATAGTAAGTTTAAGTATAATTTCCTAGCTGGGTATGCCTCCTGATTTTTCTTTGCCATATATTTAAGTTTATAGGCATAGGTTCCCTTAAGCCCTATATAAATTGAGGTGAGACGTTGCTGTCCATCAAGAACAGCTGTCACGCCATCCAAACCTTTTAAATCGACTTTCTTATTATGTACACCTTTATACTCATGATAATTTCTAATAAATCCATAAAAGTCATAGTCGTTTACATGTTCCTTATTAATCTCCCAGAAAAGGAATGTCCCAATCGGATAGTCCCTCATAAGAGAATCAAACAAAGCTTCAATCTGCTCGGTATCCCAAACATATTCACGCTGAATAGAAGGTAAAACATATTTATTTGCAGTAATGTCCTTCATTACCTCAGCTATTGTTAATGGTGTCTCATATGCCATAATATTATCCTCCTTAGCATTCCTTCCTCTTCACATAGGTTAGCTCAATATCATAACCTAGCTTTTCCATCATCTGTACAAAGGTTTTATTAACAACCCCATCTTTTTTCTTAATGATCTGGTTAACATACTGGCTAGTAGTGCCAATCTCTTCTGCAAGCTGCACCTGCGTCTTTCCGGCTTCAATGCATTTCACTTTTACATCCACTTCAATATTATTCTTTACCATAGAATTCACCTTCCAATAGGATATACAAAATTATCCTTAAAGGGCATCATACTTATCTTGACCAAGTTCTCCATTTTCAAGCTGTACTTTTGCCTGCTTATCTGCCTCTTTTAAGGCATTTAACTTTTCACTGGTTTCAGAAATTTCCTTTTGCAGTAGCTGTTGTTTCTGAGCAAGTAGTTTAGCATTGGAAGGATCAAGTTTTAATAGCCGATTCACATCACGAAGCTGTGACTGCGTATTTTTTATTGTAGAATTTACTCCTTTTAAGGCTTTATCAAGGCCGGTAGTATCTCCACCAATTTCAACGGTAATTCCTTTTATTCTGTTAGCCACTTACATCCCTCCTTTCCTAAAAATGAGCATGAAAAAGACATCTACTTTTTTGTAAATGTCTTAGTTATATATTTTATTCAATCGACAAGCTGGTATTTCACTATTTATGGTACTCTTCAATTTTATTTCTATATTCATTTAGAAGTTCCCTAGAATATATTTTTTTGCTCTTTGAATCTCTGACTTCTTTCCAAAGGATAGCTGCCACTTTTAACTTATCGAAATAATTTTCGCTAAATTTATCCAAAAAAAAGTCTTTTAGGAACTGATTCCATTGACAAGCTGAATTATCGTACTTAGCATATTCTGATTCTCCATAATATACTTTCAGCATATCTTGAATTTTAAAATTTAAATCATTTTCTGATTTTACTTTTCTCCATGCCGTTGCCATATCAGCATTAAACTTAAATGGACTAACACCCGTTACTGCAGAAAAATAGTCCCTAAATTTTTGATTAAAGGAAAAAGCACATTCAAGTAATGGTGTACATAATGTTACAACTTCTGTTTGATTTTTGTTTCCATTTCTCTGAGATTTCTCTATTCTATTTCCCATAAAATATTGTTCTATGATATGATTCAGTTCTTGCTTTGTACTTCTATATTCTAATCCAAGTGACTTGCAAATTTTTGAAAGTTCCTCTCTGTACCAATAATATCTAGAAAATTCTTCAAATGACTTTATATCTCTGAAATCAGGTCTACCGTTCTTCAAATAGCCACACCCCCATAAATTCAAATTTATCTTATTATACCAAATATACCCACGCCACATAAAGCTATAAAAGAAAATATTACAATCTTGTAATTACTGTATTTCTATTAAACTTAACTTTTCCTTTTCTCTTGATATAGTCTTCAATATCAAACACATTCTTTTTATCATAGTCCTCAAGGAGCTTGTAATTCTTGTGCTTTGTAATATCAAATTTATCTGACAAAAATGGTCTGACACCTCGAAGCTGAAAAATACACTTGCTACCATCCATAACTGTTATCTCGTCTTGGCTCATCAATTCTTTTCCTGTCTTTTGGTAATTCAGTCCATAGCTATTAGCATTAGATCTTGTTTCCGATGTGTTATACAGATCTATGGTTTCTTTACCCAGTGTTTCAGACAGTTCTTTAAGTGTTGTCTTTTCCTTTCCACCAAGAAATAAAGTGCTATCGCAGTTGCCTACAATCGTATCTGCATTATCCTTGTAAATTGCCTTTAGCTGAGATTGTGCTTGTAATATGATACTTGCTGAAATCTCTCTACTTCTGATTGTTGCAATCAATTTCTCGAACTTCGGAATTAAGCCGATGTTTGCAAACTCATCAAGTAAGCACCTTACATGAACGGGTAATCTTCCTCCATACTCGTCATCTGCCTTATCACAAAGTAGGTTAAATAGCTGTGAGTACATAATAGATACAACAAAATTGAAGGTATCATCTGTATCAGAGATAATAACAAAAAGTGCTGTCTTTCTATCTCCAAGTGTATCAAGTTCAAGTTCATCTTCTTTCATTAAGTCCCGTAGTTCTTGAATATCAAATGGAGCAAGCCTTGCACCACATGAAATAAGAATAGACTTTGCTGTTTTTCCCGCAGCCAATTTGTACTTTTTATATTGCTTTACTGCAAAGTGCGTAGGCTCTTTCTTTTCCAATGCTTCAAATAGCCTATCAATAGGATTCATATATGTTTCATCATCTTCCCTGACTTCTGAAGCATCTATCATATCAAGGAGTGTTGCAAAGTTCTTTTCTTCTCTTGGAGCTTCATAGAAGATGTAGCCAATAAGAGCAGTATAGTAGAGTTTTTCGGCTTTCACCCAAAAATCTTCGCCTGCTTTTTCACCCTCTCCCTTGGTATTTGCAATAATTGTCTGTACCAGTTTCAATATATCTTTTTCACTTCTAAGGTAGGCGAATGGATTATACTTCATACTCTTTTTGAAGTTGATGGTATTTAAGATTTTTATCTCATAACCGTTATCTTCAAGCATCTTACCACATTCAATGACTATCGTTCCCTTAGGATCTGTAACACAATAGCTACTGTGCATTTGCATTAGGTTCGGTTTTACATAAAATCTCGTCTTTCCGGAGCCTGAACCACCTATAACCAAAACATTTTTATTTCTTGCATACTTTGGATTTGCCGGTCTGCCATTCATGGTTAATCGCTCAGTTTGAGTAAGCAAGATATTATTTTGAAACTTTTCATCCATATACGGCTCTATATCTTTTCTCGTTCCCCATCTTGCTGAGCCATACTCTTTCCCCTGTCTGAACTTTTTTGCGTTTTTACCTTTGGTATAGACAATAAATTTAATTAAAGCTGCTACTCCCACGCCCATTAAAATATCAGCCACATGAATACTTGGCAGTAAGCTCATGGTGTTAAGTTCCAATATTCCTTGAAAGATTTTATCTATCACATCGCCGCCAGTATAGGCTCGTACATGATGAGAAAAGATATTGCCTACATAGAAAAATGCAAGATAGGGAATGTTCTGTTTTAGAAACTTTGCCTTATCTTGCACTTTGAATAAGCCTTTGATGTCTTTTAGTATCTTATCTATCATAGGCTCTGCTCCTTTTGTTTATTCTTGACTTTATCCTTAGAAATAGTATTTTTAGCTAGTTCTTTAAATTTCTTTATGTTCTTGTGAATTGACTCCTTATTTTTTTCTTTTTTCTCAATATTTGATAGCACATTTTGAAAAGCTTTATTCATAACTTTTGTATCTTTTGCTTGGAAGAATACTGAATGTGTCCCAGTCTCCTTATCTTTCATCACTGAGAATTTAACACCATGTTTATTCAATTCTTTTTTTAGTTCTTTTAATTCACCATCTTTAACATTGATTTCTTCAAGCTGACCTTTCTTAACCATATCTTTGAGTTTGACTTCATTTCCCTCAGCCTTGATAAGTTTATCTAAGCCACCATGTTGTTTTGATCTCTGTTGTAACTTCTTTACTTGGCTTAAGATTTCTTGATATGTTGCCTTTAAGACATTAACTTCAATATTAACTACTCTATTAGAAATTTCTTCATTTATCATTAGTAACCTCCTTCCCTCATATCATAACTAACAAGTGCTGTATAATAGGCATCCATATTGCTTGGTGCATTATATGCTGCCGTTAAGATAAATGCTCTTACATTTCTTATTTTTGATTCGTTCTCTGATAAAGCATTTACAAGATACTCCATATGCGAAGAATCTAATTCTCTAAATCTCTCTTGAACAACATATGCTGGTAATTTCGTTTGATTTATTGTGACTGTATCTTCCGCATTTAATACCATAACATCAGCTAAAACTTTAATTATTTCATCAAAGGTTTTAGCAATAATCTTATTGCCCAGTTTCATATGTTCGTTGTATCCTGTGCTTTCTCTTAATTCTTCTAAACAAGATTTATATGATTTTATTTGTTTACGTCCTTCCTCCATTCCGTCCCCTGAATAAAACAGATCTCTTTCATAGATGGGTAGGTGGGAGGACTTCTCTGTAGAAATATCTGAAGTAATCTTTGATGAATTATTTGTAGTAATCTCTGGTAATGGTTCATGCAAGTTGCCATAATGCACTGGTAGATTTTCATCAAATGCATCGGTGCTAAATGCCTCATTGCATTGGTTGATTTTGCCCTCTTCCATTGGTGCATTTTGCCCTAATGCATTAGGCATAGCACTTTTACTTACTTGTTCTAATATTTTTCTTTCTTTCTCTTGTTTTCTTTGATTTAGTTCAAGATAAAGTTCTTCTAATTTCTTGTCATTTATTGTGTACCACTTCGTTTTATCTCTAGGATCTTTATTATAGTTTCCAACTAAAAGATAGCCCGCTTTTTCAAGCTTAGAAAAAGTTCTCTTTACTGTATCAACACTTAAATAATCAAAATCTTTTTCTTGCCATGCTCGTATGGAGTTATATGTCCAATACTTGCCATCATGATAATTGTTACCAGACTTCTTATTTATCTCAATCCAGTAATTTATTTGTTGAAGCACAAGAGCTTCATTTAAGCCTAATTCTCTGGCTAATGCTTTATTAGCCAGTATAGGTTGTTCATCAAATAAATACATACTCATATCATCGCCTCCTTTCTCTGAAATTTAGGCATAGAAAAAGACGATAGATTTATATTCCATCGTCTTAACTCTCTCTTATATTTCCTTTAATGTATCTTTCGCTACTTCAAGATATGCTGTGATCCAAAGTGCAATTTTAGGTAGCCCATAAGGACTGATCAAGAATGCCAGTAGTAATGCTGCTATTCCTGTTGCCATATCTTTTTGTATAAAGCAAGCTACTGCTCCAATAAATACTAGGAAAGATATTATACCTAAAATCATTCCACTAACTTTTATAATAAATTTTAGAAAAGCAATTAGTATCAACAAGATCAATATTATTGGAAATAAGATAATTTTCAATGCCCATCTCATAACAACCTCTCTATTTCTTTGATTTATCCTCTAAACTCTTAATACCTGTATTGTTCAACTTTTCAATTGACATCAGCTGAGTTCTGGCAAGCTTTCTAAGTTCTATCATTCTTTCTTTTTGATCCATACCTTTACCAATAAGAATTGCATTATAGCTTTCCATATTTGCAAGAACAAGTAATTCATTCAGACTTGCATAGTCTCTCATATTACCCTTTAACTCAGGATTTTCTTCACGCCACTGTTTAGCTCTCTTGTTAAACAAGGCTACATTGAGCATATCTGCTTCACTTGCATACTTGTAAGACAACTGTTCGTTGGTAAGATCTTTTAAGAGATATTCTTTGATTGCGTCTGTATGAATTTTGTAGTTAATCTTGGAAATTTCTCTATTCAAATTCCAACCTAATGATAGCTTAGAGTTTTCATCTGACTTAAGTCTTTTGTAATCCTGAATTACATACATCTTAAATTCAGCAGAAATCCATGAAGCAAATTCAAAGGCAATATCTGTATGTGCAAATGCACCACCGTATCTTCCTCCTTTTGAGATAATTCCGATTGCGTCTGTTTTTTCTACCCATTTCTTAGGGGACAGTGTAAAGGAATTATATCCAGCTTCCGATTTAATTCGGTCGAATTCGACCGAATTGAAATTCATGTTGTTTAAGCTTTCCCATAAACCAAGAAATTCAATTGTATCTTTTCTTCTCATCCAATTTTTAATTACATCACTTGGTTCATCGCTTTTATATCTAGCAATATCCGTTAGACTTATATAGTCGTTTTGAAAGTCTTCAGTATAAATTTGAATAGCAAATCCTTTTGCTTCAATCGTCTCTTTTTTTGCCTTAGACATGTGAGCTTCTC
>ERZ773035.2455-NODE-2455-length-12044-cov-17.404204_pt1 | contig 12044 bp, 14 predicted proteins | sample MGYA00511487_ERZ773035 | MGnify/ENA primary metagenome ERZ773035 (study PRJEB29015, sample SAMEA2737985) | human oral metagenome | biome: human oral; feature: human-associated habitat; material: dental | place: China | collected 2024 ...
AAACTCACAAACTCACAAACTCACAAACTCACAAACTCACAAACTCACAAACTCACAAACTCACAAACTCATGAACTCACAAACTCACAAACTCACAAACTCATGAACTCACAAACTCATGAACTCATGAACTCACAAACTCACAAGCTCACAGACTCATGAACTCATAAACTCATAAACTCATAAACTCACAAACTCACAAACTCACAAACTCATGAACTCATGAACTCATGAATTCACAAACTCACAAACTCACAAACTCATGAACTCACAATCTCATCAACTGGTAACCTTATCTCCCCGCTAACTTAAAAGCTAAATTTGTTGTCTTTGTTTTACAAAATAGTTCCAAGTTTCTCTCCGTTCTAGCGAAAATAAAGCTTATAAAGTAGGTAAATTACTCCTGTTTCTAGCCTTTCATGCCTTTTGCTTTGTCTGTTTTCGAGAATATTGCCTGCATTTTGCACCAAATAGCCTTTCTAGTTTGGTTGCCAGCTCGCATTTTTTCAAGCCCATTTCCCCACTTTTTGCCCCTAAAACGCCACTTTTTGAGGGGTGTTTTGCCCTTTTGGGCCATGTTTTTAATGGCTTGAACAGCTTTTGCCTATACCTTTTCAATGAATATTTATGCATATCACCTCGCATTTTGCAGCATTTTACCTTGCGTTTAGCACCAAAACGCACTGCATTTAGCACCAAAATGCACTGCATTTAGCATCAAAACGCACTGCATTTAGCACCCAAATGCACTACATTTAGCACCAAATAGACTCAAATCTGGTACAAATTGAGGTTTTATGCAATGCGTATTCACTTTGCTTGCATTTACAACCAACCCCTTTTTACATCAAAACAAACCTTCGCGAGAATCGATTTTTTGCGGCAAGGTGAGCGATTGGTGAGCAGAAAGGGCACTCATAATGTTAAAATCCTTACTGAAAACAAGACAAAAGTGATTGTGTGATGTACACGCGAGTGGGCAAAGGGGCGGATAGCATGTATGCTTACAGGCATACTTAATGGGTTTGATACGGCACTGTCCAGTTGGAGGGCATGGAACAATATCGCATTCAAACTAATTCTTCTCAAGAAGGTAAGAGAGAGAAAAGCCAAGATGATTTCAAATTAATGAAACGTAGGATTGAGGGTTGTTATAATCAATCTATGACTTTTTAGGATAATTGTAAAGCAGCATTTGTGCAATCATCTGGTGCTTTTCCTTTCATTAGCTTGCAATTCTCAAAGCAAAGAGTTACATTTGCAATGTGAAAAGGAGAATTGTATATGATTAAGTTCAAGGAAAAGACAAGGGAAGAACTCATAGCAGGCTTCAAGCGTGCCATTGAACGTAAAAGGGAATTTGAGGAGCAGGCTCAAAAAGAGTTTGCTGATATGCGTAGGCGTGGAGCAGACTGAAAAGCATCTTTATTATTTTCGACACTGTGGAAATGCAGGCAGATGGAGTGGAGAATTTTGCAGCCATCATTGTGCAAAAGACAAATCCCAAGCTAAATGAGATTGTGGAGGCATTTAATCGTGTGGTGAATATCCTCAAAGAAAAGCCTGAATAATGTTTCACCCCATGACATTTCACTCTGATAATCTGATATGCACCCGAATGTGAAAATGCCACTTTATATTGAAATCTGAGCTTTATGCGGTCTTTGCAAACCTATTTTTTCTGGTATCTGACAAGTTTAACTATAATCTTATACTGTGATATACCGCAGGAAACCCAACAATATAAAGCACGAAAAGGGGTATCTCCCGACACCCCTTCACATATTATACAAAAACATTATGAATTTTATTTAGCGAACAAGATTAAAAGTTATCGTTATGTTAATTATAGTCAGTTGGATATATTTTGTTGGCTTTTTTTATTGCGCCACTTTGAAAGTGCGCTCTTTGCGTTCGCAATAGCGTTCGCATTGTCGGCAAATGTCGTAGCCGAGCATGGCTCCGAGTATGAAGTCCTCTTCTGGGCTAAGCTCGTTTAGCGGACGGTTAATCATCATCCTGATGGCGTTGAGGCACTCTTTCTTTCCGAAAAACAAGTTGAGGTTCTCTTTCCCCACCGGTTTTATCAGGTAGTCTATGTGCTGATGTTCAAGCCTTGCTATGGCAAATTGCTCGTATTTCTTGTTGAAGGTGTATAAAACCATTTGTCGCACGCCTTTCTGATACTCATAAATATGGTTCATCAGCACCTTCATGTCGGCTGAAATCATTTCTGTTTGCGGCATAGTTTTGTATTTTTTTATATGGCGGTGGGGCTGTTTATGGCCGCCCCACCGTCTTGGTTTTGCTCAATGCAAGAGTATTTCTTTGCAGTCGACTTACAATGCGGGCTTTATTTCTTCGAGCCATGCGTCGATGCGACCTTCGGTCTTATCGTCTTCGTTCACGTCGTCGAGAGCCAGTCCCACGAACTTTCCGTCGGCAACAGCCTCGCTATCGTCGAAGGTATAGCCATCGGTAGACACCTCGCCAACCATCTTTGCGCCACTGTCTTTTGCTGCATTGTAAAGCTCGGCCATTGCGCCGCAGAAGGTATCAGAGTAAGATTCGGCATCGCCGCAACCGAAAACGGCCACCGTTTTGCCGGCCAAGTCGGCCTCTTTAAGCACTTTCACACCGTCGTACCAATCGTCTTGCAGTTCGCCTGCACCCCAAGTAGAGGTTCCGATGAGCAAATTTTCGTTCTCGGCAACAACGTCTGCGTTGAAGTTAGCCACGTCTAGGGCTTCTACGCCTAGTTTGCTTGCAATCGTTTCAGCGATGCTTTGGCAGGTTCCTGTTGAAGAACCGTATACTACCACCGTTTTTTTCATTTCAATTCTTAGTTTTAGTTGTGTTATTATTATGGTTGCAAAGTTAAGTACAAATAAATAATGGCGCAATACCTAGAAATGGTGTTTTTTGCGTAAGGATTGTTTTGAGGCGTAATGTGGGTTGTTGGTTTATTTTGCAATGAGCCTAACAAGTGTGCTGCCGCTATGTTTGGGGCTATCTGCATGTATCTGAACTATATACACGCCTGCTGCTAATGTTTCTAGTTGTATGGTGGATTGTGCGGCCAACAGCGCGCGCGGCCTACTTAGAACTAATGAACCCGATAGCGAGTAAAGGCGCAGGGAGCAAGCGTGTGGTTGCTTGTCGGCGAAGGTTATGCGCAGTTCGTTGTTGCCGGCTGGGGTTATATGCACGCCCTGTGGTTGGTGTTGGTAGATGCCTTGCACCTTGGTAATGCCTAAGATGTGGAGCAGGCCGCGATAAACATCCACCTGTCCGTAGCCATATAGGTTGTTGGGATGGGGTAGGGAGGTGTTGTGTTGCGTGCCTGTTTGTGCCACAATGTTTCGCACATCGCTGGCCGTTAGTGTTGGGTTGGCTTGCAACCACAGGGCGATAGCGCCTGCAACAGCTGGCGCAGACATGGAAGTACCCGTGTTGCAGTTCCACGGATAGGTGCGGCCGTTGTGTTGGAAGTGCGCCACATCCCATTGCACGTCGCTGTTGTTGGGATGATTGGCAATGTAAAAGCTGTTGTACGACGAGATGATGTTGCTGCCCGGAGCCATCACGTCGGGCTTTGTGCGGCCGTCTGCCGTTGGTCCTTTCGAAGAGTAGGGTGCTCTTTCGCCCCCTGTTCCTTGCAACGAATACTTTTTTTCGCCCTTATAATTAGTAATGTGTGTGCGATACGAGGTTGCGCCAACGGCAATAACAGCAGGCGCGCTGGCGGGCGATAGGATGGTGTGGGTGTCGTCGCCGCCCAGCAACGCAGGCTCAAGCTTGTTCGTTTCCCATCTGCCTGTGCCTCGGAACAGCTCCACATCGGCATTTGCGCCAATTAATACCAATGCCGTTGGCGGCACGTAGGTGCTAGAACCCAACGTGCGCAAGTACATCTCGTAGGCCAATGCGCCCTCGTTGTCGGGCTGGTAGGAAGCCGCTTGTATTTCGTATTGTAGCTTACCAAAGGTCAGCGTGTCTATCTGTTGCGAGTCTTTGGCGGCCACTAATGCACGCGTGTCGATGTCGTATGTGGTTAATGTGCCCACGCGATGAAACCTCAATCTAAGCAAAAAATGCCCCTTACTTTTTGCCGACACGCGTATTTTGCCGTTCGAATCCTTGATAAAGGTACCTGCCGAGTCGGTTCCCAGTGGTTTTCTAAGGTAGCTTGCCCGTCCGCCTTCATTGCCTGCCGAGGCCACGATGATGCGCCCTGGACCTTGAAGGCTGTCTAGGACGGCATGGAAGAGTTGCGTGTCGCTGTCGAAACGAAAGCTAGAACCCTCGCTAAACGATGCCACGCAGGGCTGGTTGTGGCGTTTGGCATAGTCGAAGATGTATTTAAAGCCCAACGCATCTGTCGCTGTGGTATATTTACATAGGTCTTTTTTGTCCACCAGGTTTTTGTTTTCGCTGGTTAGGTTTGCCACTAGGCAGATGTCGCTTTCCCATGCCATGCCGCGATAAGGGCTTTTAAAGCCACTGCCTGCTGCAATGCCCAGCGTGTGGGTTCCGTGTGTTTCTTGTTTGCCGTCGCGTGTGTGGCGCAGGCTGATTAGGGCGTTGGGTGTGGTGTAGTCGCGCCCAACGGGTAGGGTTGTGCCGAGGGTGTCGGTTGAAAGTTGGTCCCATAGGGCCTTGATACGTAGTGTTTGGCCCGTAGAGTCGCAGAAATTGGGGTGCGTAAGGTCGAAACCGATGTCTTGAATGCCCACCACTACGCCCTTGCCCGTGTAGGCTTGTGGCAACGATTGGCTTTGATATGCGGGCCATGCGTTTAGCACTTTGGCCGTGGTGTCCATCAATATGCTGTTGCTGTGGCCCATTTCGATGCGGCTAACCCATTTGGATTGCGACAACTTGGCCAGCTGATTGAGGGGGATGTTCACGATGTGGATGTTGCCAAACTGCGCTAACGACGTGCATGCGTGGGCTTTAAACACAGTCTCGGCGTGCCTGCCAATGCGCACAAAGGCACATACGGTGCGGCTGTCGGGCTGGTTCGAGCGAGTGTTTGCTTGCCGTTCGGCTTGGTTTTCTGCGTACAGCTGGCACAATTCGCCCGACATCTTGGCATAAACAGGGCGTTGTGCATGGGCATGTAGTGCGCACAAAAGGGCGAATATGGCTACTGATAATATCTTTTTCATCGTTCGTTGCAGTGTTTTGAAGTTAAAGTGGCAAGGCCTAAGGCTGAAACAGCCATTTTCATGGTGCGTGTTGGCCTAGCGAAAGCAAAGTTACGGAAAATAATGGAGATTGCATGTGGCGGATTATTAAAATTAACTTTGATGGAGTTTTAGACTTTATTTTGGGAAATTTGGCTTATTCTTTGGAAGGAACTTTGTGGATTATGTGGCTGAGAATGCAAGCAGAAGATGCCCAATAGAATGGTAAAACGACAAAGAACAACGCGATAACGCAATTTGGTCAAGTGGCAGGGAATTTGCGGAATAGGGCATATATACGGAAAGTTTTTCGTAACTTTGCAGGTAATGCCGCGTGCGTGGGGTTGCTAATTGTGGCATAACGCGCATTGGCATCATTATTGCAAGTAAAAAGATAAAAACGAAATATGACAATGGAAAAAGAAAACAACAAGTTTATCGCCGTGGCTTACAAGCTTTATTCGCTGGCCGACGGTAAGGAAACGCTTATCGAGGAGGCGCCTGCCGACCGCCCTTTTGTGTTTATTACGGGCTTTGGCATCACCCTCGACGCTTTTGAAAACGGTGTGGAAGACTTGCCTAAGGGCGAGCAGTTTACGCTGAACATCGAATGCGAAGAGGCTTATGGCGAACGTCTTAACGAGCGCGTTCTTGACTTGAACAAGGAGATATTCACCATCAATGGCCACTTCGACCACGACAACATCTACAAAGATGCCGTTGTTCCGTTGCAAAACGAAGACGGAAACCGCTTTATGGGGCGTGTGCTTGACGTGACCGAAGACACGGTGAAGATGGACTTGAACCACCCGCTTGCAGGACTGGACCTGCTGTTTAAGGGCGAAATCGTTGAAAACCGCGAGGCTAAGAACGAAGAAGTGCAGCAAATGCTAAACCATATCAGTGGCGAAGGCGGCTGCGGTGGTTGTGGTTGCGGGCACAATCATGGCGATGAAGAATGCGGTGGCCATGAACATGGCGGCTGTAGCGGTCACGAACATCATGGCGAAGACCACGAACATGGTCATCATGGCGGCTGTTGCGGTCATGGTAATGGTCATCATGGCGGTGGTTGTGGGCACCATTAAGCCCTTCGTTGTATAGATACACAGATATTATATATACAATGGCGAACACATCATGACTGCGTTTGGCGCGGTTGTGTGTTCGCCATTACTGCTTTAACTGTTTACCCCTCACAATTATGCGCAACACATTTGGAAACCTTTTCGCCCTTACCACCTTTGGCGAAAGTCATGGACCAGCCATCGGAGGCGTGGTAGACGGCATGCCGGCAGGCATTGACATCGACTTAGACTTTATCCAGTCGGAGCTTAATAGGCGTAGGCCTGGCCAGAGCAAGCTTACAACAAGTCGCAACGAGGCCGACCAAGTGGAATTGCTTAGTGGTGTGTTTGAAGGAAAAAGCACTGGCACGCCCATTGGCTTTGTCGTGCGAAACGCTAATCAGCACTCTAAGGACTACGACAATATGCGAGGACTTTTCCGGCCGTCGCATGCCGACTACACCTATTATAATAAGTATGGATTGCGCGACCATCGAGGCGGTGGACGCTCGTCGGCTCGCATAACTTTGGCGCGTGTGGTGGGCGGAGCATTGGCAAAGCTGGCACTTAGACAGATGGGTATAACCATTTCGGCCTACGTGTCGCAGGTGGGCGACATCGTTTTGAACAAGGATTATCGCCTGTATGACCTAGCGAACACAGAAAACAACGACGTGCGGTGCCCCGATGAGGAGGTGGCCAAGCGCATGGAACAACTTATTTTGGATACGAAGAACGCGGGCGACACCATTGGCGGCGTGGTTACATGCGTGATGAAGGGTTGCCCTGTGGGGGTTGGCGAACCCGAATTTGACAAGCTTCACGCCCGATTGGGTTATGCCATGCTGAGCATTAACGCTGCAAAGGGTTTTGAAATTGGCGATGGTTTCGACTTGGTTAGGTGTAAAGGCAGTGAGGTGAACGATGTTTTCGTGGCCGAAGAAGGTCAGGTTTCTACGCTTACCAACCATAGCGGGGGCATCCAAGGGGGCATAAGCAATGGCCAAGACATCTTTTTTCGCGTGGCGTTTAAGCCTGTTGCTACGGTGTTAATGGAGCAAGACACCATTGAACTAGACGGAACACCCACCACTTTTGCAGCTCGTGGGCGTCATGATTCGTGCGTAGTTCCGCGTGCCGTGCCCATTGTCGAGGCGATGGCAGCGATGGTGTTGATGGATAATTTGGCCATGGCAGGGGCTAAGTTTGGCGTTGATGCCGAATAAAAACGGGTTGGCAAGGCTGTATGTTACCTTGTCAACCCGTTTTCATTGGGCAAGATTGGTTGTTTGCTCGTTAACTTGTTAGTTTGTCAAGCCGTTAAATTGTTAACTCGTCAACTGGTTTACTTGTCCGCATATAAACAGGTACGCCCAGCCTCTTGTCAATTCGTCAGCTTGTCAATACGTCGACCTGCTAACTCGTTAACCCCTCTTTTTCTACACCTTTAAGTTCGGATATTTCTCTTCTAATGCTTTAAAGAACTCCTTGCCAGCAGCATAAGCCAACACGCGTTGGAGCTTGTTGTAATTGAAGAACTGCTCTGTGGGAGTATAGACCACGGTGCAGATTTTTATTTCGCGTACCTGGTCCTCGCATGGAACTTGTAGATTATAAAACTTAGCACAGTCGACCAACAGCTTTGGAGTTTGCTCGTCGGGTAAAGGTGTTAGTGTAGCGTTCTCTAATCTTGAGTTATTGAACATCAAATGCCGTTTCACCTTTCCTTCAACGCTGAGGTCAAAGATGTGTAATCCATCAGCGGTGAGTAATAATGGTGTGGGCGTTTGCACAGTTGTATACTTCACGGTGCCAAGTGTCATTGCGCTTCTCAGCAAATCTTTGCCTGCACTCTTAAAGTATTCCTTCATGCTAGGGGTGTAGTAAACGTAGTTTACCCCTAACACCCTTTTGTCGTCAAGATGTTCGATGCACATTCCAAACTTATCGTTTATGAACGTGTTTAGTTCGTTCTCGCCAAGTCTTTGTGATTCGCTTTCTACTTCTGCAAAGTTTAACGGCTTATTGTTAGCCGAGATGAAGAATACCAAAGCGACAACTATGCCAATTGTCATAATAATGGCGAAGATGATAAATGGAGTTATTCCCATGGCATCTTAGTTATAATTCAGTAGGCTCTATCTTCTCTTCTTTTTTGCGCGAAGGAATCTGTCCCCATATCATTAAGGCCACGATAGCCAACAAAACAGCCTTTCCGCCGTAGCGTGTATAGAAACCTAGTTTCAACATACTGGCCTCATCGAGTTTCTTTTCTTTCATATACTCTTTCAGAAATGCCTGCGATTTTTCGGTTGTCATTTCGTAATAGGTTTCCGATGGGGCATCGTATAGCACAAGTTTAGGTTCTTCAGTCACCCATAGGGGCAGGATGTAGGCAATGTTGAACTCCTTGTGCATACGTGCCAAGTTCACCTGTTTGCCGTCGATAATGATACTGTCCGATGCAGGGATGTTGTAAACGATGTCGATAACATCGCGTGTCCCGACAGGAATCCTAGCTCTTGCGTGTGCAATTTGTGGCATGGTTAACAACAAAACTAAGCCTGCGATCAGTGCTTTTCCGATGGAGTTAAGTCTATTCATAGTTAATTTGATTTTGTGGATGAATAATATTTTGTGTCCAAAATTAACAATAAAATGATAGAGCGTTTGTATATCAAAGTCGCCTTTCTTTATATTTTATATTTTATTTTCATGCGTTTGGTTAAATTAAAGGAAGAAACGGCTAGTTATTTCTTTGTGTGGAAATACGTAATGTCGGTATTTGGCGTCATGTTTCTTTAATTAATACGATATTGTATTATATGTTATGTCAGTTTTGTAGTTATTGTGGTGTTTTCCCTTTTCTTTTTGATATGTCCTGTATTTGTGGTGAGCGTGAGGTAAATATGGTGGTAAAATCAATTGGTGAGACCTGTTAATGGTTGGCGTTACTAACTTTTGTGCGTATTTATTTGTCTATTTTTCGCAATGAAATCAACACGGGCAAATATGCTCAAAAACCAAAATTCAATTATTCTCACAATTATTTTGCAGTTTGACAAATATTGTCTAACTTTGGAAACACAATCAATATACCACAAAGATGTTCGAATACCTCACTTCAAATCAATGGCTATTTTGGCTGCTAATAAGCCTGTTATGCCTGATAATAGAAATGGCCTCTGGCACGTTTTACATCCTTTGTTTCGCTATTGGCGCCCTTTCGTCGATGGTAGGCTGCTGGCTTGGTTTCCCGTTTTGGGGCCAAGTGGTTTGTTTCGCCTTCTTTTCAATCTTATCCATCTTCGCCGTTAGGCCTGTGGTGATGAAATATCTGCACCGCGAAGAGGAAGAACGAAAGAGCAATGCCGATGCGCTTGAAGGGCGCGTGGGCGTGGTGATAGAAGATGTGCAGCCACAACACAGCGGCTATGTAAAGGTAGACGGCGACGAATGGCGAGCCGTTTCGGCCGATGGGTCGCTTATTAAAATAGGAGAGAAGGTGCGCATCGTTAAGATGGAAAGCATCATCGCCACGGTTGAACGTGTCTGAAACAATCTTTGGCCGTTATGTGTAGCTATGGGCGCATGCGTTAAGCGAGTGCTCAAATGGTTTTTGCAGGCCAAGGCCGTGGCTAATTTCTTCGTTGTAATCGTGCCCAGGAGGATGTCTTAGGCTTAGATTATCCGTAGTAAACACCTAAATTGAATAACACCAAAAACAATAATCAATAATGGAATATCTAGGAACTTATTTAATTATCGCCGCAATATTGCTGGCCATTGTCTTCGTTAAGAAGTCGCTTGTTATTATACCCCAGTCGGAAACGAAAATCATCGAACGCTTGGGTAAGTTTCGAGCAATCCTCAAACCAGGTGTCAACATCATCATACCCTTTGTGGATAAAGCGAAAAACATCGTAAGAATGGCCAATCGCCGCTACTCGTATTCGAACACAATCGACCTTCGCGAGCAAGTGTACGACTTCGACAAGCAGAACGTTATCACCAAGGATAACATCCAAATGCAAATCAATGCCTTGCTCTACTTCCAGATAGTGGACCCCTTTAAGGCCGTTTACGAGATTGACAACTTGCCCAACGCCATTGAGAAACTTACTCAAACCACGCTGCGTAACATTATCGGTGAAATGGAATTGGACCAAACGCTCACCTCGCGCGACACCATCAACACCAAACTTCGCTCGGTGTTAGACGATGCAACCAACAAGTGGGGTATCAAGGTGAACCGCGTTGAGCTGCAAGACATCATACCTCCATCGAGCGTTTTGCAAGCGATGGAGAAACAGATGCAGGCCGAACGTAACAAACGCGCCACCATTCTTACCAGCGAGGGTGAGAAACAAGCCGTGATTTTGCAGTCGGAAGGTGAAAAGACCTCTACCATTAACCGCGCTGAGGCTGTCAAGCAGCAGGCCATTCTCTATGCCGAAGGTGAGGCGCAAGCACGCATTCGCAAGGCCGAGGCCGAGGCAATAGCCATTCAAAAAATTACCGATGCTGTTGGACAGAGCACCAATCCGGCCAATTATCTGCTTGCACAAAAGTACATCGCCATGATGCAAGAGTTGGCACAAGGCGACCAAACCAAGATGGTTTACCTGCCTTACGAGGCTACAAACCTACTGGGTAGCCTGGGCGGAATTAAAGAACTCTTCAAGATACACTAGGGCTTTGAGCCTTTGAATGGCTGAGTTTGTGAGGTTGTAAGGTGGTGAGGTTGTAAGTTGGTGAGGTTATAAGTTCATGAGCTAATGAGTTTAATGGGTTTGTGAAATCATGAATTAGTAGGTTCATGAGTTTTTGAACTCATGTGTTTAAAAGCTTATGAGTTCATCAACTTACGACCTCACTGCCTTATACCCCCCACCAACTTACGGCCTCACGGCCTTGCAACCTCACAAGCTTATAACCGCATCACCTTATAAAACTTACCACCTTACAAACTTACAAGCTTATAATCTCTCATCCTCAGAAAGTTTTTTTTGTCTAGTTTTCGGTTGGGATTTTAACATTATGAGTGCCCTTTTCTTCCACCAATCGCCAACCTTGCCGCAAAAAATCGATTCTCGCGAAAGTTGGTTTTGATGCAAAAAGGGGTTAGTTGTAAATGCAGACAAAATGAATTTTTATTAAAAACAAACGCCCTCTGCACTGGTTTTTGGGTCATTTGCAGCAAAATGCGGTGCAATTTGATGCTAAACGCAGTGCAATATGCCGCTAAACGCAGTGCGTTTTGGTGCAAAACGCGAGGTAAAATGGTGCTAAACGCAGTGCGTTTTGATGCTAAATGCAGTGCAAAATGCCGCTAAATGCAAGATAAAAAGCATAAATATCCACTGTAATGGTATAGACAAACCCTTTTAGATCCATGAAACACATGGCTGAAAAGGGCAAAACACCTGTTAAAAAGTGGGATTTTAGGGGCTAAAAGTGGGTAATTGGGCGTAGAAAATAATGAGCTGGCAACCAAACTAGAAAGGTAAAATGGTGCAAAATGGCGGTTTTGTTCTTAAAAATAGACAAAGCAAAAGGCGTGAAAGGCTAAAAATAGTGGCTATTTACCCACTTTTTGACCTAAATTTTCCCTAGAACGGAGGGAAAATTAGAGTGGTGTTGTAAAATAAAAAATAAGAATTTAGGTTTTAAGTAGCTGAGTTGCTTAGTTGGCGAATTAACAACTTAACGGGTTGGCAAGAGTGGTGAGTCGGCAAGGGTGGCGAGTTGGTGAGTTTGATGAGTTGGTGGCTTGATGAGATTATAA
>ERZ773035.2456-NODE-2456-length-12040-cov-66.611681_pt1 | contig 12040 bp, 9 predicted proteins | sample MGYA00511487_ERZ773035 | MGnify/ENA primary metagenome ERZ773035 (study PRJEB29015, sample SAMEA2737985) | human oral metagenome | biome: human oral; feature: human-associated habitat; material: dental | place: China | collected 2024 ...
TGGTTGCCCTTCTTGGTCTGGTGCATCTCGGGGTCGCGCGAGCCCGACGCGTTCTCGGGCGGGCTGGGCGCCTCCATGGTCGTGGCGTCGGGCACGCGGTACCGGCACCCCACGAGGTCGCGGACCGAGGGCGAGTCGTAGCAGGCGTCCTCGCAGGCGACGTCGGACAGGTCCGGCCGGCACCGCGCGAGGCGCGTCCCGGGCAGCGTCTCGGCGGGCCAGGGCTGCCTGCCCGCGCCCGTCCCCGGCGGCTCGACCAGGGCCAGCAACCTCGGCCCGGGGCACCACGGGGCCCGTCTGGCCGGGGAACTCGGCCCGCCTCGTGCGCCTGGCCCTGCCCTCCCACTCGACCTGCGTGAGGCTCGCCTGCCTGCCCGGTGCCATCCCCGGCCCTCCCGCCGCCCGTCCGTCCCGACCGTTCCATCATGGCGCAAAAAGGCCTGCCAACTGCGGATATGCCACACTCTCCCATGTTTTTCGCCCGCCCGGGAGGCGACCCCAACCCATCCGTCAGCCTGATTTATTCCGCGTGTCCTTAGCCATCCTCCTGGTGCCGGCGAGCACGAACACGCCCCCGACCTGCGGCCCGGCGCGGACGGAGCGGGCACGGTCAGGCGCGGCCACGGGCACGAGAGGCTCTGGCGCTCCGTCGCTCCTTGTCTTGGCCGACCTGCCGGCCGGCGAGGCGAGCGCCGAGCCGGTCGTCCATGGGCGGGGGCGGGACCTGTCGGACACAGGCCCGACGACCGAGGGGCCCGTCGTGGACACCCTCCTCCCGGATGGGGCAGATAAGACGCGTTAGCTGCTGGACGCTATGCTAGGATCTCAGGATCTGTCGCGTCCTGCTGGCTACCGGCTCTCTGCATGCCCCTTTGCTCGGCGAAGAACTCCTTCTGGCGCTCTATCTCCTCTCGGAGCTGCTCCTGCGTCGGCAGGTAGGTGAGGTACTTGGCGGCGAAGAGCTGGTCGGACCCGTTGAGCACCGAGAAGTGGGCCACGTCCTTGTCCGTCTCGGTGCAGAGCACGATGCCGAGCGTCGGGTTGTCATCGGGGACCTTCCTGAGCTCGTCGTACATGCGCACGTACATGTCCATCTGACCGATGTCCTGGTGGGTGAGCCGACCCGTCTTGAGGTCGATGAGGACGAAGCACTTGAGGATGTAGTTGTAGAAGACGAGGTCGATGTAGAAGTCGTCAAGCTCGGTGCGGATGTGCTGCTGGCGTGCCACGAAGGCGTAGCCCTTACCCATCTCCAGCAGGAACCTCTGCAGGTTGGTGATGATGGCGCCCTCAAGCTCTGATTCCTGGAAGTCCGCGTTGGGCGCGAGACCTAGGAACTCCGCTACGACGGGGTTCTTGATGAACTCCAGCTTGTCATGTTGCAGGGGTGCCGTGAGTTCCCTCATCTCGGCCTCGACTGCGGGCTTCTTGTCGTCCTGCGACTGCAGCAGGCGGTGGTAGTACTGGGTGGAGATGTTTCTCTCCAGGACTCGTACGCTCCAGCTCTGTTTGACGGCCTCTCGCTCGTACCACGCACGCGCGGTGGGGTCGGATACGCGGGAGAGAGCTCGGTAGTGTGACCAGCTCAATTCGTCACACAGCGTGTGACCTTTCGAGAAAGCGAGGTAGAACTGCCTCATGTACTTGAGGTTGGTTTCCGTGAATCCACGTCCGAAGTCCTGGGTAAGACGGCGAGAAAGTTCCTTGACGAGCGCCCTGCCGTAGGCGGCCCGCTCCTTGCCGCCCTGCTCCTCCACGATGCGCTGGCCGATCTCCCAGTATGCGTGTACCATGGCGGAGTTCACGGCATGGTAGGCCTGGCCGCGCGCCCGTTCCAGGACCTGCGTGATGCCTTCGTAGAAGCCCGACGGCAGTCGTATGTCGTCGGCTGCCGGCCTCTCTAGCCCCTTGCTCTCGTTTCCGCTCCTTTTTAGCATCTGCCTCTCCCTCTCTTGTGGTCTGAAATTGTATCAAGAGGCCTAGGCTTGATGCCGCCGGCCATAATCTCAAGACGGCGCCTTGTCGGCTTGCCGGGGAAACGTCGTATGCCGTGGCGTTTCCTCGGCGGGCGACTTCGCTCAGCTCTGCTGGGCTCACGCCTGGATGAGCATGGCCTCGAGCTGGTTGACGTGAAAGTGAGGGGCGACCGGCTGCAAGGCGGGCTCGTTGCCGAAGAGGTCGCACTCGATGGGGGACGCCGCCGTGTCCACGTCGAGGCAGTCCTGCTCCTTTGAGACGGCGGCCCTCTTGGCGTTGGGGCCCACATCGGCGTAGATGTTGAGTGCCATGCTCACGGTCGTGTGCCCGAGGCAGCTCACTGCGGCGCGCATGGCCCTGAGCGCCTGGAGGATGCGCGCCACGAGCGGGATGGTGCGGGCCGGGCTCGACGTCTTGGGCTCCTTCTCGTAGAGAGCGCCCCTGTCGTTCCCCCGTGCGTGGCTGATGGCGATGGTGCAGTCGCCTAGCATAGCGTCCAGCAAATAGCTTGTCTTGTCTGCCCCATCCGGGAGGAGGGTGTCCACGACGGGTCCTTCGGTCGTCGGGCCTGTGTCCGACAGGCCCCGCCTCCGCCCGTGGACGACCAGCTCGGCGCTCGCCTCCCGAGGTGGCGCAGGACCCCCCGGGCTCGCCCCCGCTCGAGACCCGGATGCCGCGAAGCATTCGGTGGGCCGTCCCCGAGAGGAGGTCCCGGCCAGGTCCGGCTGGGAGCCGTACCCGTGCGCGGACACGGGCACGAGGCGGCCCGGGACGTACGGCAGGTGGAGTCTCGCCTTTGCGGGGGGGGGCGCCGACATGTCGCTGGACACGACCCGCGTCAGGTTGCCCCTCGGGCGCCTGCCGCCCGGGATCCCGGGGAGCCCGGCGTGGTCGGGCTCTCGTGTGTCTCGCCCGCGAGGGGGCTGCCTCGCGGGCCGGCGGTTAGCTGAGGCAAGGAGAGAGCGTCCCGAGCCTCCCGTGCCCGTGGCCTCGCCCGACCGTGCCCCTGCCGCCCGCGACGGATCGCAGGTCGGGGGCGGCATTCGCGCGCGTCCCGGGTGTCCGGCCCCTTGTCGTGGGACGGCCGCTCGCGGCAGTTGGCCATCTTGTGGGGCTCGGTCTGGGCGTCTGCCAGGATGTTGCGCGTTGCCGGTCGCGACCGTCGCGAGCCTCGGGTGGCCTACGGCCTCCGCCGCCTCCCCGGCGCGGTCCGCAGGCAGGTCGCTCGCCCTGGACCCGGCGGAGTGGCCCGGGTCGGCGGGGCGCTGACACGCGAGGTCCGCCACGAACGCGCGGTCAGCGCCGTCGATCTCGCGCGGCCTACCGCCGTGGGCGCCATCCGACAGAGCGCGCTCGACGCCGCTCTCGAGGTACCTCGCCGCGCACGGGCGCACGCCGTCGGACGTGCGCCCGACCTTCTCGGCGATGGGCCCGGCGTCTCGCCGGAGTCGCACGGCAGCAGGATCCGGGCCCTGGCGGCGACCTGGGTCGTGCGCATGCGGGCCAGCCGCTCGGGCCTCTCCCTGTCTCTCGCGCCCAGCGCGACCGCCGTCCTCGACCCTGCCAAATCGTGCCTCCCGTCCCCGCCCTCCGTCAACGGGAGCATGCCGCACCTGCAGTCCAGTTACTTCGTGGGTATTATACCAGTGGACATCGAGTGCCCGCTCGATGTCATTGTCGCAGGACGCGAGATAGGGCGAGAGCCGTGCTGTGGAGAGCCACCGCTCGGGCCAAGCGCCTGTCTTAGCGGCCTCGCCCTGCTCGGCAATGCCTTCGATGGCTCGGTTCTCCCACCCGCGCACGTGAGCTCTCTCTATAGACATAAGTTTAGACCCGGTGACTTGAACTAGCGGTCATCCTGGGTTCATCACCTGCCAGTATATCCGTGGTCTTCGGGGGTTTGTGTGGGTTGCTGCCTCGGCGAAGACGCCAACCTAGCGGCGGCGCAGCTCGCGCAGAAGCTGTTTTTCCGACCAAGGGGGAGGCGGCCACCGAGGGGGCGCTGGCGGTACGCCATGGTGGTTGGGGCACTCGTGCCGCCCGACGCGACTCGCGTCGCAACTAGCGGCGCAACAGTGTACACAAGTGCCCCAAAACAGAGCCGAGAGGCCGTTTTCGCCAATCTGTGTACACTCCTGCGTCCCCTCACCTGTCTACAACGGCGCAACAGTGTACACAAGTGCCCCAAAACGAATCCGAGAGGCCAGTTTCGCCGATCTGTGTACACTCTTGCGTCACTGCCCTGGCGGTGACACCCACCACGCCGCCAGGGCAGTGACGCAACCACCCACCCACACGAACTCACGAAGCCCCATATCCGTTCCCCACTTTTGGCTGCTACATTATGACCAAGGACCTCTCCTGCCAATCGCGCAGGGTGCCGGACCCGTTTCCGATTCGATCAAGGGGTGCTCGCTGGTCGCGGTGAGCCTGGTGTGGAGATCAGCTTATCTCGTCTGACATGAAGACCGCGCAGGGCCCTCGCTGAGGCGGGTCACGACGCGCGCATCCAGCGCCGCCTCGACGGCAAGAGGCCGATGCGCGGTGCGAAAGTGCCTAAAGCGGAAGCACCTCTTCGTGCCTGTGCCCAAGCTGCTTTCGCGACGGCTGTCCGCATCGGTTGTCGACACCCCAGGACTGCGTTGTTGCAGGCTTTCTTGAAGCCGTCCCTGACGGGGGCGAGCTGGACATGTCGGGCATGGAGATGCGCCGTCTCGGCGAGCGATGGAAGCTACCCACGGCGACGTGGGCCTCCCCAGCAAGCTTCGCGACGCTCACGGCCTCGTGGTCCTTGGTCGGGAAGAGCCTCTCGGGCCGTCTCCCTCAGCGCACCGCTTGACCTTCGCGCGTCCCTTTAGATGAATGAGGTGGTTGATATGCTCATTCATTAGATAGGTGACACGAAACACGCGTCCGGGCGAAAGACCCATTCGAGACGGGCGTCATAGCAGCTGCACGCCTGAGGCTTGGCATGTCCGTACCGTCTCGCCATCCCAGACGGAGGCCTGTACCTCGCCTACGTGGGCCTTGCCCAAGAGCAGCATGCAAAGCCTGCTCTGGCCGATGCCCCCGCCGATGGTGTAGGGCAGCTCGCCCTCAAGGAGCATCTTGTGGAAGGGCAGTTTTCGGCGATCGTCGCACCCCGCGATAGTCAACTGTTGGTCCAGTGACGCGGGGCTCACGCGGATGCCCATGCTGCTTGCCTCTAGGGCGCAGCCGAGCACGTCATCCCAGAAGAGCAGGTCGCCATTAAGGTCCCAGTCATCGTAGTCGGGGGAGCGGCTGTCGTGCGGGCGGCCGGAGCGTAGTGCCCTGCCGATGCCGATGATGAAGGTGGTGTGGTGGTCGGCCACGAAGCACCTCTCGCGCTCCTGGGGCGCAAGCTCGGGGTAGAGGTCCTCCAGCTCCTGTGCGCTCACAAAGGTGACCTTACGATCCAGCTCTACGTCAAGCTGGGGATAGTGCCACTTGAGCTCGTCGAGCGTGTCGCAGATGGCCGTGACAATGCGGCTGACCACATCTTGCAGGTATTCGAGGGTGCGGTCCTCCTCGCAAATGACCTTCTCCCAGTCCCACTGGTCAACGTAGATGGAGTGCAGGTTATCGAGGGTTTCGTCTCGGCGGATGGCATTCATGTCACATACGAGACCCTTGCCCATGTTGAAGTCGTAGCGTCGGAGTGCGTAGCGCTTCCATTTCGCGAGTGACTGCACGACCTCCGCGTTCTTGCCCGTCGCCAGCACGTCAAAGCTCACGGGGCGCTCGATGCCACTGAGATTGTCATTCATGCCCGTGGTCGGATCCACGACGAGGGGTGCCGTCACGCGCACGAGGTGAAGTGCCGTGCAGAGCTTTGCGAGGAAGATGTACTTAATGCGCTCTACGGCGCGCTGGGTGTCATAGAGTGACAGCCGCGATTCGTAGCCTTTGGGGATGATGGTCATGAACTCTCCTCGCTATGAGGTGGTCTTGTGTCAGAAACTCTACAGGAGTCTCATTACAGAGGGATACTAGCACAGCTGCTGACCCATCGGCCAAATGTCACGATTCGGGAGGCTGGGTCGTAAGGTTACAAGGAGCGCCTTTGGTAACTCGCGATCGCCAGAGTGCGTCTTTCCGTAAGTCGTGGGTCTCAAACTGCGCTTTTCCGTGAGGCGGCGGTTGCAGACTGCGTCTTTCCGTGAGGTGGCTCGACGTTTGCGCAGGTGAGGAAAAGCGCATTCTACGCAAAAGCGCATTCTGGCGACTGGGGCTCACGCAAAAGCGCATTCTGGCGGCTGGGGCTCACGCAAAAGCGCATTCTGGCGGCTGGGGCTCACGCAAAAGCGCACTCTGGCTCCGCCCCTCACGCAAAAGCGCATTCTGCGATCCCCAGGTCCCACAGACTGCGCTTTTCCGTTACGTTGCGGCGTCCGGAAAGTGTGGAGCAACCGCCCGCCAGATTGCGGGGCACTATGGAAAATGGCTCAACTGGGCAAATGCGCTCGAGCAACCGCCCGCCAGACTGTGGGGCGGGTTGCGCCAAGGTCCGCAAAGATCGGTTTGGAGTTTGACCTCACGGAAAGGCGCAGTCTGACCGCAGTCCCCCCAGTCCCTCACGTAAAGGCGTGCTCTGGCCACACGCCCTCGATGTTGCCCCGCTCGACTGCGCTGGACTCCGGCCTTGCAGCTTCAGATGAACGAGGATGGCGCGCCTCTTGTCATCACATACCCGCATGGCGATTCTCGTCCACAGCCTCAGCTTCCCTTTGAGGACCCTTCGCGCCTCCGTGTAGAACACGCGCTCCTCGACCAGCGGCATCCCGAGTTCGTCCGCGAACGCCCGCGCGTCGTTCACGTAGAAGAGGATCTGCGCGGACGCGTTGCCCGTTCGTTTCACGTACCTGTTGGCGTACCTGACACCCACCTCGTTGGTGGCGTCAAAGATCAGCTCGCTGCCGGGCAGGCGCTCTGCGAGGTCCCTCAGGAACCCTGTGACCTGCTCCTCTCGGAAGTACTGAAACACGCCCGAGGCGATCAAAAGCGACGGAACCTTTCTGTCCACCCGTCCCGTCCAGCCAAGCTCGAACATGTCGCCCGCGATGATGACCTCGCTCGGGAGCGGGTCGATGAGCGACCGTCTCAGCTCGATCGTCTTTGGTAGGTCGATCTCGTAGAACGTGACCGCAGGCAGGCTGAGTCGCTGCGCCATCGTTTCTAGGCCTGCGCCGAGGTTGATGACGTTGCAGCCGCCAGGATATCTTGCCGCAAATGAACGCACCAGCTCGTCGAGGACGTGGTAGCGGGCGACCGAGGCGAGCATCGTGTACTCGGAGGAGTGCTCCCGTATCCTCTCGAGGGTCTCGACAGGAATCCGGTCTCGCAGCTTGAGGGCCGTCGCGTCACGAAAGTACTCGGTGAAGCGCTCCGTCGCGTATATCCTCGCCACCATCGGAATGTACGTCGTGTCAGCCACACCCTGCAGCTTGACGTGTCGGGATGCCCGCGCGTCGCTCATGCCCTCTTCCTCCTTAGCTCGTCTGGAGAGATGCGCTCGGGATATCTCCTCTCCTCGAGGATCTCCTTGAGGTAGCGGTTGTCCAGGATCATGTCGTCTCGGATCAGCTGCCAGTTCGCCTTCTTTCTGAAGAAGACATTGAATATGAGGAAGTTGACCACGGGGCCTATGATCGGCGTCCTCACGCCAAAGGACTCGGTGTGCGAGAAGCGGCAGCCGGTCTCCGTCCGCTCTCCCTCGAAGGTGATGAAGGCAGTCTTTCTGTCGCTCCTAAACACGAAGCGGAAGTGGTCACGATCTCGCACGCTCTGTGTGATGGTTCCTGTGACGTCGTAGTCGAGGCCCATCACGATCTCGCGAAACCTCACTCTGTTGCCGACGGTGACGCCTCCGTCGTACAGCTCGCACTCCAGGTGATACGGACTCCACCTGACGAACTCCTCCTCGAAGTTGTCTGCCCAGTCGCACAGGCGCTCGAAGGGAGCGTCTATATCAATGCGCTCGGTCAAGGTATGCATGAATCACCCCTTTGTATCTCTGCCTCTCGGCCTCGGGGGCGCCAAGGGCGCCTGCGCAGAAGTCGACCATGCGGTCCATGAGAGGAGAGGGGTCATCGTTGCCCCCTCGGGCGTAGTTGAGGTCGTAGACCATCTCGCCGATGCCGCCCGCGATGAAGACGGCGGCTTGGTGGATGTCCTCCTCGTTGGTTCCGCGCCAGCCCTTCGCTCGTATGAACAGCTCCCACACCTCGACAAAGCGCTGCGTCAAATCCTCTCTCAGCTTAAGAGAGAACAGCAGGTTCTCGGTGGATGAGACGGCCTCGTTCCCGTGTCCGCCACGTGTGAGCGTGGCAAGGAACAAGGGGGTGACGCCCATCATGAGCCTGTCGGGGTCATCCTCCCACCGTGCGACGACCTCATCGATGGCCTGCAGGTACCGCTCGGAATGCTGTCGCAGCACCGCCTGGTAGATCTCCTCCTTCGACTTGAAGTAGTAGTAGAACACGCTCGGGGAGGCGGTTCTGTTGCCCACCTCGTCGAGGATGTTCCTTACGGAGGTCGCGGCATAACCCTTGGAGAGAAACAGCCTGCTCGCCGCGTCGATCAGCTCGCCGCGACGGATCGTGGGGTCCTGTCTTCTCCTGGGCATGGAACTCCCTCTGACGGAAAGTTCATAGAATGATGTTCTACCTACAGATAATAGAGCAGTATTCTACGAATGTCAACGTTCAACGTCGAATGGCTGCGCCCGTGCGTGGTCGCGGTCAGTCTTATACCTGTCAGATGAGGGCGGTGAGTTCGGTGTCTTGTCAAGCGGGTTGCGGCGTCGGCTTCGCGTGGCTGGGCGCAGGCGGTTCGCAGGGATGCGTCGTAGCCTGCTGGCATGGCCTGCCGTTGGCGCCGGCAGCCCGCTTCAGCTGAAGGCAGCTTGACTTTCCCCGGGGGGTAGCATTTGTGCAGCCTGCCCGCTTTCCCAGGAGGTAGGGCGGTGCCGGGGTGCGCTCAAGTTTTGCTCCTTTCTACATCCCCTCGATCAGTCTCTTGACCAACTGGTGGACGTCTGTCGTTCCGGGCTCGGGGATAAGACTGTCGGTGCAGTCACGCTTGATCTTGGCATTGCGGATAGCGACCTTGACATCTTGCAGGGTGAATTGGTTCGTACCTATCCTCTTTGAGTATCGCGGCATGTGCCGTTTGAGCACTGCGTCAACTTTTTGAGGCGTGGTACATCCACCGCCCCTTTCGAAATGCATAATCAAAAACAGCTCAAACTTGGGGTTACTAATTGCCAAGTGATGGCGTGGATCCTCTTTGGTCCAATCCAGCAGCTGAGAGAACTCAGTTTCATCCCATGTGTCAACGTCTACGATGATCCATGCCTCGTCACCCTCTCGGAATTCCTCTGTGCGCATGGCCTTATGAAAGCGCTTCAATACAGCAGTGGGATTGCGTCTTCCTGGATGAATGTTCCTGGGAAATCTGATAATAATATCTGAGGTTCTGAAAATATCCATCTGCAGATAGTCCTTCTCAGTCTGTCCCTCGGCACTCACCCAGCATATGGCACGATACTCGCGGCTACCGGTTTTACGCTTGAGAGGGTTGCCCTTCCTTTTAGCCACGGACGCTCGCCTTCTTCACCATGGGGATACCGCCAAAACGACCGTCCAGATAGCTGCGAATCAGATCCTTGTCGAAGCGGATTCCCTTAAACTCGGCTAAGCCGACCAGCTCGGAACAGCCATCAACTCCACGTTGCGCGATGTACATCTCGTCTCGCCGCATAAGAGATTGATCCATGAGCAACAGGTCATGGGTGGTAAAGATCAACTGCTTGCGCGTTGTCTCACCGCAGCCGTCAAGGAAGTCCTCTATGAGTTGCATGGTGAGCATGGTGTGCAGGCAGCGATCAAGCTCGTCTACCACATAGACTTTTGACTTGGTGGGAGCGGCCTCGTCCCGTAAATCGAACAGCATCGGCAACAAACCCATGAGGCGCTTCGTGCCAGAGGATTCCATGCCCAGCCCGAAACTATGCCTCTTCTTGTCGGGTCCCATGTGTAGGGTACGCATGCGCTCGACCACGGGCCGGTCCTCGCCGGCATGGACGGTAAACATCTCAAACTCATAGTCACCTGCGGCCCTCTCCGCGATGATTGTAATGAGCTCGTTTTCATTGAGCTCGGCTAGGCGTTTGCGAAGCTCCGCGTCCTTTGGGAGTACGTCCATGTCAACGCGTTCGCCCTCAAGGCCGATGATGCCCGTGTCCAGACGAGATAGCGTGTTGCCCGCGTACTCCAAAAAGCCCTCGCGGCTATCAGCTGCGCTTGCGAATGACCGTGCGTGGGACCCTACGCCGACAAGCTCTAAGGTATCGGCAAACCAGTCATATGCCTCGCGGAGCTCGATGACATTTTGTGAGACGGCATTGCCCAGGAAAGTCTGGTTTTTGCGAGTCCCCTTTGCAACATATGCGAGATGATCTGACGCGCTGAAGAACAGATCATTGAACTTGTAGTGCGCCGGTTCGGATCTCGTCTCCTCGCGTTCGAAGACGTTGACGCTTCCCTTTTCGCTTACTTGTTCGAGTGATTCGTAGAGGATGCCATCCACCGTGCCCTCCACGATGTAACGGTAGACCGCACTACCTGCCAGAAATGTTATGTCAAAGGTGGTCGGTCTCATAGTAGCGTTTGCTTCGAGCATGAAGGGCTCCATGGGAAGTACGCCGTTTATGCCAGGATCACTCACGATCATATGCCTCAGGGCTGCAATCCCTCGGAACACCCCTGTCTTACCGGAGGCGTTTCCACCGTAGACCGCAGCGATGGGCAAGGCCTTTTTACTGCGGAAGCTCGGAAGCTTGGCAAGTGTCCTCCCATGCTGGCGCTCCAAGGACGCGGTCATGTTCAGTGATGTTTGGTCCCTATATGACATCCAGTTCTCTACCGTAAAGTTAAGCAGCATCGGCGTCCCTTTCTAATCGCATCTAATGTGATATTATCACATTAGATGCGGCATTCATGGGCAGGACGTAAGGGTTTGTGTCGAGAGGGCACAAGATGTGCGAGAAGTCAGACAGGCTCAGGAGGGTCTATTGCATGACGCCGATGTCCGGGTGCCCTTCGATACTGTCGAGAGGGAGATACTATCGGTAGGGTTGAGCGAGGAGGCGCGGTGAGGGCGAGTCGCTACCCTGGGCAGAGGAGGCTTTGGGATCGCGCTAGGGCGACCTCCACGACTCAGCGCCTCTCCTCACCTGGACAATCGCAGCGCCACCTTACGGAAAAGTACAGTTTGGAGTTGCGCGTCTCACGGAAAAGCGCATTCTGCAACCCCAGCACGCCGACAGTCACCCAGAGTGCGTCTTTTCGTGAGGGTCCGCGCCAGAATGCGCCTTTCCGTAGAATGCGTCTTTTCTTATCTGGGCAAACGCAGTGTCACCTCACGGAAAGACGCACTCTGCTTCTGCGACCTCACCAAAAAGCGCATTCTGCAACCGCAGCGTTATGACATTCTGCAACCGCAGCGTTATGAAAAAGCACACTTTGACTCACTCGTTCAGGGTACGCGTCGCCAAAAGACACATTCTGCGACCCCCGGACCACCCGGACCACGTTTCTCCGTGATGCGCGGGGCGGCGAAGGGAAGGCGGTTGCGTCGCGTTCCCCCTCCAACTGACCCTCGCATATGTGGAGAAGAGATGCAGGGGCGAGGCGGTGAGCGTGCCTCAAATTTCCTTAGTTAATCTAACTAGTGAGCAAGAGAATTCGACCTGTGACGTACGGGAGGGTTGCCATGCAAGCGCAACATGCCAGACAGCCCCTCCGCCGGAGTACCTGCGCGAATGTCGCACCGACCCCTTACGGCGCCACGAAGGATGAGGACGCGTTCGCGAGTGAGGTGAGCAGTCTCTTGTTCAAGGTATACCGTTCAGCGGGCTCCATAGAGGCGAGCGTGCTGAGTCGACAGCACGACACCGACATCTCCCTGAGCGACTCTCGTGTGATCATCACGGTGGGCAGGTTGGCCTTCAGGACGGGATCGCGCATCAACGTGAGCGAGC
>ERZ773035.2469-NODE-2469-length-11998-cov-5.999749_pt1 | contig 11998 bp, 14 predicted proteins | sample MGYA00511487_ERZ773035 | MGnify/ENA primary metagenome ERZ773035 (study PRJEB29015, sample SAMEA2737985) | human oral metagenome | biome: human oral; feature: human-associated habitat; material: dental | place: China | collected 2024 ...
GGGCAGTCCCTCGAACGCCCTCTCCATCTCGCGCACTTTTCCTGCGTTCGACGTGGCAATCAGTATGAGCTTTTCTTCCATGCTATCCCTCCCGCCCCGGCAGCCATGAAAGCACGGTGCCGAGCGCCGTCTTTTGATGGTCGATGAGCTCGCGTATCCCGTGTTCTCCAAGATCGAGCAGTACATTCATCTCCGTGCGCGAGAACGAACGGCCTTCGCCTGTTCCCTGCACTTCGACAAACGCTCCCGCACCCGTCATGACAAGATTCATATCCACCATCGCGGCAGAATCCTCCTCATAGCAAATGTCGAGGAGCGGCGTGTTCTCCGCACTCACGCCGACACTGACCGCCGCCACGTAGTCACGCACGGGAAAGACCCCGTGCTTCGTGTAAAATGTTGCACACGCCTCCACAAGTGCGACAAAGGCACCCGTGATCGACGCCGTGCGCGTCCCCCCATCCGCCTGCAGGACATCGCAGTCAATGTGGATCGTGCGCTCACCGAGTGCCTGTGTATCTACCACTGCGCGCAGAGCACGCCCGATGAGCCGTTGAATCTCCTGCGTCCGCCCCGTCTGATGTCCGCGCATCGCCTCGCGCGCCGTACGCTCCGTACCCGCACCGGGAAGCATGGAATACTCCGCCGTCACCCAGCCCGTCCCCGTGCCTTTCAGAAAGAACGGCACACGCTCCTCGACCGTCGCCGCACACAGGACGCGCGTATGTCCCATCTCAATGAGGGCGGAGCCTGCAGGATAGCGCTGATAGCCGCGCTCGATCCGCACGGGGCGCAGCTGGTCGGCACGCCTCAGATCTCTTCTTGGCATGAAAGTTTTTCTCCTTTATGAGATTCGTTCAAAAAAGCGGGAAGAAGTCACTTCCCGCTCCTATTTTACGCCGTGTGGGTCTCCTGATACTGCCGATAGTTCTTGATGATGCAGATGGGTGTCTTCTGCGAGGCATTGCCGAACGGATTGTCAAGCAGCAGCTGCGCTGCGAGTTCCCCGTTCACCCCGTCCGACACCCCGACTACGCGTGAACGCCTCAAATCGTTCACGTCCGCAATCATTCCGCCGAACGCCCCCACGCGGTCACGAATCCGTGCAGCAACCCGTTCCGGCTCCGCAGGACCATAGACGATGCACTTATCGAATGGCGGCATCGTGCCCGTCACGTCATCGATGAGAGCCGCCTCCTTGCCGCCCCACTGATAGAAGAGCCCGCTCTTGCCGACGAGCTTGCCGAGGAATCCCGCAAAGAGCGCAAAGAGGACGCGCCACTTCCCCTCCACATCCATCAGTGCCTGCATTCCATGCGGACTCGCAAGACTGCCGTAGTCGGGGATGAAGCGGCACGCAAAGCATGCGGCACCCGAGATCTTCAGCTCCTCGGGGCGCGCGATGCGCCCCTGCGTCACGGCGACCACACTCTCTGCACAGCAGACAAGGTCATCCGCCGTCACCTGTGCCCCCGCATAGTACTCGATGGCATCCACGATGTCATCTGCATCGGTCAGAATTCGCGTCGGAACGGGGAGAATATTCAGCTCAGCCATTCTTCCTGCCCCCTTCCTGCACAAGTGCAACCCCAGCAAGCGCGCCGATCTCTACTGCGGTCACCTGCAGCATAATCTTGGAGTAATGCGCCGGCAGACGCCCCGTCTCCTGATAGATGAGATCCATGCGGAAGTCCGGCAGATGTGCAATCGCCTCTTCGAGTGTATTTCCCTTGCGTCCCTCAATGGAGAGTTTAAGGACGAGGTCGATGCGCTCACGTTTCTGGATCAGCACCGCCTCGAAATAATCGTCCTCACGTACTGTGCCTGCAAGTTCCACCTTGCCGCGCACCAGTGCGCCGTCGTACTGCTCGTAGGGCAGCTGCACGCGCAGAATCGCGTCCATGATCGTCGCGCACTGCTTGCCCTCGTTTGCAAACGGAATCGTCGCACCGATCACAAGGCGCTCCGCCGTGCGCTCGACGACAGAATACGCTGTCATCTCATCGACTTTCGGTACGACCTTCTCTATACCGAGATAGGCAAAGAGCGCACGCCGCCCGATTTCTTCGACCAACAGCACCGCAATCAGAACGTGCAGCCACCAATTAAATTCAGATCCCAATGTCCCGTCCCTCTTTCTCCGCGATCATCGCCGCCTCCAGCGGCTCATAGAATTCCTTCGGCAGACGTGTGATGTGCCCCGTCTCGCGGAGCGTAAATACATTCTCCGAAAAGCCCGTCACGAGCACCGTTCCCGCCGCATTCAAAATGCGGTACGAAAACGCCATCTTTGCTCTCGTCAATGCTGTCGCTGTTGTCTCGATCACGAGATCATCGTCAAAATGTCCCGGCGCATGAAACTGTGCCCCTACTTTCGTAATGGGGAAGACGTAGCCCGCTTCCATCAGCGCCCCCAACGTGATGCCGATGCGGCGCAGATAGGCAACGCGCCCGATCTCGAACCAGCGAATGTAGTTTGCGTGATGGACGACCTCCATTGCATCCGTATCGTAAAAATTCACCCGATGTGTCACCTGAATCGGCATGAATACTCCCTTCCTTCAAACAATCTCCTCCATGCGGGCGGCGCGCTCAATGGAACGCTCCAGCCGCGCGATTGCCTCCGTGCCTGTGATTGGGCGCCCGGAGGCAAAGAACCTGCAGGGAGCCTTTGCCACCCCCGCAGGTACGGTATGAACGCCCGCCCGCCGCGCAAGCTCCTCAATCGTCCCCTCATTTCCATCTACAAAATGCATGGTCTTTGGAAGAATGCGCCGCAGCGTATCCTTAAAGTAGTTGAAATGCGTACACCCGAGAACGATGGAGGAGTAACGAATAAGGTCGAACGGCGCGAGGGCGTTCCACAGATACTCCTCCACGCGCGGGGAGACGAACTCCTCGCGCTCTGCAAACTGCACAAGACGCGGCAGGGCAACGAGATCGATGAGATGGTTCGTATCGTACTCCTCGATGAGACGGCGCAGCTTCTCTCCGCGCACGGTGATCGGCGTCGCCGCGACGAGGACACGCCGCTCCGCATCCTGTGCGAGCGCCTTCTTTACCGCCGGCTCCATGCCGATGATCGGTACATCGTAAATTTTGCGCATTTCCTCTGCCGCGACGGAGGTCGCCGTATTGCAGGCGATGAGTACAGCGTCTGCGCCCTGCTCCTCGATGAGGAAGGTCACTGCGTCGCGCACATAGCCGCGTACCTCCTCCTCGGTCTTCGTTCCGTAGGGCACGTGATCGCGGTCGGCAAGGAAAAGGAACTCCTCAGACGGGAGTACCCGCCGCGCGTGACTGAGCACGGTCAACCCGCCAATCCCCGAATCAAACAGAGCAATGCGCATACGCCCATCTCCTCCTTTGCGTCAATGATATTGTCCTATTATAGCAACTTCTTCTGTCTTTGACAAATCACATCCTTACCGTTATAATCAATTCGTTAAAATTTTTCGATATTTGTACGGGATGATGTAAATAATGAAACGCCGTCTCAGAAAACAAGAATACATCTTCGTTGCGTCCTTGCTCTTCGGTCTTGTCTTCGGTGCGGGCAATCTCATCTTTCCTGCCGCGATGGGGCAGCAGGCAGGTACAGCGATGCTGCCCGCGCTCATCGGTTTCTGCATCACAGGCGTCGGGCTGCCGCTCCTCGGCATTGCGGCGATCAGTATTACGGCAAGTGAAAGTCTCTTTGACATCGGCAGAAAGGTCGGACACCGCTTTGCCTATGCCTTCACCTGCGCACTCTACCTCTGCATCGGCCCCCTCTTTGCGATTCCGCGCACGGCGACTGTCTCCTTTCAGGTGGGCGCGGCACCATTCGTTCCGACGTTCATGCAGAGCAAGACACTGCTGACCTTTACCCTCGCATTCTTTGCCATCGTCCTCTACTTTTCCCTGCGCCCCTCGGGCATCCTGATCTGGGTGGGCAAGGTGCTCAACCCGCTCTTTTTGCTCTTCCTCGGCATTCTCATCGTGACAGCAATGATCACGCCGATGGGTACGGTGTGGGATGCCGCCCCCATCGATGCGTATGCGGAGCACGCCTTCTTCACGGGGCTCCTCGAGGGATACAACACAATGGATGTACTCGCCGCGCTTGCGTTCGGAAATATTCTCGTGAACGCAATCCGGCGTCTGGGGCTTACAGAACCAAAGGATCTCTCCTACAGCACGATTGTCTCAGGCGCGTTCAGCACCGCGCTGATGGCGCTCATCTATCTCGCCCTGACCTATGTTGGAGCACAGAGCCGTGCAGTCTACGGCATTGACGCAAACGGCGGCGATGTGCTCGCCCATATTGCGGCGCACTACTTCGGCTCATTCGGCGGCATCCTGCTCGGCATCACGATCACCTGCGCCTGTCTCAAAACCGCCATCGGGCTTGTCACAGCATGCGGCATGACGTTCTCCGCCCTCTTCCCGCACACCCTCTCCTATCCGAAATACGCCATTCTCTTCGCTCTCTTTTCCTTTGCCGTCTCGAACATCGGGCTCAGCCGCATCATTGCATATTCGCTGCCCGTGCTCTACTTTCTCTATCCGCTCGCGATCGTCCTCATCGCGCTGTGCCTGATCGAAGGGCTGATCGGATATCACCGCCCGCTCTACCTCTGCACGATGATCGGCACAGGCATTGCAGCGGCATTTGACTTCTTCCGCGCACTCCCTCCTGCCCTTCATACACTTCCTCTGATGGAGCCCCTTCTTGCACTTGGCAATATCCTTCCGCTTTCCTCCATCGGCATGGGCTGGGTCATCCCATCGCTGATCGGGCTCGCCGTCGGTACACTTGCGTGTGCAGGGCAGAGGCTTGACAGCACTCCGTAATTTCTGATACAATAGCTACGCTTCGGGGAGAGGTGTCCGAGCGGTTTAAGGAGCCGGTCTTGAAAACCGGTGATGCGGCAACGCACCGTGGGTTCGAATCCCACCCTCTCCGCCATAAACTACAACACAAAAGACGACTGCATGCGCAGTCGTCTTTTTCATATGCAGTCATAGGGTTCCAAAGATGCGGTCGCCCGCGTCGCCAAGCCCCGGCACGATGTAGCCGTGCTCATTGAGACATTTGTCGACGGCGGCAACGTAGATGGGCACATCGGGATGATCCTCAGCCACACGGCGAATCCCCTCAGGAGCGGATACAAGACACATGAGGATGATGTTTTTTGCCCCCTTCTGTTTGAGCAGTGTGAGTGCCGCCGACGCGCTGCCGCCCGTCGCGAGCATCGGGTCCGGAACGATGAGCGTCCGATCCTCCACGCCGCTCGGGAGCTTGGCGTAGTACTCGACAGGCGCGAGCGTCTCCGGATCGCGGTAGAGGCCGATGTGTCCCACGCGTGCGGCGGGAACAAGCGTCAATATACCGTCGAGCATGCCGAGTCCTGCGCGCAGAATCGGTACGATGCCAAGCTTCTTGCCCTCGAGCACCTTTGCACGGCAGGGGGCGACCGGAGTCTCGATCGCCACGTCGCGCAGGGGGAAATCACGCGTGATCTCATAGGCCATGAGCATAGCGATCTCCGAGAGCAGTTCGCGGAACTCCTTTGTCCCCGTCTCCTTCATGCGCATGAGTGTCAGCTTGTGCTGGATGAGCGGATGGTCGACCAGATGGAGATTCGGAATGTCGGACGGATGAAATGTATCAGCCATGGAAAGGCTTCCTTTCTGACAGAAAATTACTCATACAGGGGATATTTCGCACAGAGCGCGGCGACACGGCTGCGCGCCTCCGTGCGACGTGTCTCATCCGTCGGCGCATCGAGAACGCAGGCGATGATCCGCGCCACCTCGCGCATATCCTCCTCGCAGAAGCCGCGCGTCGTGAGGGCGGGCGAGCCGAGACGGATGCCGCTCGTGACGAACGGACTGCGCGGCTCGAACGGGATCGTGTTTCGGTTCGCCGTGATATTGACCTCGTCGAGCAGCGTCTGCGCCTCCTTGCCCGTAACGTCCTTGTTCGTGAGATCAACGAGCATGACATGCGTATCCGTGCCGCCGGACACGATGCGGTAGCCGAGCCTCATCAGCTCATCTGCAAGCGCTGCCGCATTCTTTACCACCTGCGCACCATACTCCTTGAACGAGGGCTGCAGAGCCTCGCCGAGTGCTACCGCCTTTGCTGCAATGACGTGCATCAGGGGGCCGCCCTGAATGCCGGGGAACACCGCCTTGTTGATCTTCGCGCCGAGCTCCTCATCACGTCCGAGGATGATGCCGCCGCGCGGCCCACGCAGGGTCTTGTGCGTGGTCGAGGTGACGACATCCGCATACGGCACAGGGCTCGGATGCTGTCTCGCAGCGACAAGTCCAGCGATATGCGCCATATCGACCATAAAGATCGCACCGACCGCCTTTGCGGTCGCCCCGATGCGCTCAAAGTCAATCGTGCGGGAATATGCCGAAGCACCCGCAATGATCATCTTCGGTCTGTGTTCCTTTGCGAGCGCCTCCAATGCATCGTAGTCAATGCGCTCCGTCTCCTTGTCCACACCGTAGGGAATGACCTTGTAATACGTACCGGAGATGTTGACGGGACTGCCGTGCGTCAGATGCCCGCCGTCCGTCAGATTCATGCCTAGGATCGTATCGCCCGGCTGCAGCAGTGCAAAGAACACCGCCATATTCGCCTGCGCACCCGAATGCGGCTGAACATTTGCCCAGTTTGCAGCAAAGAGCTCCTTCGCACGGTCAATCGCGAGCTGTTCCGCCACGTCAACGTATTCACAACCGCCGTAGTAGCGCTTGCCGGGATAGCCCTCCGCATACTTGTTCGTGAGGACGCTGCCCTGCGCCTCCATGACCGCGCGGCTGACGATGTTCTCCGAGGCGATAAGTTCCAGCTTCGTACGCTGGCGATTGAGCTCCTCCTCAACCGCCTTGCATACCTGCGGGTCCACCTTGCTCAGGGAATCCATAATGCTCATAAAAACTCTCCTTAATTCGTTTTCTTATCCTGCAGTGCCATGATCTTCTCGACGCGGCGCGCATGCCGCCCTCCCTCAAACTCTGTGCGGATCCACGCGCGCACGATCTCGCCCGCAGGACCAAAGCCCGTCACGCGTCCGCCCATAGCGAGCACATTGGCATCGTTGTGCTTGCGCGACATGATCGCCGAATAGACATCCGTGCAGAGCGCAGCGCGGATGCCGTCAATCTTGTTCGCCGCAATCGAGATGCCGAGCCCCGTACCGCAGAGGACAATGCCGCGATCCGCCTTGCCTGAGACAACATCGGCGCAGACCTTCTCCGCAATATCGGGATAGTCGACCGCCTCCTTGCCGAATGTGCCGACATCCGTCACATGGATATCACCGAATTCGTGAAGCACCATCTTGACCTCTTCTTTGAGATCCACAGCTCCGTGATCACTGCCAATCGTAATATTCATGAAAATGCCCTCCTTCTCACATGTCACAATATTTGCTGTCATTTTAACATAAAACAATGAAAAATAACAGGGCATCACCCGGGATATCAGCGCTGAAAGTGCGGACGAAGGGCAAGCGACAGGAAGAACATCACGGCAGCCGCCGCAACAATCGCCGCCCCTGCTGCGATCCCAAGATAGTACGCCGAAAACAGCCCGACGAGCCCCGAGACAAATGCAATCATGACAGACACGAGATGATATTCCTTGACACTGCGCGCGATGTTGCGCGCGCCAGCCCCCGGCAGCACGAGCAGGGCATTGATGATGAGGATGCCGACCCATTGGATGCTGACGGCGACGACAACGGCGAGCAGAGCGGCGAAGAGCGATTCGATGCCAAAGACGCAGATGCCGCGGCTGCGCGCAAGCGACGGATTCACCGAGAGCAGCAGCAGCCGATTGAAGAGCATAACCCAGCCGAGGAAAACGAGAGCGTCAACTGCGAGAAGTCCCGCAAGATCGGCGGGCGTAATGCTCAGGATATCGCCGATGAGGAGCGGGGAGAACTTCGAGAAGCCTCCGCCGTGACTCATCATCATGAGCCCGACTGCAATTGCCGTCGAGGAGAACACCCCGATGACCGTATCCGCTGATGCCGCCGTTCGATGTTTGATGTAGGTGATGAGGAGTGCGAACAGCACGGAGAAGAGGATGAGTGACGTAAGCGGCGCAAATATCCCGACGAGTGCGCCCACAGCAATGCCGGTGAACGCCCCGTGCCCGAGCGAGTCCGAGAAGAACGCCATGCGGCTTGAAACCACCATCGTACTGAGCAGCCCGAAGAGCGGGGTCATGAGGAGAATCGCCAGGAGTGCGTTCTTCATGAACGTGTACTCCATCCATGCAAACGGCAGGAGCGTATCGAGGACGCTGTAGATCAGTTCCATACTGTGCCCTCCTCTCCCTCGCCTGCCGCACGCATCTCCAGATGTCGGAGATCAGGCAGGATGCCAAATATCCGCTCCATCTGAGGAGCCGCAAAGACCTCGCACGGCGTTCCCGCAGCCGCGATTCCGTGCTCCATCAGAACGACCTTGTCCGCATGGCGTGCGACCATGCCGAGATCGTGTGAGATCAGTAGGATTGCGAGATCCTCCTGTGCGCGCAGCTCTCCGACAATGTCATAAAAGAGCGTGAGCCCGCTCTGATCGACACCCGATACCGGCTCGTCGAGGAGCAGGAGGTTCGGCATCGGATCCAGTGCAAGCGCGAGCAGAACGCGCTGCAGTTCCCCGCCCGAGAGCGCGCCGAGACGGCGGCCGATCAAGTGCTCTGCGCGTACGCGCGCAAGATTTTTCATGATGCGCGGGCGCAGGGAGCGGGTTGGAAAGAGCCAGACAGGGCGTGCCGTGAGGCATGCCATAAAGAGATCCATGACTGTCGTCGGCGCACTCAGATCGAGGCGCAGATACTGCGGCACATAGCCAATGACGGGGCGTATGCGCCGATCATCCGCATCGACGAAGCGCAGACTGCCCGTATGCGGCACTTCACCGAGGATGGCACGCAGGAGCGTACTCTTGCCCGCACCGTTTGCCCCGATGATGGCGGTCAGCTCCCCGCAGTGAACGTGCAGGCTGACATGCGAAAAGACTTCGAACGTCCCAAAGGAGACGCCGAAGTCCTCGATTTTAGTGCAGCAGAAATGTGCACAGCCCTCCGCTGCGCCTCTGTGATGAAAAATATGCCTGAGCATAATGATCCTTTATTCTAATCCGTCAGCCGACGGAACTTCCACGTTCCCGCTGCGATGCCGAGCACCGCATAGCCAACAACGACAACAAGTGAGAGCATGGAGAACTCCCCTGTTCCCCCGATGCTGCGCAGGAGATGGCTCGTATGCGTGAGCGGCAGCACTTCCACAATCCAACGCACGACATCCGGCAGTGCCGCTGTCGCGAAGAACGTCCCGCAGAGAAACGACATCGGCAGGAGCACATAGAGGTTGACCTGGCTCATCTCTTCGTAGGTGGAGATATACATCGCCGCGAGGAATCCAATCTCCGCGAAGATCATGCAGTTCAGCGCAAGCACGAGGAGAAACAGCGGCGTAATCATAAAATGTGCGCCGAACAGATAGCTCAGTACCACGATGATCGCCGATGAAATCAGCCCCCGCACGACCGCCCCTGCCACCTTGCCGACAACAAATGCGTCGGGGCGAATCGGCGCAATCAGGTACTCCTCAAGACTCTTGTGATAAACGCGTTCCGCATGCACGGAGATGATGCTGTTAAAGCTGATGTTCATTGAGTTCATCGCGAGAAGTCCCGGCACGAGAAAGTCCAGATACGAGCCCGTGCCCACGTCGATGCTGCGTCCGAGCCCCCAGCCAAACGCGATGAGAAACATGAGCGGCGAAACCATGCGGCTCAGAATGTATTTCGTCAGACGGCGGCGCAAAACGATCCAATCACGCCAGAACACCGTCCAGATATCCCGCAGCATCAGAGTCCCTCCTTTCGTCCCGTCAGCTCGATGAATACATCCTCGAGATTCGTCGGGCGCAGGAGAACGCGCTGCATCTGCTCCTCAAGCATACGCGCATGAACACGCGCTTCCTCACGTGTGTGGAAAAACTGATAGGCGCGGCCGCCCTCCTCATCCCACTCCACAGCATATGACCCCAAATTCTCACAGAACGCACGCGGTGTCTGCACATCGACAAGCACCCCCTTATTGATGATGGACACGCGGTCACAGAGTGCCTCTGCCTCCTCGATGTAGTGCGTCGTCAGAAGCACGGTCACACCGCCCCTAGCGATCTCGCGCACGAGATCCCAGATATGACGGCGAATCTGAGGGTCAAGCGCCACCGTCGGCTCATCCAAAAAGAGCACCTGCGGACGGTGGATCAGTGCGCGTGCGATGAGCAGCCGACGCTTCATCCCGCCTGAAAGGCGGCGCACATTGTCGTTGCGCACCTCGGTCAGCTCCATCTCCGCAAGCAGTTCCTCAATCCGCGCCGTGCGCTCCGCGTGTCCCATGTGATGCAGACGCGCATGCAGCTCCATATTCTCCCAACAGGTGAGCTCCTGATCGAAATTCACATGCTGCGGCACCACACCGATCCGCTCCTTGACAACACGCGGATCACGGCGGATGTCCGCACCGCCGATACGGATCACGCCGCTCGTCGGCTGCGTCTGCATCGTGAGCATACGGATGATCGTCGTCTTCCCTGCACCGTTCGGACCGAGCAGTCCGAACACCTCACCGTGACGGACGGAGAGGGAGATCCCTGCAACTGCCGTTTTCCACGTCTTTTCCTTTGCCGCATTCGTATGCGGAAATTTCTTGACGAGATCCTCCATCTCAATCATCATCGGTTCCATCAATTTCAATCCGCCCGAAACTGGATGCCCGCCACCAAACGCGCCTTCTCCATCACCGCCATCACCGTCCGCGAGGTTCGGAGCCCCTCCTCCACACGCAGATAGTCCTTGCGTTCAAAGATGTCCCGTATCGCCTCGAACTCGTGCACCATACGATGTTCATACTTGTTCAGCGCATACGTCTTCGGATCCTTGCCGCGCAGTCCGACTGTAAAGGATGTGAGTTCGTTCGGTGTACCATCCGCACGAATCCACCCCGACTCCCCCTGAATCAGGAAGAAGGACGGGCTCGAACTGTCCTTTGCCGCTGCCGCCGTTGCAACAAAGCCATCATAGCGCAGCGTCAGCACTCCCGAGGTATCAATCCCGTTGAAGCCGATATTCGCGGTGTAGGAGGCGGACTGCGGACGCCCGAAGAGCGCGACGATGAGCGCAAGGTTGTAGACATTCAGGTCATAAAGTGCCCCGCCCGAAAGCACAGGATCAAACGCCGGCGCCACGTCGCGCGCGAGATAGCGCTCGTAGCGGCTCGAGTACTGCGAGAAATTTGCCTGCACGAGGCGAATGAGTCCGAGCTGCGGGAGCGCGGACAAGATCCCGAGATAGTTTGGCAGGAAGAGCGGTGTCACTGCCTCGAACAGATAGCACCCTGCTGCACGCGCACGCGCGATCAGCTCCTCCGCCTCTGCGAGCGTCGAGGTAAAGGGTTTTTCCACGATGACGTGCCAGCCCGCCTCAATCGCCGCACGTGCATACGAGAAATGCGCGCTGTTCACAATGCCGAGGTAGACAACGTCCGCCTCATGTGCCGCAAGCATCGCCTCGTAGTCCGTCACCGTCTGCGGGACACCGAACTCACGCGCCAATGCCTCCGCTTTCTCCCGACTGTGCGGGCGCGCACAGATTGTTTTCACGTCGACATTTCCCACCTGACGCAGGGCAATGAGTGCCTCCCGCGCAATCATTCCCGTACCGACAATCGCTATCTTCATCGATCAGTTCTCCTTGTTATGCGGAATCCGCTGTCTCCACACGGCAAACATCGTACTCTATTATAACAGGGTACGCATACAAAGAAAAGGGGCTGCTGCGGAAGTGAAACACTTCCGCAGCAACCCCTTCACCGCAGTCTGCGTAAAACGCCGATCTTACTTCATCATTTTGATATGATCCGCATCTGCATCCTTCTTGCCCTGCAGAGCATCCCACGCATCGTTTGCGC
>ERZ773035.2470-NODE-2470-length-11997-cov-13.068330_pt1 | contig 11997 bp, 9 predicted proteins | sample MGYA00511487_ERZ773035 | MGnify/ENA primary metagenome ERZ773035 (study PRJEB29015, sample SAMEA2737985) | human oral metagenome | biome: human oral; feature: human-associated habitat; material: dental | place: China | collected 2024 ...
GCAAGCCGCGATAAAGCTCGTCTTTCAGCTAAACTTGCTAAATAAGAAACAGTCCGTAGAGGCTGTTTTTTTGTCCTCTAATCAGAAAAGGTAGAAAATGAAAATAGCAATCATAGGATATTCTGGAGCCGGCAAGTCAACTCTAGCTGAAACGTTATCAAACTACTACTCTATCCCCAAACTGCATATGGATACACTTCAATTTCAACCTGGTTGGCAAGATAGTGACCGCGAATGGATGCTGGGCGAGATGAAAAACTTTCTCACAAAGCACGAAGCTTGGGTCATCGACGGCAACTACTCTTGGTGTTGCTATGAAGAAAGAATGCAGGAAGCTGACCAAATCATCTTTCTCAATTTTTCACCAGGGACTTGTCTCTTTCGAGCCTTTAAACGATATCTCACATACCGAGGCAAGGTCCGAGAAAGTATGGCTGCAGGTTGCCCCGAGCGCTTTGACTGGGACTTTATCAGATGGATTCTCTGGGATGGGCGGACAAAGAATGCTAAAGAACGCTATCAACGGGTTCAAGAAACCTATCCAGAGAAAGTAATTGTCCTCCGGTCGCAAAAGGAGATGGATCGTCAACTAATTAATATGTCGAAATAATTAAATCAATTGTTTTCAATATCAAAAAAACGCATAATCGCAGGTATTTCAAAACCGCCATATTATGAGTTTTATCATGAAAATATGTTACAATTCTCTGAAAATATACTTATGATTAAATTATTTTTTCTTAGGCTGTTTATCAGAAAGTTTCTTAATTATTTCTTTCAATCTTTTTACGTTGTCGTTTTCATGTTTCATATCGTTTTCTTCTTTAACCAAATCATACAGAAATACGGTAATAACAATACTCTTCAGATTATGATCATTGTTCTGTTTTTGTACATAAGTTGTATAGTCATTTTTATCGTCTTTACCATCTTTGTTAAAAGAAATTTCCTTATGCTTAGGATAAATTAAAATAACATTTTCAACATCATATTTATATGCATAAGCATACATTTGATGCATATCTGACTCACTGATTCCATATTTTTTACTATTTTTACTATTTTGAATAAGCTTTTTCCATTTGGTATCTAGAACAATCGCTGCTCCCCCTTTTGACATATAAATATCAGGCTTTAATCGAAACGTCTTTGGATTATCAAACAAATATTTATCATCTTTTTGAGTTTCTACGTTCCATTCTGGAAATTTAATTTTTAACTGTTTAGCAACATATGCTTCAAAAATTTTCTCCATTGGAAACAGTAAAGCATTAACATTTTCAGTTCCTTTAAAAGTTGAAAAACTTTTATTCTTAAGGAAAACTTGCGACCAAGTCATTAGGCTTTGATAAGCTTGAGCATTGCGATCTTTTTTCACTAGAGAAAAGTCCTTATCAATATTTGTTGACTGATTAACCATTTCAAATTCAGTCAACAAACGTTTTGCTAACAATTGATTTTTTCCATTTGATGAAATCTTATTTAACTTTAGAAGCGTTGTTTTTATCAAACGATTTTCAGGACGATTGATATGAAATTCATCATAAGCCATAAAAAATCTATCTTTACGAACTATATTATGTTTAAGATGCTGATTAATTAGAAATTTCCCTTTGAAAAAAGTAAGATTCCCCTCAATCGTAAGATAATCAGATTTTAATCCTTTTTTCAACAGTTCTTGAACTTCATCCAAATACATCTGAATAAAGACTTCATAAATTGGTAACTTAGAATCATTTAGCCGGGCATTTTTAAAACTCTTTCCCTTGAATTCTTTCAAACTAGATAACATTTTAAGAAACAGTTTTCGTAATTCATTATTATTATCATTATCATTCTCATCATTAATATCGATCTTAGGCAAAATTTCAATCTGAACTTTATTATCAATGTTAATAACACCTACATAATTTTGAGGCTTGATAACTTTGACTCCTTTATGAGATGAAATCCTCAAAAAGTCTGACAATCGTTCCTCAACATCATCACCAGAATTTTCTTCGATGAAATTCTCAAATAAATTGAAATTTCTTTCTCCTAAATCTTCTTTTTTTATCTCTTGAAATTCTTTAACTGTCAGAACCTGTGGTTTCATCCGCTTCTCCCGAATTTGAATTCTCACCATAGATGGCAATATAATTCTTTGCCTCCTTAAATGAATCCTTAAATGAATCTTTATTAATTTTATAGGTAGAATTTAAGTCAATATCTGGACTATTTTTAAATAGATTTTCATTACTTTTGACTGAAATAAATTTACTATCATCTTTATTTTGGAGATTAATTCCTAAAACAAGCATAATTTTTTCGTAATCTTCATAGAAATATTCTTGAAGCAGTGGAATAATTTTATTTTTAAAGATAGAGGCTAATTGATCGAGAGTTGCTTTTTCCTTATTCTTAAGTGGCATAAAGAAGGCATGTCCTAATGTATGCTCCCTGTCATAAAGAGCTTCAATACGTCGGTTCATCGTTTCAAGCATTTCTTTTACATTAACATTATCGATGACTATATCAGTCAACAATTCTTCTTTTGGCATCATTTCAATAAATTCAAAACGACGTCGAAGAGCTGTATCCATGAGAGCGATAGAACGGTCCGCTGTATTCATGGTCCCTAGAATATATACATTTTCTGGCACAGAAAATAATTCTTGGGAATACGGAAGAGTCACTGACATTGCCTCATCCTCTCCAGCACGCTTCGAATCTTCAATCAAAGTAATAAGTTCTCCGAATATTTTAGAAATATTCCCACGGTTGATTTCATCAATAATGAAAACGTATTTCTTATCCTTGTTACTAGTAGCTTTTTTACAAAACTCTTTGAACATACCATCTGAGATTTTGTAGCTAAGCTCATTTTTCTCACTAATATCACCTAAAACTGGCTTAATCCCCTCGATAAACTCCTCATAACCGTAAGACTGATGGAAAGTTGTAAATGCGATTTGACCAACAGCTTTTAATTCATTAAATTTATTGACGTAGTCAGTGTAAGTCTTGGCACTATCCCGATTAAACTTCCTATCAATCGTATCAACTGCATACTTGATAGAATTGTACGTTTTACCAGTTCCTGGAGGCCCATAAAGGATTGTATTTACTGATGATAAACTCAACATAGTTTTTACCGAATCCTTTCCATTTTCTTTTGAATTTATAACTTCCTGCTTACTTTCATAGCTAATTCCATCTAAAAACCTTTCAATCTCTTGAAGGGATTCTGTACCATTTTCCTCAATAACTCTAAAAAAGTAAGAATCAAAAAAATCACATGTCAAAGTAAAGTTAGATTCCTTATTTTTCACTTTTTCTTCAAAGATAGATAAATTATCTTCTTCATTAGGTCCCTTTTTTGTAAATTCAATATTCATTGACTTAGGATTGTCTTTGAGCCTAGTTAATACCACATAATTGGATAATATTTCATTCTTTTTAATCGCTCCATTAGTAAAACTACTTATGAAATAATAAATAGTACCATTCTCAAATTGATTCTCATAAATTTCTTTTAATGCATCTTTATTATATTGAAAATAATAACCTCTATTATTACTCTGTGTAATTCTATTTGTTTTATCATTCCAAGTAATTTTACTATATTTAGTTTTGATTTTTTCAATGACTTCACTAATATTCAATTGTATCTCCTATTCTAAAACCTCCCAAACTTTTCGTCAAGGAGGCAATTCTTATATAATACTAACTCTCTGTTGAGTTTTTTTACCCAATCACACTTCCGTTTGGTACAGCTGGATCAACTGTGAGAAGGGTTAATTTACCATCATGTTCAGCTGAGAGGATCATTCCTTGGCTGACATATTTTTTCATCATCTTGCGAGGTTTGAGGTTGGCAACGATTTGGACTTTCTTGCCGACCAATTCTTGCTCATTTGGATAGTATTTTGCAATTCCTGAGAGGATTTGACGATCTTCGCCATCACCAGCATCTAGGCGGAATTGTAGCAACTTATCAGAACCTTCCACTTTAGACACTTCTTTGACCTCTGCGACACGGATTTCAACCTTATCAAAGTCTTCAAACTTGATTTCATCCTTGTTGAGTTTGAGTTCGACTTCTTCTGGATTCCATTCTTTCTCGACGTCTGGCTTGTTGCCTTCCATTTGTTTTTTGATATAGGCGATTTCTTCTTCCATATCCAGACGTGGGAAGATTGGTGTCCCTTTGGCAACTACAGTCACATCTGCTGGGAAGTCAGCCAAACTCAAGTTCTCAAGGCTAGCAACTTCTGCCAAACCAAGCTGAGTCAAGACTGCACGACTGGTTTCCATCATAAAGGGTTCAATCAAGTGTGCTACAACACGAAGGCTGGCTGCCAAGTGACTCATAACACTTGCTAATTGGTCACGGAGGGCTTCATCCTTAGCCAAGACCCATGGGGCAGTCTCATCGATGTATTTATTGGTACGAGAAATGAGAGTCCATACTGCTTCCAAGGCACGTGGATAGTCAACTGCTTCCATGTGTGTATGGTAGTCAGAGATAGATTGCTCTGCTACTTGAGCAAGAGCATTGTCAAATTCAGTCACACCTTCTACATAGGCTGGAACTTTTCCATCAAAATACTTATTAATCATGGAAACCGTACGGTTGAGGAGATTTCCAAGGTCATTGGCCAATTCATAGTTGATACGGCCGACGTAGTCCTCAGGAGTAAAGGTTCCGTCTGAACCGACTGGGAGGCTACGCATGAGGTAGTAACGAAGTGGATCCAGTCCATAACGTTCTACTAGCATTTCAGGGTAAACGACATTCCCTTTAGACTTAGACATCTTACCATCTTTCATGACAAACCAACCGTGGGCAATCAAACGTTCTGGCAACTTGATATCGAGCATCATGAGCAAGATTGGCCAGTAGATTGAGTGGAAACGGAGAATATCTTTTCCGACCATGTGGAAGACTGTTCCGTTCCAGAACTTGTCAAAGTTAGTATGATCGTCTTGACCATAACCAAGAGCAGTCGCATAGTTGAGAAGGGCATCGATCCAAACATAGACAACGTGTTTTGGATTAGATGGTACTGGCACACCCCAGGTAAAGGTTGTACGAGAAACCGCTAAGTCTTCCAAACCTGGCTCAATAAAGTTACGTAACATTTCATTAAGACGACCATCTGGAGTGATGAAATCAGGGTGCGATTTGAAAAATTCAACCAAACGGTCTTGGTATTTGCTGAGACGAAGGAAGTAAGACTCTTCTGAAACCCATTCCACTTCATGTCCTGATGGAGCGATACCGCCCGTTACATTTCCAGCTTCGTCACGGAAAACTTCCGCAAGCTGGCTTTCTGTAAAGAATTCCTCATCTGAAACTGAATACCAGCCAGAATATTCGCCCAAGTAGATGTCATCTTGAGCAAGCAAGCGTTCAAAGACCTGAGCCACTACTTTTTCATGGTAGCCATCAGTTGTACGGATAAATTTATCGTATGAGATATCTAGTAATTTCCAGAGTTCTTTGACTCCAACCGCCATCCCATCAACATAAGCTTGAGGTGTAATGCCAGCCTCTTCCGCTTTTTGCTGGATTTTTTGACCATGCTCGTCAAGGCCTGTCAAATAAAAGACATCGTAGCCCATGAGGCGTTTGTAACGAGCTAGGACATCACAAGCGATGGTTGTGTAAGCAGAACCGATATGAAGTTTACCAGATGGATAGTAAATCGGTGTTGTAATATAAAAATTCTTTTCAGACATAATATTTCCTTTCCAGGCAAATGAAACCTGTTTTTCTAACACTTCATTATATCATATTTTTAGTGATTTTCGATAGGAAAATCCATACAAAAACAAGACAGACAAATGTCCATCTTGTTTTTTCTCTTGTTTATATTACTCATAGCGAAGGGCTTCGATTGGATCAAGCTTAGAGGCTTTATTGGCCGGCAAGACTCCGAAGATCATACCAACGCTGGCTGACACAGCCAAGCTAAAGAGAGCAATTGGGAGGGAAACCCCAACTTCGATACCTGCAATCATGTTTTGAAGTAGCACTCCGGCTAACATGGTCATTCCAGCAGCAATTCCAAGACCGATGACACCACCCAACAAGGTCAAGATCATGGATTCAATCAAAAACTGTACCAAGATATTAGCCCGTGTAGCACCGAGAGCCTTCCGCAGACCAATCTCACGCGTGCGTTCTGTCACCGAAACCAGCATGATATTCATAACACCAGTTCCCCCGACAAAGAGAGAGATTCCTGCGATGGCACTGATAACAGTGGTCATAAAACCAAATAGTTGTTGTACTTCTTGGAAGGCGGCAGTTGCGTCCGCAACTTGGTACTCCCCTTGTTGAAGACCTGCAATCTCAGTCAGTTTTCGAGCCAACTCTGGACCCAAGGTCTGCGTTAAACTAGTATCATTGACACGAAAGACGATGTTCGAGATTTCATCAGTATTAAAATTGGCTGCGAGAGAGATATTGGTCGTAATTGGAAGACCACCAATCCCAAAGGCTTTAGCAGTTTTAGCTTCAGTACTTGTATATACTCCAATAACTCGATAATGAAAGTTATTAACTGAAATTATCTGATTAAGAGCTGCCTGTGGTGAATCAAAAAGACTTTTAGCCAATTCTTCATCAAGTAAGATAACACTTGCAAAATCTCTGTAATCTTGTTCTCTTAGACTCCTACCAGCGATTATTTCATTTTCAGTGGCAGTCATATAAGTCATATTACCACCTGTTAAACTAGCCTGTTCAACTTTTTTATCTTTATAAGTCAGAGTAACATTTATACTATTCGTCACAAAGTAACTATCTACACCTTTTACTTTAGCGGCTTCCTTAACCCATGCTTCCTGTGTTTTGGGTGGAACAACATAAGCTGTATCTTCTCGACTAGACAGTGTTAGAGAAGATTGTTTTTGGGTAAAAGAGCCATCCTTACTTTTAATAGGCGAGAAGAAGACCTGAATATTTTTCTGAGATTTGGTCATATTTTTATTGACCTGACGAGACATAGAGTCTCCCAGAGCCATGATAACAACGACTGAAGATACTCCTATAATAATCCCAATCATCGTCAAAAATGAACGCATCTTGTGTGCCATAATCGATGAAAAGGCAAATTTTAGATTTTCCATCTCAATGCCCCTCCCCTTCTAAATGCCCACTATCAGATGCAATAACCCCATCACGAATTACAATCTGACGTTTTGCATAAGCTGCAATCTCAGGCTCATGCGTGACCATAATAATGGTTCTTCCTTCTTCATTTAACTCCACCAAAAGTTCCATGATTTGGCTTCCTGTCCTTGTATCCAAAGCCCCAGTTGGTTCATCTGCCAGAATAATCGAAGGATTGTTGACAAGGGCACGGGCAATGGCTACCCGTTGTTTTTGCCCACCAGATAATTCCGAAGGCAAGTGGTGACTTCTATCTGTCAAGTCTACCTTTTTCAAATAGGTCTCTGCCAATTTACGGCGTTTGGAAGCTGAAACTCCAGCATATATTAAAGGCAATTCAACATTTTGAAGGGCATCTAGTTTAGACAAAAGAAAGAATTGTTGAAAGACAAAACCAATCTCTTTATTACGGACTTTGGCCAACCGCTTTTCATCCAATCGAGCCACTTCCTGCCCCTCTACGTAATACTCACCACTAGTTGGTGTGTCCAACATTCCAATAGTATTCATTAGAGTAGATTTTCCAGAACCAGACGGTCCCATAATAGCAACAAACTCTCCCTCATTCACTTCTAAGTTGATATTTTTCAAAACCTGAAGTTCCTGATCTCCATTTCGATAACTCCTACAGATATTTTTTAGACTAATTAGTTGTTTCATCAGCCTTCACCTCTTTTCCTTCTTCCAAGGAAGTTGTTGGATTACTGATGACTTTAGCCCCATTTGTCAAGCCAGAAGTGATTTCCTGGTTTTCTGCGTCAGCATTTCCTAAGCTAACTTCGATTTTCTTAGCCTTATTCTCTTCGTCAACAACCCAGACATAGTTTTTACCTTCTTCTTCTACGATGCTGGTTAATGGTACGAGAAGAGATGTACTGTCGCTCTTAACTTCTACACTAACAGAAAATCCTTGCTTCAACTCACCGATATCACTCGTAATTTCAATAGTGTATGGATATTTAGGGCCAACATTCGATGCACCTTTACCATTGCTTCCATCAGCACCACTCTTTGAATAAGTTGCGATATAGTTGATCTTCCCTGTCCAAGCCTTATCTGGGTAGACCTTAGAAGTGAAGGTTACTTCTTGTCCGACTGAAAGCTTGGCAAGATTGTACTCAGATAATTCACCTTTAACTTGCAAATTTTCATTGCTCACTATATGAACTATCACTTTGCCATTACCCGCAGAAGATTTGGAAAGATCACGATTCACCTCTACAACTGTTCCTTCTATCGTGCTTAAAATAGTTGTCGCATCTAATTGAGCCTTTGCTTTTTTAACTTGAGCCTCTGCATCTGCACGATTATCACGTGCATCCTTAATTTGAGAATCAAGGGAAGATACTGTGCTAGCATCTGAACCACCATATTCTTCTGAGTAAGTAAGGGCTTTACTTCGAGATTCCTTTAATTCACTAATATGACGATCAATCTTTGCTACTGCACGATTGGCAGCATCATATGCTGCCTGAGCATCGGAACTATTGTATTTTACTAATGCTTGTCCTTTTTCGACCTTATCTCCAACAGAGACTAAAATTTCTTCAATCTCACCCATACTTGCATCAAAATATACATACTGTTCATTTTTTACAGTAACAGTTCCAGATAAAAGAATAGATGAAGCAACTGTTCCTTCTTTGGCAGTCACCAAATGAGAGGTCGTATCTTTAACAGTAGCCTGAGAAGGTTGTCTAAAAAGTAAAATTCCCATAGCTCCGACAATAATAATACTTGCAATTCCAATGACTGTGTAAAATTGCCTTTTTTTTCTTTTCGTATTCTTCTTCATCCCAAAACGCCTTTCATATTTCCCATTAGAGTCCATTATATCAAATTTATCCACTATGAACAATGATTGTATAGCGAGAAAAGAGAAACATTTAGGAAATGGGCCTTATTTTCATTTAATTTATACAGAATTGTACTAGTAACATCATACACCTTATTTCTATATTTAGCAAGTGATTTCTGCGATTTCTTTAGAGCGTAGCAGATTTTTGCATTCAAATAGTAAAAACGATAGAATATGACTATTAAAACTATAAGGAGTTTTCTATGAGAGAATATGATATCATCGCCATCGGTGGAGGAAGCGGTGGCATTGCCACTATGAACCGCGCTGGCGAACACGGTGCTAAAGCAGCTGTTATCGAGGAGAAAAAATTAGGTGGAACTTGCGTCAATGTCGGCTGTGTTCCTAAGAAAATCATGTGGTATGGAGCGCAAATCGCTGAAAGCTTCCACCACTACGGTCCTGACTATGGTTTTACAAGTTCAGATGTGCAATTTGATTTCGCAAAACTTCGTCAAAATCGTGAAGCCTACATCGATCGTGCCCGCTCGTCTTATGATGGAAGTTTCAAGCGCAACAGTGTTGATTTGATTGAAGGTCGTGCTCATTTCGTTGATTCCCACACAGTCAGCGTCAATGGTGAATTGATTCGTGCCAAACATATCGTGATTGCGACTGGTGCTCGTCCAAGCATCCCAACTATTCCTGGAGCTGAACTCGGTGGTAGCTCAGACGATGTCTTTGCTTGGGAGCAACTTCCTGAATCCGTTGCGATTCTTGGAGCTGGCTATATCGCTGTTGAATTAGCAGGTGTTCTCCACGCATTAGGAGTAAAAACTGATTTGTTTGTCCGTCGCGATCGTCCCTTGCGCACTTTTGACAGCTACATCGTTGAAGGTCTTGTCAATGAAATGGAAAAAACAGGTCTACCTTTACACACACACAAGGTACCCGTCAAGCTCGAAGAAACTGAGCAAGGTATTATCATTCATTTCGAAGACGGTTCTAGTCACACTGCAAGCCAAGTTATCTGGGCTACTGGACGCCGTCCAAATGTAGACGGTCTGGAGTTAGAAAAGGCCGGCGTTACACTCAACCAACGTGGATTTATCCAAGTGGATGAATACCAAAATACAGTTGTAGATGGCATCTATGCTCTTGGAGATGTTACTGGTGAGAAAGAACTTACCCCAGTAGCCATCAAGGCAGGACGTACCCTATCTGAACGCCTCTTTAATGGAAAAACAAATGCCAAGATGGACTACACGACTATCCCTACTGTAGTCTTCTCCCACCCAGCAATCGGAACCGTTGGTTTAACTGAAGATCAAGCTATCAAAGAATACGGCCAAGATAACATCAAAGTCTACAAATCAAGCTTTGCATCTATGTACTCTGCCGTTACAAGTCATCGTCAAGAATCTCGCTTCAAACTCATCACTGCCGGTGCTGAAGAAAAAGTTGTTGGTCTACACGGACTTGGTTACGGAGTGGATGAAATGATTCAAGGATTCGCTGTTGCCATCAAGATGGGAGCAACCAAGGCGGACTTTGATGCTACAGTAGCTATCCACCCAACTGCCTCAGAAGAATTTGTGACCATGCGCTAATTATCGCAAGAGACCTCTTGAGGTCTCTTTTTACTTGCAAAATCGGCTGTTACAAAATTGTTACCTTGATTTCGAAAACAGGTTGACTTTTCTTTCCAAATTAGTATAATAGTTACTATAATTTTGAAAAGAGGTTAACAGTTTTGAAAAAAGCTCATATCTATGCTATCCCTGCTATCGGTGCTGCTCTCATCGCCGTATTGGCACAAATCAGTCTCCCTATCGGTCCTGTCCCCTTCACTTTGCAAAACTTTGCAATTGGTCTGATTGCAACTGTTTTTAGACCGAGGGAAGCCGTTCTATCTGTTGCTCTCTATCTCCTGCTGGGTGCCATTGGTCTACCTGTCTTTGCAGGAGGAGGTGCAGGATTTCACGTTTTAGTCGGTCCAAGTTCAGGCTATCTTTGGTTTGACCTTGTCTATGCAGGGCTTACATCTTATCTCATCCATCAAAAAAGTGGCTATATCCGCATTTTCCTAGCCAACCTCTTGGGTGATTCTCTCGTCTTTGCCGGAGGTATTCTCAGCCTCCACTTCCTAGCTGGTATGCCACTTGATAAGGCGCTTGCAGTAGGTGTCCTTCCCTTTATCCTCCCTGATCTTGGTAAGATTATTGCCATTAGTTTCATTAGCCGCCCCCTACTCGAACGATTGAAAAGCCTTCCTTATTTCTCAAGATAAAAAAATAGTCCAGAACAAATGTTCTGGACTATTTCCTTTCCAATTACTTCCTAAGAACTAACTGAAAATCATCTCTCATCTAGAGATTATTTATTTTTACGGCTTACAAAGTACAATCCACCAGTCACTGCCATCAAAGCAAGTCCTGCAACTACTGCTGCGTTAGATGCTTTTTCACCAGTGTTAGGAAGTTGAGGTTTTTGTCCTGGTTTTCCTGGATCATTTGGTTTACCTGGTGTTGGGTTTACTGGATGAGTATTTGTAACGTTCATACCATCTTCGTTTGCTGTGTACCCTTTCACAGTGCCAATTTCTTTGACAGTGTACTTGATTTCTTGACCATTTGCGTAACGATCAAGCTCAGTAAACTCGAAGGCCCACTCGTTGTCTGAAAGAGCTGTTGCTTTTGTAACAGTTACAGTCTTACCAGTTTCTTTACCGTTGGCAAGAAGTGCTACAGTAATTGAGTCTGGACGAATACCGTCTTTGTTATTAGCATCATCCCAGATCTTCTTACCTTTTACAGCAGTTTTCAATGGTGTATGTTTGTTGGTAATGGTGTACTTACCGTCTTTTTCTGAAGTAATTGTTGTTTCGTATTCTGCAACAACAACTTCTTTGACTTTGTACTCGATTAGTTTACCATTTTCATACTTAGGAAGTGCTTTTGATTCGAACTTCCAACCAGTTGCTTCTGAAACTTCAATTTCTTGAACAACTTTGTCGCCGTTAAGAATTTGAACTTTC
>ERZ773035.2475-NODE-2475-length-11966-cov-2.646209_pt1 | contig 11966 bp, 10 predicted proteins | sample MGYA00511487_ERZ773035 | MGnify/ENA primary metagenome ERZ773035 (study PRJEB29015, sample SAMEA2737985) | human oral metagenome | biome: human oral; feature: human-associated habitat; material: dental | place: China | collected 2024 ...
TGGGTTTCGCCCGGCCCTTTCAAGCCAATGCCGCCCTTCTGACTTTGCAAATGTCCATAACCGCGTACCAGCCGTCCGCTCAAATGGTTCAACTGGGCCAACTCCACCTGCAACTTACCTTCCTGCGACTGGGCGCGTTTGGCGAAAATCGCCAAAATCAAACCCACTCTGTCAAGTACGCGGCATTGAAGCTCTTTTTCCAGATTACGCTGTTGTGTCGGCGTGAGTTCGTGGTTGAACACGACCAGTCCGACATCATGCTGCTTGACCACTGCCGCCAACTCTTCCGCCTTGCCCGTACCGACAAACAAAGCCGGATGCGGTTTGTCACGGCGTGAAGTTTCGATAGAAACCAAATCGCCGCCGGCCGCACTCACCAATTCTGCCGCTTCGGTCAAGGCCGTCTGAAAGCCGCGCTCGCGCGTTTCGTTTGCGCCGGAATAGTCCGCCGTCAGCATCACGCCGACCAAGAGGACGCGTTCGGGCTGCTCCAAAGATTTATCGACGGAAAACAGATTGCGCTTGCTCAAAAAATTTCCTTTCAGACGGCCTGACGGCTGGACTAAAGTGCTGATTAACGGTTTTTCAAAATATCGGCGAAATATTCGGTCACTTCTGCCAAACGTCCGCCCTGCGCGGCATAAGGCTGCATTACGGCCACCAGCTGTTCCAACACTTCGCGCGTTTCGGTTTGCGCGTGTTCGCGGTAGAGCCACATATTTTGCATGGTTACCGTGGTCAATTCCTCGCGTACATTAAGCAAGAGCAAGTGTCGGCAAGACTCGTAGCCTTGGCGCAAATCGCCGGCCGCATAGGCGGTAACCGACAATTCATAGTCGATGTCCAACTGATAAACATTGCTTTGGACAAAAAGAATATCGTCTGTTGGGAACGGGATACGTTTCGCCATCAGGCCGATTGCATGGGAAATGCGGTATTTCCCTTCCTGGCGCAGCATAGTTTGTGCAAGGTAGAGACACTCGGCACGACGCGGGTTGTAATCGTAGCCTGCCAGCCAAGTCGCCAAGGCTTCATCGCGTTTGCCCATTAATTTGTAGCACTCGCCCAGCTGTTGGTAAGAAACCGACACTTCCTCGATCCAACCGCCCAACTCGATGCGTTTTTTAAACCATTCGCTCGCACGCTCGGGCATATCAGAATCCCAATAAGAACGTGCTGCATAAAAGGCGTAACGTGGTTTCAGGTCTTCATCTTCAGGGCTGTAAAACGCTTTTTCCAAAGAAACCGCGTCAAGCAGATATTTGTTCGCCATATTGCTGCGTGCACCGAAACGGCCACTGAGAACCGTATAGTCGCCATGAAGCGTGGCTTCGCTGGTATCTTGTTTGTCGGTTTCAATAAACTCGTGCAACACGCCGCGCCAGTAGAATGTACCGTCATTACGCAATAACAGCGGACGGTAATAAACCACGCTGCCCATAGCGTTTCTCATGCGGAGGCGGTAGCGGTCGGCGGTCAGCTCGGGCAATTCCAATTTGCCTTCAAAGCGGTCGTCCGCATCAAAAATCAAAACGTAATCGGTTTTGCCTTTTGCGTGTTTCAACGCCTGATTGCGGTTGTATGCAAAATTTTGCCAACCATCATGATGAATCTCGCCCGCGATGCCCTTTGCATCGAAAAAGCGGCGGATCACGCCGACGGTATCATCTGTCGAGCCGGTGTCGCTGATGACGTAGTAGTCAAGTTTGATGTGGTCGGTGATGTTGGCTAGTGTTTCTTCGATGATTGCCGCTTCGTTTTTGACAATCATATTCAAGCAGATGGTTTGGGACATTTTCAATAGCCGCATTGGTTTGGAAAGGTATTATTTTACTTTAGCATTTTGTTTTTTGCACACAAAATACTCAGGCCGTCTGAAGATTGCCTTTCAGACGGCCTGAAGTTTATTTTGCCTTATCTTTTTTCCTGACGACGTATCAGATACACCGCCAACAGTGCAAACAAAACCGTCGGCAATGCGCCTGCCAAAAACGGCGGCACGCCGTACAATTGGCTGGTAAAGCCGAAGAGCCGTCCGGCAAAGTGGAACAGCAAACCGAGGCAGATACCGCCGAAGAGTTTCAAGCCCATATTGCCGTGGCGCGTGGTTTGCGGGGTAAAGGCGAAGGCAACAAGCGCCATCACCCATGCGGCAACGGGATACACCAGCTTGCGCCACCATGCGATGGCATAGACTTGGGTATTTTGGTTGTTTTTTTCCAGATGGTCGATGTAGGTGGTCAATTCGCCGACAGACATTTGGTCAGGCTTGACGAGCAATACATCCATCAGGTTGCGTTTGACGGAAATCGGCCAGTTTTCTTCGGCGGCAGTGGAAACCTCGACTTTATCTTCGCCCAATATGCTGCGGCGGATGTTTTTCAACTGCCAGCTGCCGTCAGGATTCAAAACGGCTGATTCGGCTTCTGCCGCTTGGGTCAATTCGTTTTTATCGTTGCGCTCCCAAATTTTGATACCCAAAAGCGTATGGTCGGGCAACATTTCGCGCACGTTAATAATGCTGTTTTTTTCTTTGAGCCAAAGCCCAGTATTGCCGGTGCTGATTTTGCCGTTGATGGCGGCGGATTTGATGTTTTCGGCTTTTTGGCTGAGGACGGGGGCAATCCATTCGCCGAGCGCGGCGGTGGCAATGGCGAAAATCAAACCGAACTGCGACAGAATCAACAGCAGCTTTTTGGTACTCATGCCGCTGGCTTTGATAACGGTCAGCTCGCTGCCGGAAGCCAGTTGGCTGAGGGAAATCAGGCCGCCGATCAAAACAGCAAGCGGCATCAGTTCATATGCGCGCGCAGGCATCTGCATTAAAACATACTGCCCCAATTTTGCGCCGTTATAGCTGCCTTTTCCAAGATCACCGACTTCGTTGATGATTTCAAAAAAGCTATACAAAGCGAGAAAGGCAAGGAGGGCGTAAACCGCCATAACCGCCATTTGACGGATGATGTAACGTGAAATCAGGTTCATTTTCCGCCTTTCAATGTCAGACTTTTGGCAACCGCCTGCCAGAAGGGTTGGCTGGGCATACTGCGCACGCGAAGCAAGACGACGGCAATCACGAACATGATGATGTGCATAGGCAGCAATCCGAGCCAAAAATGAATTTTGCCGTCTTCCACAGCATTGCGCAGGAAGGTCAGACCATTTTGGTAAACCAAAAACAAACCGATGGCAATCAGGATATTGTAGGTATGGCCGCTGCGCGGATTGAAATAGGAAAGCGGCACGGCAAGCAGGCAGAGCAGGAGGACGCTGACGGTCAGCGAGATACGCCACATCAATTCCGCCTGGTGTTGGGGATTGCTGCTGCCAATCAGTTGGGCAGTCGGAATGGTGCGGCGGTGTGAAACAGGGTCGATGAGTTTAGGCGTGGTGCTGATAATCAGGCTGAGGTGTTGGAAAGAAACGCGGTTGTAATCGGCTTTGCCGGGCGTACCGCTGTAACGGTAGCCGTCGCGCAATTCAAGCGTGCGTTTGTTGTCGGTCAGCGAAAAATTGGCAAAAACGATGTTGTCGTTGCCGTTTTTGTCCTGCTCGCGCAGGAACAGGTTTTTCATGATGCCGGATTCGGTATCGAAGGTTTCGACAAAATAAACCCTGCCGTTGCGCTTGCCCAAGTTATTGAACTCGCCGGCTTCTACCAAAGACAATTCCTGCTTCTGCTTCAAAATTTCGGCATATTCGCGGCTGCGCAATTCTGCCCACGGCATCACCCAAAGCTGCATGACGGCAATCAAAATAGCAAACGGCACGGCAAACTGCATGACCGGGCGTATCCATTGTTTCAATGCCAATCCGCAGGAGAGCCAGACCGACATTTCGCTGTCGCGCCAGTAGCGGGTCAATACGGTCAACGTACTGATAAATGCGGTCAACACCAGCAAAAGCGGGGTCATGCCGATTACCCAGAAGCCGACCAAGGCCAACACGGCATCGATGGCGACACGCCCGTCGGCTGCGCGGCCAAGCAGGTTGATGGCCTGCGTCGACACCAATACCGCCAAGAGGACGACAAAGATGCCGATGGCGGTAAAGGAAAGTTCTTTAATAAAGTTTCTTTGGTAAATCATAAGATTGAGCGTGGTATACGGTTTATGGGAAGCCTATATTTATTAATAAGGCTTCAGACGGCATGACACAAATGGAGTACAATGATTTTCATCTGTTCGGACGGTTGGTCAACATGCCGTCTGAACAACCGACAACCGTTCCAATCAGGAGAATAAACGTGAAATTTAGCACAAAAGCCGAAACTTTGCAGGCTCAACAGGCAGGTGCGCAATTATTTGTCTGCGCCGAAGCATCGCAACTGAGCAACCCGACTGCCCTCGCCCTCTTCTCTTCCCTTGAAGAAGGTCAAAATTTCGCCGACACCAAAATCCCGACGGACAACGGTTTGCAAGCCATTGCCGTCGCCCACCTCGCCAAAACCGACCGCGCCGCGTTGAACAAAGCCGCAGCCGAAGCCGCCAAATGGGCGCAAAATCAAGAAACGGTCAATGTGGACGTTCATGCTTTCGATGAAGCGCAAGCAGCAGCCGTTGCCGAAGCGTTTGCGATTGCGTTCGGCAATGCCGCCTACCGTTTCGACCGCTACAAAAAAGAAGCCAAACCGGCCAAATTTGCGGAAGCCGTGTTCCACAGCGCACACGAAGCCGCCGTCAAAGAAGCCCTGCGCGTTGCCGAAGCGCAGGTTTACGGACAAAGCCTCTGCCGCGACTTGGGCAATGCCGCACCCAACGAATGCACGCCTGAATTCCTCGCGCGTACCGCCAAAGCCGAAGCCGAAAAATTGGGCGCACACGCCAAAATCATTGAAAAAGACTACATCAAAGAAAACATGGGTTCGTTCTGGTCTGTCGCCAAAGGCAGCATCGAGGATCCATATTTGGTCGAACTAAGCTATTTCGGTGCAGCCGACAAAGAAGCCGCGCCTGTGGTATTGGTCGGCAAAGGCATTACCTTCGACACCGGCGGCATTTCCCTCAAACCCGGTCTGAACATGGACGAAATGAAGTTTGACATGTGCGGCGCGGCAACCGTCATCAGCACCTTCTGCGCCGCCGTCAAACTGCAACTGCCGATCAACCTGATTGCCATCGTCGCCACTTGTGAAAACATGCCTTCCGGCGCAGCCAACAAACCAGGCGACGTCGTGAAAAGCATGAAAGGCTTGACCATCGAAGTGTTGAACACAGATGCCGAAGGCCGTCTGATTTTATGTGACGCGCTCACTTACGCCGAACAATTCAAACCTAAAGCCGTTATCGACGTCGCCACCCTGACCGGCGCGTGCATTATCGCCCTGGGTCATGACGTCAGCGGCGTGATGGGCAACAATCAAGATTTGGTCGACAGCCTGCTCGCCGCCTCCCGCAACGTGGACGACAAAGCATGGCAACTGCCGCTCTTTGAGACCTACAAAGACCAGCTCAAATCCAACTTTGCCGACATTCCAAACATCGGCACGCCGGGTGCAGGTACGATTACCGCCGCAACATTCCTGTCTTACTTTACCGAAGACTATCCATGGGCACACCTCGACATCGCAGGTACCGCATGGAAATCCGGCGGTGAAAAAGGCGCGACCGGCCGCCCTGTTCCTTTATTGTTGAACTATCTGCGCAATGTGAAATAAATCTTGGGGGAAAGCCTGCGGGGTGAATCATTTCAACCCCGCAGGCCGTCTGAAAACGGAATCCGCATTATCTGACTCAACCTGACAAACGGAGAACCACCATGAAACCACTATTTGCCGTATTATCTGTCGCTCTTCTGCTCGGCACATCCATAAGCGCTCAAGCTGCCGAACAAACCACCCCCACCGACCGCAGCATCCAAGTGTACAAAAAAGCCGACTTAGCAGAATGGAACCGCGAAAACGCAGCCGGAGGCCAAGGCCCGCTGCTCGGCAGCTTTGCCTTCATGCGCCATCAAACCGCCGACCAAGACGCATTCAAAGAAATCGGCTGGCTCACATTACCGCCTGGCGCTTCCATCGGCCAACACAAACATACCGGCAATGAAGACGTTTACATCATCGTATCCGGCAAAGGCCTGTTTACCGATAGCGAAGGCAACCAAACCGAAGTCGGCGCCGGCGACATTACCATCGCCCGCCCCGGCCAGTCCCACGCACTCAAAAACATTGGCAAAAAGCCGTTGGTATTCTTGGATTTGATTGCAGAGACCGCTGGCGCTAAAGCCACCGAAACCAAGTAATGCTTTCAATGAAAGCAAACAATCTGCCATGACTTTCTGCCTTACCCAAACCAGGCAGCAGAGAGATTGTTCCGTTTTCATTTAAACCCACATACAAGCTAAAGGCCGTCTGAAAACCACGCTTCGTTTTCAGACGGCCTTTTTTTCTCAAAAATCTTATCATATAAATGATGCAATGTTATATAATAACAGCCTTTCAAAATATGATGAGAAACTAAAATGACACAAACCACACTCAAGCCCATTGTTTTATCTATTCTTTTAATCAGCACCCCTATCCTCTCCCAAGCGCATGAAACTGAGCAGTCGGTTGACTTGGACGAGGTTACCGTCGTCGGCAAAAGCCGTCCGCGCGCCACATCGGGGCTTTTGCACACTTCGACCGCCTCCGACAAAATCATCTCCGGCGATACCTTGCGCCAAAAAACCGTCAACTTAGGCGATGCTTTAGACGGCGTACCGGGCATTCATGCCTCGCAATACGGCGGCGGCGCGTCCGCTCCCGTTATTCGCGGTCAAACAGGCAGACGAATTAAAGTGTTAAACCATCATGGCGAAACGGGCGACATGGCGGACTTCTCGCCCGACCATGCCTTGATGGTGGACAGCGCCTTGTCGCAACAGGTTGAAATCCTGCGCGGCCCGGTTACGCTCTTGTACAGCTCGGGCAATGTGGCCGGTTTGGTCGATGTTGCCGACGGAAAAATCCCCGAAAAAATGCCTGAAAACGGCGTATCAGGCGAACTGGGGTTGCGTTTGAGCAGCGGCAATTTGGAAAAACTCACGTCCGGCGGCATCAACATCGGACTGGGCAAAAACTTCGTGTTGCACACGGAAGGGCTGTACCGCAAATCGGGCGACTACGCCGTACCGCGTTACCGCAAGGAAGAAGGTCGTCTGAAACGCCTGCCCGACAGCCATGCCGATTCGCAAACGGGCAGCATCGGGCTGTCTTGGGTGGGTGAGAAAGGCTTTATCGGCGCGGCGTACAGCGACCGTCGCGACCGCTACGGCCTGCCTGCGCACAGCCACCTCTACGACGACTGCCACGCCGACATCATCTGGCAGAAGAGTTTGATTAACAAACGCTATTTGCAGCTTTATCCGCACCTGTTGACCGAAGAAGACGTCGATTACGACAATCCGGGCTTAAGCTGCGGCTTCCACGACGACGATAATGCACACGCGCATACCCACAGCGGCAGACCGTGGATAGACCTGCGCAACAAACGCTATGAAATCCGCGCCGAATGGAAGCAGCCGCTCCCCGGTTTCGAAGCCCTACGCGTGCATTTGAACCGTAACGACTACCGCCACGACGAAAAAGCGGGCGATGCGGTGGAAAACTTCTTCAAAAACAAAACGCAAAATGCCCGCATCGAATTGCGCCACCTGCCCATAGGTCGTCTGAAAGGCAGTTGGGGCGTGCAATACCTCACCCAAAAATCCAGCGCGCTTTCCGCCATTCCCGAGACCGTCCAACAACCGATGTTGATTGACAACAATGTGCGCCATTACAGCTTTTTCGGTGTAGAACAGGCAAACTGGGACAACTTCACGCTTGAAGGTGGCGTACGCGTGGAAAAACAAAAAGCCTCTATCCAGTACGACAAAGCATTGATTGATCGGGAAAACTACTACAACCAACCCCTGCCTGACCTCGGTGCGCACCGCCAAACCGCCCGCTCGTTCGCACTTTCGGGCAACTGGTATTTTACGCCCCAACACAAACTCAGCCTGACCGCCTCCCATCAGGAACGCCTGCCGTCAACGCAAGAACTGTACGCACACGGCAAACACGTTGCCACCAACACCTTTGAAGTCGGCAACAAACACCTCAACAAAGAGCGTTCCAACAATATCGAACTCGCGCTGGGCTACGAAGGCGACCGCTGGCAATACAATCTGGCACTCTACCGCAACCGTTTCGGCAACTACATTTACGCCCAAACCTTAAACGACGGACGCGGTCCCAAATCCATCGAAGACGACAGCGAAATGAAGCTCGTGCGCTACAACCAATCTGGCGCAGACTTCTACGGCGCGGAAGGCGAAATCTTCTTCAAACCCACACCGCGTTACCGCATCGGACTGTCCGGCGACTACGTCAGAGGTCGTCTGAAAAACCTCCCGTCGCTGCCCGGTAGGGAAGACGCCTACGGCAACCGCCCACTCATTACCCAAGCCGATCAAAACGCCCCGCGCGTTCCAGCCGCGCGACTCGGCTTCCACCTGAATACCGCGCTGACCGACTGCATCGATGCCCACCTCGACTACTACCGCGTGTTTGCCCAAAACAAACTCGCCCGCTACGAAACGCGCACGCCCGGACACCATATGCTCAACCTCGGCGCAAACTACCGCCGCAATACGCGCTATGGCGAGTGGAATTGGTACGTCAAAGCCGACAACCTGCTCAACCAATCCGTTTACGCCCACAGCAGCTTCCTCTCTGATACGCCGCAAATGGGCCGCAGCTTTACTGGCGGTGTAAACGTGAAGTTTTAAAATCAGACAGGCAAACAAAAAAGGTTTTCAGACGACCGTCTGAAAACCTTTTTCTTATTTTAACCAATCATTTAAAGCTGACTATTAATCTTTCAACACATCTTGCACAGCCGCTTGAATCTTAGCCGCCGCTGCTTCAATTTGCTGTTGTTCGGTAGATTGGCTTGCCACTGTTTCAACCGGAGCCGCTTGTGAAGCTGGTGCGGCTTTAGGCTCAGATTCAGTTTGCGGCGCAGTCAGCGGCAAACGCGCCAATACAGTGCTGACGCCGGTAACTTTATCGCCAATCGCCACTTGCGCCTGCGCATCGACAGGCAGATACATATCCACGCGCGAGCCAAAGCGGATAAAGCCATAGCGTTCGCCGCGAGACAGTTTCGCACCTGCTTGGGTGTAGCACAAAATACGGCGCGCCACCAAACCGGCCACTTGAACAAAAGTAATTTCACGACCAGAAGCCGTAGTCGCCAAAACCGCATTACGTTCGTTTTCCGTGCTGGCCTTGTCCAAATCCGCATTCACGAATTTGCCTTTGTTATAGACCACTTTCGTTACCGTACAATCGGCAGGCGATTTTTGCGAATGCACGTTGAACACGTTCATAAAAATACTGATTTTCAAAGCATCGACATCACGATACGGATCGCGTGCGCGCTCAACCACCACGATACGGCCGTCAACCGGGCTCAACACCGCTTCAGGATTTAGCGGAATTTCACGCGCAGGATCGCGGAAAAACTGCAGGGCAAATACGGTAAACACCCAAAACGGCAAAGACCACCAGCCGCAGCACATCGACACCAGCAGGCTCAAAGCCAAACCACCGCCGATAATCGGCCAGCCCTCACGGGCGATAATCGGGTGGGGATACAAACGGTTCATCACTTATCCTTCATTTAATAATTTCAAAATTGCCGTCATTATATCTGAAACTCCAAACATTGAGGCCGTCTGAAATGTTCAGACGGCCGGTGTCTTTTGTAAAAAATACTCAACATAGATAAAGTTTCAGTTTCGGCAACACAATGACGCAGCATCCTCAACAAGCGCTCACACGCTCCAACAACTCACCGCAAATATCATTTTGACCAAACCTCTGCCCTCGACTATCTCGACAAACCCAGTATGACCGCCAATACCAGCCAAATCCAATGCCGACGGCGCGATGTAGAAAACAAAGCGCGTTGAGACAGCAAACGCGTTTGACTCAACTGATACGCCACATCTGCGAGCTTAATCAACTGATTGCCCTGTCGTGTTTTGCTTTCTTCCGCTTTACGCAGTTTCAAATTTTCCGCTTCAATCCGCAGCCGCACCAGCTTGGCTTCCAAAAGCAGCAGCTCGCGCGCTTCTTCATACTCCTGTTGCTTCATCGTCCGCATCCTTGTCTATCTCACCGCGCAAATACGCAATATCCGATCGAATATCCTGCAAGGTTTCAGCCACACGACTGCCCTGCTCCCGATAATCTGCCGATACTTTGCGGAACAATACGGCAATAATCAGCAGGCTCACAAAGAAAATGCCGAAAAACACCCACAAAGCCGCAACATCCGTCAGCACGCGGTTCAAACCGAACAGCAAACCGACCAAGCCCACCATCAACAGCGCGCCGGACAATACCAGCCAAATCGCCAACCGGAACACATTCTCCGCCTGACGCGTCAAATCCAAGCTCAATACCTGCAAACGCAGCAGCAGCAAATCCGCGCCCTGATTCAACAAAGCCTTGCCATGTTCAAAACGCTGGCGAATTCCCATCTTAACTATCCTTTTTTTCAGGAAAACATAAGGCTAAGGCCGTCTGCACAGCGCAATGAAATCCATGATTTCATGTGCACGCCTGTTCAGACGGCCTTAACATATTCGCATTAACGGCGGTTCAACAACACACCGACAACCAAACCGGCCAATGCGGCAAAACCCATTGCATAATATGGTTTTTCATGCACCACTTCATCAGCGTGTTTGGCACCGCGTTTCAAACGCGCACCAGCATCGGCTTCAAATTCGGCAAAACGCTCTTTGCCTTCTTTCAAACGCTCCTGAGCCGCCTCTTCAAACTGCTCGTATTTTTCACGCGCACGCTCGGCATGATGGCGCAAACGCTCGCCGGCCTCTTCTTCAAAACGGCTCAAACGCTCTTTGGCCACAGCCAATTTTTCTTCCAATTTGGCTCGGGCTTTGCTGCCCTCTTCCGAACCGGCTTCAACACCATTGCGGTACAATTCTTCCACATCATCCATCACTTCTCGGATGTCTTTCAGCAAAGCCTCGCGACGTGCTTCAAAATCGTGTTTTTTCATGCTTTTCTCCTTGATATAGGTTGATATGGTTACAGACTATTTATCTGTTAATAAATTATAACCGTTTATTCCGAAATAAACGTTAATTTAAATAAAATTAAGTCCTTATTCTGAAAATAACGAAATGGAATTTAAAAAAGGCCGTCTGAAAACTTCAGACGGCCTTTTCAATTCAGCTTAAAGACTTAAGTCTTATGCCAAACCTTTTGCTTTCAACACTTCCAGCATGGTAGTACCCAGCTCGGCAGGGCTGCGGGTGTAAGCGATACCGGCTTTTTCAAAAGCGGCGAATTTTTCTTCGGCAGTACCTTTACCGCCGGAGATAATCGCACCGGCGTGGCCCATACGTTTGCCTTTAGGAGCGGTAACACCAGCGATGTAACCTACAACAGGTTTGGTTACGTTGGATTGGATGTATTCGGCTGCTTCTTCTTCCGCAGTACCGCCGATTTCACCGATCATGATGATGGCGTCGGTATCGGGGTCTTCTTGGAAGAGTTTCAGCGCGTCGATTTGGTTCATGCCCGGAATCGGGTCGCCGCCGATACCGATACAGGTTGATTGACCCAAGCCCAGTTTGGTGGTTTGTGCCACGGCTTCGTAAGTCAGTGTACCGGAACGGGAAATGATGCCGATGCGGCCGGGAGTATGGATGTGGCCCGGCATAATGCCGATTTTGCACTCGCCCGGAGTAATCACGCCCGGGCAGTTAGGGCCGACCAAACGTGTGCCGTTGCCGTTGGTTTCCAAGTAACGTTTGGCTTTAAGCATGTCCAGAGTCGGTACGCCTTCGGTAATCACAACCACCAAGCCTACGCCGGAATCAACCGCTTCAACGATAGAATCCAAAACAAACGGAGCAGGAACATAAATCACGGATGCGTCCGCGCCGGTTTCTTTAACGGCTTCTTT
>ERZ773035.2476-NODE-2476-length-11956-cov-67.949584_pt1 | contig 11956 bp, 8 predicted proteins | sample MGYA00511487_ERZ773035 | MGnify/ENA primary metagenome ERZ773035 (study PRJEB29015, sample SAMEA2737985) | human oral metagenome | biome: human oral; feature: human-associated habitat; material: dental | place: China | collected 2024 ...
AAATCTAACCCCCGCGACACGCCGAGCCAGACACACATTTTGACCCTTAACCCGCCTGTGGCGCGGTTGCAACTGCCCAACCAATGCGACAGCGCGGACAACATCGGCGCGGGTGGCAACAGGGTTAAAGGACAAAAAGAGTTGGTCTGAGCCTGACCTTTCGGCTTTGTGGTGCGAGAAAGTCTGGTTCAAAGTTGTTGGGGGCCAACTTTGAGGGTGGACAAAATGTGTTGGTGAAACGTCGACTTTTCGGCTTTGTGGTGCGGGAGAGTGGGCGTCAAAGTTGGTACTGGCAGATTCGGTGAGTGAACATCTCGAAATGCGATTCCTGTGGCAGGAAGCTGATCCGGTACGGACTGTCGAAATCGGGCAAGCAGAGGTGGCATTGCACCTCGTGCCACTCAACTGGCGTGCAGCGGATTGATACCTCGGCCAAGCACCTGGGTGAGTTTCTTGCCTGGCTGCTCAGCGGTAATCGGCAGGCGGATATGCCAGGTGGGGGCAGGTCGTTTCGGCGGCGGTGCCAGGGTTTGTGGGAGGTGTGGCCTCTTGCTCTGGTGGTGGATGAGGTGCATGAGGTCGTGTTCGTTGACGGGATCCACCTGGGCCGCAAAGCGGTCGTCTTGATTGCTCAGTCCCGGGATTTCATCTTGGGCTGGTATGTGGCACGCAGTGAGAACTCGCGCGCCTGGGACGCGCTCATGAACCGGATCGCCCCACCAGACGTGGTGGTGACGGATGGGGGCAGTGGCTTCGAAAAAGCCCGCAAGAAAGCCTGGCCGAACACGCGGGTCCAGCGGTGCACCTTCCACGCGTTCGGGACCATCAAACAAGCCACCACCATTCGCCCCAAGCTTGCAGCCTCCAAGGAACTGTACGGCTTGGGCAAGCAGCTCTTGGACGTGAAAGACCGAGAGCAAGCGGCCTCATGGATAGACACCTACTTGGACTGGTGCAAGCGCTGGGAGGGCTTCCTCGCGCAGAAGACCAAGAGGGACGATGGCGGGTGGGAATACACGCACGAACGACTCGTGCGGGCCCGCAACAGTGTGAACCGGCTCATCGGAGCCGAGGTGTTGTTCACCTACACCGACCCCCAGTTTGAGGGGGCGTTGCCGGCGATGAACAACCAGATCGAAGGCGCGACCAACGCGCCCTTGCGTCAACTGTTGCGCGACCACCGGGGAATGCGGCTGACCCGCCGGATCAAAGCGATCTTCTGGTGGTGCTACATGCACACCGAAAACCCGCTCCCACCAGCCCAGATCCTCCAAATCATGCCCACACACACCCAGATTGAAGCCCAATGGGAACACGCCTCGCGCACACACCCCGCAGCCGGTGTCATCCCCAGATGGGGCGACGCCATCGCCTGGCACGACCTCCACCACACAAGCCCCCACCGAAACAACTGGGACTAACCCTCCACCAACTCTTTTTGTCCTTTAACCCGGGCAACATCTAGAGCAGCTCCCTCTCATGTGCACACACCCTCTTCTGCGCACGTTAACCCCCTATTCCGCACGTCGGCCCTCTAATCCGCACGTTAACCCGCTAATGCGAGCCTGGGCAGCCCCGCCCACGCCCCAAATAGCGGGTTAGCACTCGCAATAGCGGGCCCACGTGCGAACAAAACCCATGCCAGAACACCATTGCGCCCAAAACGCAGACCACCTCGCCCCCAACACACTATTTTCAAGGTTTTTCGCCGAAGTGGTCTGCGATTTGGGCGCCACACCTCCTCAAACCGTGACCCCATTGCCACCAAACGGGGGGGATTTACGCCATCCAAGGCTCCGACACGCCGACTTCACACCGCCAGAGCGCTTCGCATGGCGCAAAACCCCCAACGCTTACCCCATCGGACGGGCCTGCGAGCCCAATTGCAGTGCCCATGGACGACTGGGCCAGGCCGCGATGCCCGCGGGTAGCAGCAGTTACGGTGTGGGAGTCGCCGCAACGCCTACAGAACCCGCCTCAGGGACCACAAGGACCCGCGGATCGAAGCCGCAACCCCCAAGGATGGTCACAGCACCCACCCCAGACAAATTTCGCAGGCAATTCCCCCACGGCACGAATCAGCGCACGCTCAAAAACCGTAGAATATCAACGATCAGAAGACAGAATCAGAAACATGCTCACGGGAATTGCATGCGAAATTGCTGTAGACCACGAGACCTTACGCAGCGCGCCCACCGCCAAAACAGGAAGTTTCACTACACGAGGGTCCAATGCGCCGACACCTGCCTAACCACCCCACCCTCCGCGTGAGGGCACGCATCTGAAGCATGTGGCCCCGGCCTCGTATCGACGAGGTCGGAGCTCAGTCTTATGCGAACGCGCCCACGCGGGGCTCGTCATTGTCGGAGAGAGTGTGAGAGAAACCGACGGCGAGCGGCCACGTGGGCGCATCCTTCTACACAGAACGTTTCAACAGAGAAAGACTCAGGAGAAACAGTGACTAGCGTAACAGGCGACGAGTTATCGCGGGCACGATTGGATGACCATTTTTCGACAAACTTTTGCGTGGCCGTTTGTGTCTGCCCAAGCACCGAGGCAAGGACTTATATCCTTCGTCGGAGCTGTCCGCGATGCGCCAAGGCTCGAAGACGAATTGTTCTTCGCCCCAGTCGTCGTCGTGGATGTAGGTGCCGTCGAGGCGGTCGACCATCTCGGAGGCGCGTGTGCAGACCTCGACGGCCTCGAGGATTCCTAGGGCAATGAGGGTGTGACCATCTGCATCGTGCACGCGGCCCGTGTCGACGATGAAGGCGACGTGACTGAGGGCCCTGGAGAGCTGGAAGGGGTTCGCGCGAATCTCCCAGATGTCGTTCCACCGGCCGACGTGGAGGGCCGGGGTGGTCGCCTGCCACGCGGCACCGGTATTGACGTCTTCAAACTCGAAAGAGATGTCGCGAATGTGGGCGCTCCAGAGACACGTGCTCTGACGCTCACTCAGGACGTTGGATCAAAACTATTCGAGCTACGGCTACTGAGCGAGTCAACTACACAAAGCCAACCGACCTGAACCGCGTCCCTCTAGACTTCACTTCAACCCGACTACCGCAAGTTTTACGTGAACAAAGTGTCCCAGGATACTACGAAAACAGCGCCAGATTCCGCGACACGCACCCGTCTCAGGGCTAGACTGACAGAAATAAAGACGTCGAGGAGGTGCCCCGTGGACCGCAGCAAACAGAGCGTCGATACGATTCGTGACGATGCGAGGAACGCAGCCGAAGCAATCCTGGAAACATATTGGACTTCACGCACCATCCCCGTCGACCCCGTGAAGATTGCTCGCTTGATGGGCCTTTCAGTGTTTGAAGCCCAATTAGGCGAGGACACTTGGGGCATGATCATCGCTGACGAAGGCGGAACCGCCAATATTTATCTTGACGAGGACCAATCCCCTACACGGGCCCGTTTTTCTTGCGCGCACGAGCTTGGCCACTACGTTGATCACCAATGCGACCTTGAACCATCGACTGGATATGAGGATAAGCGAAGCACCGCCGGGATAGGTCAGCCCAGTGAAGTGTATGCGAACGAGTTCGCCGGAGCACTCCTCTCTCCCGAGCTAGAGTTACGCGATTTAGTGGATCAGGGCCTCGACACATTTGAAATCGCACGAGCCTTCCATGTATCACCAGCATCCATTGATTACCGGCGAAAACTGCTAGGTATCTAGCATGGGGAGCAGCTCCAACCCACCCGAACTTAGCGGCCCGCGACACCTCTCCCGCCCCATTCTCTCAGCCCGCGCGGTGGATACCGCGAGAGAGATTGACGACTCAACACTTACACCAAAGACTAGCGGGACAGATGTGTCGTTCAGCTCACTAGTTTCACTGTCCAGGTGGCACCCGTTCTTACTAACTTTCATTATCTATGCACGTGTTCAGTACTGGCAGCTCAACGACGAGTTAAGGAAAGTAGACACCGCGAAGCGACAGCATCCTCGAATGTTTCGCTGGTGCAGGATAAGCGATTATATTTTCGACGTCATCAAATGCCTCTTATTCGTCTCACTTTCAGTTATTCTCCTATATAAACTATGGAACGGAATTCACATTTGATCACTTTGAATGGCAAGTACTTGATCACCCATTTCCTTTAATATACTGGGAGTAGCCGGTGGGGCGGTTCGCGAAGGCTGGGAATTGATCACCCATCCCCTTTGATATACTGGTGGGGGCCGCCACCCGCTGGCAGCCCGGCTGAGAATTGATCACCCATCCCCTTTGATATACTGTCTGCGTCTTGCTAGGAACCGGGGCCTTGCTGAGAATTGATCACCCATCCCCTTTGACATACTGCCCGTCGTCGTTCACGTGATCGAGTCACGCTGAGAATTGATCACCCATCCCCTTTGATATACTGGTTGCCGATGCGGATGACGATTGTCTTGGCTGAGAATTGATCACCCATCCCCTTTGATATACTGTCGACGCCCGCGAGGACACCGTCGATGGGCTGAGAATTGATCACCCATCCCCTTTGATATACTGCATTGATATGACGATGTGGGCAGACCTCGCTGAGAATTGATCACCCATCCCCTTTGATATACTGGGAGCCGCACCCGGGGTCAACAGGCGCTGCTGAGAATTGATCACCCATCCCCTTTGATATACTGCCGCCCCCTCACTCACTGTCGCGGCCATGCTGAGAATTGATCACCCATCCCCTTTGATATACTGCCGTCGTCGGCGTCTCCTCTCAGGTCTCGCTGAGAATTGATCACCCATCCCCTTTGATATACTGGCTGGGGTACGCTAGCCGGGCCGTCTCGGCTGAGAATTGATCACCCATCCCCTTTGATATACTGTCACGCACCCTACATGTGCCCTGTCGCAGGCTGAGAATTGATCACCCATCCCCTTTGATATACTGTCGGACCGCAATGCAATTTCGCGCGCATGCTGAGAATTGATCACCCATCCCCTTTGATATACTGCCCCGCCAGCGTGGCAGGAAGTAAGCGCGCTGAGAATTGATCACCCATCCCCTTTGATATACTGACGTCACCGTGAAGCCGCTCGAGCTCATGCTGAGAATTGATCACCCATCCCCTTTGATATACTGTGCGCGCACGTTGTGTACGACTGACGGCGCTGAGAATTGATCACCCATCCCCTTTGATATACTGTCGGGGGTCTTGGTATCACCCGTGGGTCGCTGAGAATTGATCACCCATCCCCTTTGATATACTGCGAAGCAGGACGCGAACTCATCGGACCTGCTGAGAATTGATCACCCATCCCCTTTGATATACTGTGGCCTGCGCGACACTGATGAAGTTGTCGCTGAGAATTGATCACCCATCCCCTTTGATATACTGTTTCCTCCTGGCCGCAACACAGGGGTTCGCTGAGAATTGATCACCCATCCCCTTTGATATACTGCACGCAGGCTGCCAAATGTGGTGGTGGAGCTGAGAATTGATCACCCATCCCCTTTGATATACTGGCATCAAGGACGCGGTGCGCCGAATCGAGCTGAGAATTGATCACCCATCCCCTTTGATATACTGCGCCGGGGTGGGCGCGACGCTCATGCTCGCTGAGAATTGATCACCCATCCCCTTTGATATACTGCGACGGCTTCGACGGCACGGCCGCGATCGCTGAGAATTGATCACCCATCCCCTTTGATATACTGCGTCGTCGTCCAGGAACAACGCCAGGTTGCTGAGAATTGATCACCCATCCCCTTTGATATACTGGTTTATCAGATCGACGCGTGGGAGGAAAGCTGAGAATTGATCACCCATCCCCTTTGATATACTGCGCCGCCGGTGGCAATAGCCGCGTAGTAGCTGAGAATTGATCACCCATCCCCTTTGATATACTGCGTCTTACGCAGGAAACATCACGGTGTTGCTGAGAATTGATCACCCATCCCCTTTGATATACTGCCCTCCTACGAACCGGGACCGTGCCCCTGCTGAGAATTGATCACCCATCCCCTTTGATATACTGCGATCCACTCTCGGCGTCAGTGGAACATGCTGAGAATTGATCACCCATCCCCTTTGATATACTGTACGCCCACGAAACTCTTGCAGCAGCGCGCTGAGAATTGATCACCCATCCCCTTTGATATACTGTGCGCGGCGGCGCAAAGAGGAAGAGCAAGCTGAGAATTGATCACCCATCCCCTTTGATATACTGGAAGGGCCGGGGGCCAATTCATGCGATAGCTGAGAATTGATCACCCATCCCCTTTGATATACTGGTAGGTGACCGTGAGATCGCCAGCCTGCGCTGAGAATTGATCACCCATCCCCTTTGATATACTGCACAAGCTATGCGGTATAACGTTTTCAAGCTGAGAATTGATCACCCATCCCCTTTGATATACTGTTCAACATCAAGACCCTCAGGACTTCTCGCTGAGAATTGATCACCCATCCCCTTTGATATACTGCAATCGCACGGTGGGAACAAGTCACAGGGCTGAGAATTGATCACCCATCCCCTTTGATATACTGTGAACGGCGATTCACCGTACTCAATGAGGCTGAGAATTGATCACCCATCCCCTTTGATATACTGGCCCCTAGCTAGGGAGCGTGCCCGCCTCGCTGAGAATTGATCACCCATCCCCTTTGATATACTGCGCTCAACAGCTCGTTAGCTATGGTGAGGCTGAGAATTGATCACCCATCCCCTTTGATATACTGTGTCGTGGCCGACCACGCGCACCACGGTGCTGAGAATTGATCACCCATCCCCTTTGATATACTGGTGATGATCGGGAGGAGCTTTCCGATGAGCTGAGAATTGATCACCCATCCCCTTTGATATACTGCGGGGTGAGGAGGCGCTTGTCGAGGTCTGCTGAGAATTGATCACCCATCCCCTTTGATATACTGGGCGCCGTCATGCCAGCGCCTTCGCGGTGCTGAGAATTGATCACCCATCCCCTTTGATATACTGCGCCCGAGGAGTACGCGGCCGATCCTGAGCTGAGAATTGATCACCCATCCCCTTTGATATACTGGCGAGGCCTTCGACGGCATGGCGGGCGAGCTGAGAATTGATCACCCATCCCCTTTGATATACTGCCCGCCGCCGACGCCGCCGCCGCGTTCCGCTGAGAATTGATCACCCATCCCCTTTGATATACTGAGATCCCCCAGTTTTCCCCGGAATACAGCGGAAGACTGGGGGATCTTCGTTAGAAAATCATGAGCTGCTCTGGCGATCCACGCTCCTTCCGGGGCTTCGCGTTATCAAAACGAAGCCCCGTCGCCCACTGTCGATCCGTCAGCGCCAACACCCGAACCTGCCCACCCTCGGGCAAGTGAGACTTAATCGCCCGCAACGTTGCGTGGTCTTGGCCGCCCGTCGGCCAATATTTCACGTACACGCTGAACTGGACCATTGAGAACCCCCAATCCAACAAGTCATTGCGAAAGCGCGTCGCTTCGCGACGCTGCTTCTTCGTCTCCACCGGAAGATCGAACATCACCAAGCACCACATCGCGTCATCCGCCATGTCAATCTCCCGTACCCACGACCGACGGTCCCTGCCATGACAAGACGCTGAGGCGATCGATATCACCCTCTACGTAACGACCGAACGACTGGGCCAGGGCCTCGGCTACGGCCGGAATGCCGTGCCCATCCCCATCAAAGCGCTGTGACGCAGCTGCCACGAGTAGTTGTTTCACCGAACGATCCGTAGGCGACGCAGTCACGGGTAGCTGCAGTGCTACCTCATCAATCGCGGGTCTAAAAGGCTCGATCAAGTCATCGGCAAGAGCGAAAGCATTCCCTCTCCCCCGATGGAAGACACCGAGTGCCGGAGCTAGACCAGCTGCCAGAACAGCCCTCATCAAATGCCCCCGAAGCACGGAGTAGCCGTAATCCAGGCAGGCATTGGCGCCAATAAGCTGACCGGCCGCGGGTTGACGCCCGACACCCTTACCCAAGGTGCGCGACCAATACAGGCGAGCCGCCTGCGCCTCGACATTTCCGGGATCGCCCGAACGAACCTGATCCGCGAGCGCGAGGAGTTCTCCACTGCCCCGAATTTTGAGGTTCTCCAGAACTGAGGCCTGCCCCTCGATCTTCGCTCGAATCAGACGCGCCCACGCATTTTTCTTCCGAGGCAGTGATACCTCTGCCTGGGCTCGATGACGCGCGGCTACTCGACCATGTGCAGACCACGAGTAGCATCCTCCCTCCGGGATCCCCCTCCAATCGCAGAAGAGAACGGCAACATCAGCCTCGGCTAAACGATGCAGAACAGCGGCGCTGAGAGCAACCTTCATGCCTACGAGGACAACTGCAACCTCAGCGACGGGAATAGTCGTTGGTGATCCTTCCTCAGCGCATACCTCGACCCCACCACGCGTCGATCGAAGTTCACCCTCAAATCCACACAGGTCAATCACACGCCACTGTTCTGCCATCGGAAATCACTCCAGTCTCATCGATACGGGCAACATCGCCGAAGAATGCCAACGCTCTTCACCCAAGCAATTCCTACGAATCACTCGTACTCCCCCTGCCTGGAGCAATACGTTTATGGCAGTGATCCACCCCGGATCGTCAACAGCTTTTCGCACCTCGTCTGCTGTTGGTTCGATGCCAAATTTCGCAGCAGTCTTGTCATCAACAAAACCCTCCTTCGAGAGTAACAGGGGTTTAATTCGCATCTTTGAGGCCGATTTGAAACCTGCTACCCGCCATGAAGTTAGCTCCGGATACCGAGAAAACACCTTAGCGATAGAACCATCGCCATACATTGCTGGATTCAGCTGCAGTTCGTCGCCCTCGACGAGCCACCCAATTTGGGTGGCAGTTCCATCAGCCAGCGCTTGGCGAATCTTCGGCTCTGCCGTCCGCATGGAGATCGTCGAAGGCTTAAGGGGTGTGGTGAACAGATCCTGGTCTTTCAAACGCAACAGATCGACCTGGAAGACACGAACCATCGCATACGTAGTTTTCTTACCGTCAATTCGGTAAATCCTTGCGTGGTGGATGGAGTTTGCAAGCTTCACGTATCCACCCCGTACTTTCAAACACGCTGAAGGAGATCCGAAGAAGTTCAGTAGCTCCTCTGGCCCGACATGCCTGCCAGTTACGACAATTGTCCGATTCGGGTTCTCGGGAAGGCCTTTGACAGGATCAAAATCGGAACACCGGGTGAGAGCCGTCCACAAAGCCGGAGTTTCAGCACGGTCAATCAAATCAATAGGAATAGCAGCACCAAGCGCGCGCTGCATCCCTTTTTCCTTCATGGTTGTTGACCCCTTCTTCACCGGCTTCGCATGAGAGAAGGAAAACAGCGTATCCTCATGAACCGCACTCGAATTCATTCGGAGGCGGATGTTCTCGACGAAGGGAACTGCGTTGTTGCTCAGCTCAATATTGAAGAGTTCTACGCCGCGAAGCATCGACTCACGCCAGGACTCGAAGCGCTGCGAGGCTTCGCCCGGTTTCCCATAGAAGTTCTTCCATGTCTCCTCAAGGCCTGCTAGACGCTGCGCGTCGCGCATGTTTACGCGCAGCGCGAGAGTCCGGGACACCGACGGATTCATCAGCGCGATCACGAGCGCATCCATGGCGTGGTGACGCCTGTCGAAACGGGTCTTGCCCCGACCGCCGATCAGGTTGACTCGACTCTCGAAGCCCGAGGCCTTCCTAGCTTCCGCTGTCAGCTGACCACGGTAGACAGCAACGGAAGGCACAGCCTCTTCATCGCGCGTGCGGTAGAAGCCCTCGATACGAGTCCTCAGTTCAACAGCCATCCAGGCGACAGATTCCATCGAGCGACCATCGAACTCCTCATCCGGCTTACGGGACTTGAGCCGTGCAGACACCTCACGCTGCAGCTGCTTGAATTGTTTCTTCGACATGCCGTTGTCTCGCTGCCACATATCGACACGTTCGAGGGCGCCCTCAAGAGAAACACCTACATTTGCCTGATCGGATGCTGCCCACGTTGCGAACGGAATTGCGTTCTTCATTTGGTTGCACGTGTGGCATACCGCCGCCAAGTTGGAACGATCATTTGTCGATGAGCCATCCGCACGCGGGACGATGTGATCCATTTCCGCCGTCGCGAACGTGATCTCGGTACCGCAGTACAGGCATTGACAGTTCTGCCTCTGCAGCGCGAAATACCTGATCTGATCAGAACGACGTACCTTGCCTGACAGCTTGAGTTTCTCGGCCATTACCGCAACAGCCGCCGCGTTCGCCTTACGCCGCTTGTCATTCGCCTGCATAAGTTCACGCGCCACTTTCTCTGATCCGAGGCCGTCACGCGCATGCTCAATGTTGATGAACGTCGGCTCGCCCCAGCGCTCCGTCGCCGCGTGTAGCCATCGGCTCACCTGCTTGAGCACGCGATCGACTGCCGGGTTGCCCGTCGGCGCTCCGATCGGCTCGACGGCGGGCTTCCAGTCATCCGCAACATTGAACTCCAGGCGACGCGCAGTATGCAGATCTACGCCGTCACGCAGCATCCTGTCCGTCAGGCGACGAAGGCTATCCAGCGAGTATGCCGCTCGCCCCTGGGGCAGTGAGATCTTCTCGAACTCGAGCTGATCATCCTCTGTTGCCTGCTCGAGCAGCTCCGCAACCTCATCATCAACGTCACTATCATCTTCGGAGCCGCCGGAGTTCGAGAAGGCGTCCACAAAGTAGCCTCGTTGCTCATCGTCCGCTGCTTTCCACCACTCCTTGAGCCACTTGACCTTGCAGGCCAGGATCTTCTCGGTGGTGACGTCAGTCGGAGGGGTGCGCAAGACGGGCGACCCATCGAACGAGGCCTTCGCGGTACCGCGCAGATCCGAACGCTCGATACCGAGGTTATCAGCCAGATCCTGCCAGGTGACCTTCTGCTTGAGGCCAGCAACGAGCAGGAAATCAGTCAGCCCCTGCAGCTCCTTCGGAGTCAGAGGGCGCTCCGAGTGCCCCTCGCGGATACGCAGGTTCGCCAGTACACTGACAATGCGGAACTTCTGGAAGGCGGGATGCGCTTTCTCCGCGCGCACGTGTTTGCCCTGCCCTGGTAGCTCATCGTGTCCCACGAGTCCGCGTTCCTTCGCACTACCCTTGGGTGACTTCGCCTGGAAGACGGCTCGAACAAGCCGATCACGGTCCGCAGCATCAATCTGCTGCATCTCGCAGATCCGTCGGATTTCCTCGGCGTTGTCACTCTGATGGAGCTTGCCAGCGAGAATACCCTCGGGGCCGCGCAGCTTGGGTGTACCGGCCTTCTTCACGTAGTCGGGATGTGCGAGGTACGCATCCACCAGTTGCCCGGGGGTCGCGTCAGCCGGGAAGCTCCTACCGAGGGACGCACTGATGCGCTCGTTCAGCCCCTTGAGGAAGTCGCTCGGTTCAGTCGGCTGCAACAGCGTCTCGACCTTGGCGTAGGGATTGCGCCAGCCGCGATGTCGGGAAATGTGCCGCAAAGCGATCGATAGTGAAGCTTTACGCTCGTCCTCATCCGCAACAAAGCCCTCCACAAGATGTGCCCGTACATGCCACGGCTCTGTGGGATACTTGAATGCAGACTGATCAGGAAGCGGCCAGCCAAATTCCTTGGAGAGAACGCGATCCAGGTTTGCCAAGCGCTGACGGCGAGTGTGGTAGAGGCGCCGCGTTCGACGAGCAACACCGGCCGTGAGCTTACGGCTCTTTGCCGCCTTGTTCTCATTCGGATCGACGCCCGCATCATGGATGAAAACCATGGAGTTTAGCAGCTCAACGGGCTGATCGTTGCGATCGACCTCAACCGCGCAGAAGCCAATAGACTTCAGACCGACGTCAATGCCGACACGGTAGCGGATACCAGGGATGTTTTCTGAGGAAGTAGTCATAGGACACATGGTGTCACACCGCACACACATTTGGGACTATAGGTCACGAACGGGGTGCTTAAGTTCCGGGTTTAGGTTGGGATTGCGGGCGAAAGTCGCTGTTATTTA
>ERZ773035.2479-NODE-2479-length-11949-cov-4.899445_pt1 | contig 11949 bp, 8 predicted proteins | sample MGYA00511487_ERZ773035 | MGnify/ENA primary metagenome ERZ773035 (study PRJEB29015, sample SAMEA2737985) | human oral metagenome | biome: human oral; feature: human-associated habitat; material: dental | place: China | collected 2024 ...
CCGTTACGGGCGCTTTCGCCATTGGCCAGTGGCCCGAGGCGGCGATGGTGATGGCGCTTTACGCCCTGGCCGAGCATCTGGAAGCGCGCGCCGTGGACCGCGCGCGCGGCGCCATTGCCCGCCTGCTGGACATGGCCCCCGCGCAGGCGGAAGTGCGCGTGGAAGGCGGCAAAAGCGGCCAAGGCGACGAAAGCGGCGAAACCTGGCGCAAGCTGCCTGCCGCGCAAGTGCCCCCCGGCAGCGTGATCCGCGCCAAGCCGGGCGCGCGCCTGGCGCTGGACGGCACGGTGATTCAGGGCCAAAGCGCCGTCAATCAGGCCCCCGTCACGGGCGAGAGCCTGCCGGTGGACAAGTGCGAGGGCGACACGGTGTACGCCGGCACGCTGAATTTGAGCGGCACGCTGCTGGTGCGCGTGACAGCGGCGGCGCAAGACACGCAGCTGGCCCGCATCATCCACACCGTGGAGCAGGCGCAAAGCGAGCGCGCGCCCATGCAGGCCTTCATCGACCGCTTTGCCGCCATTTACACGCCGGCGGTGTTCGCGCTGGCGCTGGCCGTGGCGCTGCTGGGGCCGCTGGCGGCGGGCTGGCCCTGGCACGAGTCCATTTACAAGGCGCTGGTGCTGCTGGTCATTGCCTGCCCTTGCGCGCTGGTGATTGCCACGCCCGCCACCGTGGTCAGCGCGCTGGCGCGGGCCGCGCGGCTGGGCGTACTCATCAAGGGCGGCGTGTATCTGGAGCAGGCGCGCCAGCTGCGCACCGTGGCTTTTGACAAAACCGGCACGCTCACCCTGGGCCAGCCCGCGCTGGCCGCATGCCAGCCGCTGTCAGACGAAGCGGATGAAGCCGCCTTGCACGCCCGGGCGCACGCATTGGCCGCGCACAGCGACCACCCCGTGGCCCGCGCCATCGCCAGCGGCCTGGCCGCGCAAGGCTTTGCCGCCAGCGTGGACTTGCCCGACGCGCAAGACGTGCCCGGCCTGGGCGTGCGCGCCACCGTGCAAGGCCAGCGCCTGTGCCTGATCAGCCCGCGCGCGGCGGGCCTGGCCCGCGCTTCTGAATCCACCCCCGAATCCGCCCCTGAATGGCAGGCCGCGCTGCAAGCGCACCAGGCGGCGGGCCGCAGCGTCAGCCTGCTGGCGCGCGCTGAAGGCGAAGGCAGTGGAATCGGAAGCGAAAGCGGCGAAACCCTCACCCCGCTGGCGCTGTATGCCGTGGCCGACGCCATCAAACCCGAAGCCGCCGCCGCCGTGCAGGCGCTGCACCAGCTGGGCGTGCAAACCGTCATGCTCTCTGGCGACCACGCGCAAGCCGTCGGCGCCGTGGCGCAAGCCGCAGGCATCAGCCAGGCGCACGCCGAACTGCTGCCGGGCGGCAAGCTGGCGCAGCTGCGCGCCCTGCAAGCGCAAGGCCGCGTGGCGATGGTGGGCGACGGCATCAACGACGCCCCCGCGCTGGCCGCCGCCGACATTGGCATCGCCGTCGGCGGCGCCGGTGCGGATGTGGCGCTGGAAGCGGCCGACGTGGCGCTGATGAGCGGCGGCCTGAACCGCGTGGCCACGCTCATCCGCCTTTCGCGCCACACCCACCGCGTGCTGTGGGCCAACATCGCCGTGGCGCTGGGCATCAAGCTGGCCTTTTTGGCCCTGGCCGTCACGGGCCACGCCAGCATGTGGATGGCCGTGTTTGCCGATGTCGGCGCCAGCCTGCTCGTCGTCACCCTGGGGCTGCGCCTGCTGCGCTGGCGTGAAGACTGATGCAGGCAAGCCGGTTTCGCTCTTGAATCAATAGCGTGATGTCCTAGTGGAAATTGCGCTGACGCCCATTTTTACCTCTTGAATTTGCTCCTTTTTTTGATGGCATAAGGCGGATGCGGCCGCCCGGTTCAGCCGCCTGGGGCGCAGGGCCGGACTTTGCCGGGCGGGAAAAGGGGAGAAAAGGTGAAGCAAGGCGGCAAAAGAAGCGGCAAGTGGCGAAGGCCCGTCTGCGCCTTGCAACGGCCCGCCCGGGCATCCCTCGCGGTCAGGCTCCGAACAGGCTCTTGGCGCGCCGCGCGTCCGTGCTGCCAGCTATTCCAGTCTGGGGCCAGCCGCGTCCGGGCCGGCTCTTATCCAGCGCAGGCATACCCATATCACGCAGCGGCATCAGCGCCCGTTCAGAATGCGCGCTTTCACCACCCGCACAAGGAGCGCCCGCACCATGAAAGCCGACAACATCCTGCAAACCATAGGCCGCACGCCGCACGTGCGCATCAACCGCCTTTTCGCTCCGCCCGCTCAGGTGTGGCTCAAGCTGGAGCGCGCCAACCCCGGCGGCTCCATCAAAGACCGCATTGCGCTGGCCATGGTGGAAGAAGCCGAGAAAAGCGGCGCCCTCAAGCCTGGCGGCACCATCATCGAACCCACCAGCGGCAACACCGGCGTGGGGCTGGCGATGGTGGCCGCCGTCAAGGGCTACAAAATCATTCTGGTCATGCCCGAGAGCATGAGCGTGGAGCGCCGCCGCCTGATGCTGGCCTATGGCGCGAAATTCGATCTCACGCCCCGGGAAAAAGGCATGAAAGGCGCCATCGCCCGCGCCGAAGAGCTGGCCGCGCAAATCACCGCCTCCGGCGCCAGCGCCTGGATTCCGCAACAGTTTGACAACCTGACCAACACCGCCGCGCACGAGCGCACCACGGCGCAGGAAATCCTGCAAGACTTTCCCGAAGGGCTGGATGCCGTGATCACCGGCGTGGGCACCGGCGGCCACATTTCGGCGGCGGCGCACGTGCTCAAGGCCCAATGGCCGCAGTTGAAAGTGTTTGCCGTGGAGCCGGCCGCTTCCGCCGTCATCAGCGGCAAGGCGCCCGGCCCGCACCCGCTGCAAGGCATAGGCGCGGGCTTCATCCCCCGCAACCTGGACACGGCGGCGCTGGACGGCGTGATTGCCGTGCCCAACGAGGCCGCGCTGGAATACGGCCGCCGCTGCGCGCGCGAAGAAGGCATTCTGGTGGGCATCAGCACCGGCGCCACGCTGGCTGCCATTGCGCAAAAGCTGCCCGAACTGCCCGCTGGCAGTCGCGTGCTGGGCTTCAATTACGACACGGGCGAGCGCTACCTCTCGGTGGACGGCTACCTGCCCGCCGTCTGAAGCGCCGCCCCTCCAGGCGCAAGCGCCAAAAGCAAACGGCTCCAGCCTCACGGCGGAGCCGTTTTTTCATGCCGTACAGGCGCTGAAGGGCATCAAAAGCAGGAGCAAATTCAAAGGGATCAAAAATCGGTTTCGCGCTCTTTTCACTAGGACCTCATGCTATTGATAAAGGAGCGAAATACAGCCCCTGGAAGCGGCTTTCAGCGCGGGGCCTCGCGGTATTCCACGTAGGCGCGGCCGCGCACTTCGCGCGCCCAGGTGTCGAAGGCTTCTTCGGCCTTGCGCTCGCGCAGCACGTTGCGGGCCAGCTGGCGCTGCTCGGCGGCAGACAGCGATGCCTGGCGGCGGTCTTCCACTTTGATCAGGTGCACGCCAAAGCGGCTGACGACAGGCTCGCTGATGCCGCCCACGTCAAGGTTGTTCATGGCCTGCTCGAATTCGGGCACGTATTGGCCGGGCGTGGCCCAGCCGAGGTCGCCGCCTTCGGCAGCGCTGCCGTCTTGCGAGTTTTCGCGCGCAAGCTGCTCGAAGCTGGCCTGGCCGGAGAGGATGCGGCGCCTGAAGTCGGCCAGGCGCGATTTGGCAACCTGCTCGCTTTGCGTGGGGCCGGTTTGCAGCAGGATGTGGCGCGCACGGGTCTGGGGAATGGTCACTTCCGGCAGGGTTTCGCTGCGCTTGCGCTCCAGCAGCTTGAGGATGTGAAAGCCCGCGCCGGAGCGCACGGGGCCGGCGATGTCGCCTACGCGGGCGCGGCGCACGCTGTCCACGAACAGGGCGGGGTAGCGGTCTTCATCGCGCAGGCCGAGCACGCCGCCGTCGCTGCCCCGGTTGTTGGCGTCGGAAAACTCGCGCGCCAGGGCCGCGAAGTCTTCGCCCGAGCGGGCGCGGCGGGCCACTTCTTCGGCGCGCTTTTGCAGGCGGGCCGTTTCTTCGGCGCTGGCGTTTTCGGGCACGGCCACGAGGATCATGGCCAGGTTCAGGGCCTGCTGCGGCGTGGCTTTCTGGCCGGTTTGTTCCTGAATGTAGGCATCGACCTCCTTGTCGGTCACGCGCACGCGCGGCTCGATTTCGCGCTCGCGCAGGCGTGCCAGCAGCACTTGCTCGCGCACGCTGTTTTGAAAGTCCTTGACGGCGATGCCTTCCTGCGCGAGCTGGCGGTGCAGGGCGGCCACGTCGGGCAGCTGGTTCTGGCGGGCGATGGACAGCTCGGCCTGCTTGAGCGCGCCTTCGTCCACTTCCAGCCCGGTTTCCTTGGCGTACTGAAGCTGGGCGCGTTCGGCGATGAGGCGCTCCAGCATTTCGCGGCGCAGTTCGGCTTCGCCTGGCGCAGCGCCGCCGCGAGACCGGAGCTGGCGCTCGGCGCGGGCCATGCGGCCGCGCAGCTCGTTGTTGGTGACGGGTTCGTCATTGACCACGGCCACGATGAAATCGGCCTGTTGCGCGGCGGCAGGCCTGGCGGGTTCGGGCGCTGCGGAAGCGGCGGGCGCGGCGGGCTTTGCCGCAGCCGGTTTTGCGGCGGGCTTCGTTGCCGGTTTTGTCGCCGGTTTTGCGGCAGGTTTGGCCGCAGGTTTTGGGGCAGCGGCCTTGGCAGGCTTTGGAGCGCGCCGGGCGGGCTTTGAGGCCGCTTTTTGGGCGGGCTTGTTTGTCTGCGCCTTGCCGGGCTGTGTATCGGCGGCGGCGTCAGTGGCGCGGGCGGGCAGGGCCAGCAGGGGTAGGGCCAGCAAGGCGGCAGCGAGGGCCGCCCGCTGGGGGCGGCGGCGCAGGAAGGAGTTAGTCATAGCGTGTAAAGCGGCTGGGAGCCACGGTTTCGTCGCGCAAGGTCTGGTAGCCAGGGATGTTGTTGCGCAGGGTTTGCAGCGGGTTGTTGTTGCCGATGCGCGCCAGCCCGGTGAATTCGAGCTGGAACATCAGGCTCTTGGTGGCCGATGTGGTGTTGGTTTGCAGGCGGCTCATGACCACGCGGCCTATCCAGCAGCCGGCGGCGTACTCCACGCCGAGCACGGCATCGACCAGCTTGCGGTCGGGCACGCTGTAGTTCATGCGGCCCACGCCGTACCAGCGGCCCGTGTTGCAGCCGCTGGCGGCGCTGGTCTGGCCGCGCCAGCTTTCGTGCTGCCAGATGCGGTCCAGCGGCCATTGCCAGCCCAGGTCAATTTGCTGGGAGCCGAGATCGCGCTCGCGCCGCCAGGCCACGTTGACGGTGCGGTATTCGCCAGGCGTGTAGCGGGCCGAGACGGTGGTGCGGGTGGATTCGTGCTTGTCGAGGTTGTATTGCGCCACGGCGTCAAAAATCCAGCGCGCGCCGCCATCGGTCTGCCAGCGGGTGCTGGCGCCCAGCATCACGTCAGACAGGCCCTTGTTGGTGCCTGTGCCGTGGGGCAGGGTAACGCGCTGAGGCGCGAAGCGGTAGCGCTGCGCCACGGCCAGGCGCACGGTTTCGGCGCCGCTGTCAGCGGCCAGCAGGCGGCTGGTGAGGCCAAAAGTGACGAGGTTGTTGTCCACCACGCGGTCATGGCCCGCAAAGGCGTTGGCGGCCCAGATGGTGGCGAAGTTGAAGTCGTACAGACCCGAGTCGTAATTGGGCAGATGGCTCTGGTCGCGAAACGGGGTGTAGACGTACATCAGCCTCGGCTCCAGCGTCTGGCGGAAGGCGCGGCCAAAGTAGCTGGCGCGGCGCTCGAAGATGAGGCCGCCGTCCAGGCTGGCGGTGGGCAGCGCCCGGCTGGCGCTGCGGCGGCCATTGCCCAGCGCGCCGTCAAACTGGTAGCCGGTGGCGTGCACTTGCAGCCGGGGGGTGAAAAAGCCCCAGGCCGCCGTCCAGGGCCGGGCCGCCTGCGCGTGAATGTAGGCGCGGCTGGCATTGGGCTGGCCGGTGAGATGGGCCAGCGCGCGAAAGCGGGTGAAGTCGGCTTCCACGGAGTAGTCCAGCGCCCCGGCGTCGCTGGTGCGCGCCCAGCGGGCGGCCAGCTGCGGCAGGCGGTCGTAAGGGGGGACGATGGGCGAGTCGGCGTTTTGCAGCGTCTGCCACTTCAGGGCGCGGGCGGTGAGTGAAAAATGGCCGCGCGACCAGCTCAGCCCCCCGTCGGTGGCCAGCAGGCGCGTGGAAAGCGACACGCCGCGGTGCGTGAAGTCGCGCCAGAAATCGTTGTCGCTTACGCGGTTGATGTTCATGTACAGCCCGATAGGCCCGCCTGCGGCCAATGGCGCGCGCAGCGTGCCGCTGTGACGCGTGAACAGGCCCCAGCGCGTGCGGCCGCGCAGGCGGTCATTGGGCAGCACATTGGCATTGATTTCGCCCGCGTAGTCGCTTTCCAGGTAGCGGAACTGCCCGGCCAAATCCAGCCCGCGCTTGCTCATCAGCGCAGGGGTGACGGTGGCGTCACGGTTGGGGGCGATGTTCCAGTAGTAGGGAACCATCAGGTTCAGGCCCGACGTGCTGTCCAGCCCCACGGTGGGCGGCAGCCAGCCTGATTTGCGCTGGCTGCCCAGCGCGAAGCTCATGGAAGGCAGCGGCAGCAGCGGCACGCCCTTGAAGCGCAGCACCGCGCCTTTTGCGTGGCCCATCTCTTCTTCCTGGTCAATTTCCAGCACGTCAGCGCGCAGCAGCCAGTCGGGCGCCCAATCGGGGCCGCCGCGCTGGCAGGTGGTGTAGTCGCCCTGCTGCACGGTGAAGCGGTCCTGATCCAGAAAGTCCAGCCGCGCCGCCTGCCCGTGCGCGCCCGTGGCCAGCAGCTCGTAGCCTGGCTCCAGAACATGGCCCTCGAAAGCCTCCACTTGCATCTGCCCTTCACTGCCTGTGTAGCGGTCGCCCGCGCGGTTGATGCGCAAATGGCCCCGGGCGCGGGCGGTGTCGCTCACCTGGTCGTATTCCAGCCAGTCGGCCTTGATCGTCAGGCCCGGTCGGCGCAGTTCGGCGTTGCCCTGCAAAGTCACGCGCTGGCGGCTTTGCCCTGTGAACGCATCAGCGCGCACCGCCACGGGCAGCGCCGCGCCGCTGGGCGGCAGGGCTTCGCGCAATTGCGGCGTGGCGCGCAGGGCCAGCGGCGCGCTGCTTTTAGAGTCTTGCGCAGCCGCCGCAGCACAGAAAAAAGCGGCGCAAGCCAGCGGTGCAAGGCGTGAAGCGGCATGAAGAAAAGAAGGAAGGGGCGCTTTCGGCACGGCGGGGGCAGGAAAAAGCCGCCCGGGGCGGGCAGCGCAGCGTTCGTAGAATGAATTTGAATTATCCATGAGCACCCTTTGGGCTCCTCTTTGGCCTGCTTTTGCCCGTCCCCCTTTCCGGCCGCCTGCCGGTTTTCCGGCTTGCCTTTCACGGCGTTTTTCTCCGTTTCGCACCTTTTCAACGCTTTCAACGCTGTCACGTGGCCGCCCCGCTTTCTCCTTTTTTCTTTCTTTTCTTGCACCGTCCGCTCCATGACTGCCGATTCCGCTTCTCTGCCCGCCGTTGCGTGGCCTGACGCCGCCCGCCATGCCGCTTTTGACGCCTGGCTGGCCCGCGTGGCCCCGGCCCACGGCCTGCTGCCCGCTTCCGCGCGTCTGGCTTCATCGGATGCCAGTTTTCGCCGCTATCTGCGCGTGGATGCGGCAGACGGCGGCTCTTTCATCGTGATGGACGCGCCGCCCGCGCACGAAAACTGCGCTCCCTTCGTACACGTGGCCGCGCTCACGCAGGCGGCGGGCCTGCACGTGCCCCGCGTGCTGGACTGGGCGCAGGAAGACGGCTTCATGCTGCTGACTGACCTGGGCGCGCAAACCATGCTTCAGGCGCTGGAGGCCACCCCGCCCGAAACCCGCGCGGACGCCGCTCGCCCGCTATTCATGGCCGCCGTTGAAAGCCTCATCCGCTGGCAGGCCGCCAGCCGCCCCGGCGCGCTGCCGCCGTATGACGCCGCTTTGCTGCGGCGCGAGCTGGAACTCTTTCCTGAGTGGTATCTGGCCCGGCACAAGGGCGTGGCCGTGGATGGCGCTATGCGCCAGACGCTGGATGGCATCTTCAGCCTCATCACCGCCCGCAACCTTGCAGCACCGCAAGTCTTTGTGCACCGTGACTACATGCCCCGCAACCTCATGCTCCCCGCGCAGGCCGGCGGCCCGCTGGGCGTGCTGGACTTTCAGGATGCCGTCTGCGGCCCGGTCACCTATGACATCGCCAGCCTCATGCGCGATGCTTTCATGAGCTGGGATGAAGAATTCGTGCTCGACATCACCATCCGCTACTGGGAGCAGGCGCGCAAGGCCGGCCTGATGGACTTTGAAGACTGGCACGCCGATTTCGCCAGCTTCTGGCGCGCCGTGGAGTGGATGGGTTTGCAGCGCCATCTGAAAGTGGCTGGCATCTTCGCGCGCCTCACCTTGCGCGACGGCAAGCCCCAATACTTGGCCGACGCCCCGCGCTTTCTGGCCTACATCCGCCACACCGCTGGCCGCTACGCCGAACTGACTCCGCTGCTGCGCCTGCTTGATCAGGTGGAAGGCGCGCCCGCCGCCACCGGCTGGGCCTTTGGCCGCATGTGAAAACCTTGTTCACGGCGCGCCGGTAAGCGCGGCTGACGTATAACACACTCGCAGATCTAGCAGCTGCGCCACATTGGCGCGCATGGCCTGCCATGCCAGACCGCTTGATTGAATGGATGAGCCAACTTTGCCGGCGGGGCTTTGTGTTTGAGGGCGATTTCTGAGCGCGTTGCAGCAAGAAACGCCGCCGTGCATGCCTTTGCGCACAATCGCGCCCCATGCCTCAAACAACCCATTTCAGCGCCTGGCTGATGATGCTGGCGCTGGCCGCGTGGCTGGCTGGCTGTGCCAGCGTCCCTCATCCTGATGAAAGCGAGCTTGCGCCTCCGTTGCCGCCTATGGCGTATGACCCTGCGGATTCAGCCCCGCTGCCGCCGCCCATGATTCGCGCGCGCAGCCGCTGGACGCCGGTGCGCTGGGCCGAGCTGCCCGGCTTTGAGCAAGACGATACCAATCAAGCCTGGTATGCATGGCTGCAAAGCTGCGAGCGCCCTGGCCCAGTTTTTGCGCCGCTGTGCGATGAAGTGCGCCGCCTGACACTGGCGACGCCGCAGGAGCAGCAGCAATGGATGCGCGCGCGGCTGCGGCCCTATCGCGTGGAGGCGCTTGCCAGTGCGAGCAGCGAGGGTCTGCTGACGAGCTACTTTGAGCCGGTGGTGCGAGCTTCGCGCGTGCAGCGCCCGGGTTTTGCCGTGCCGCTGCATCGCCCGCCGCCAGGCGTGAGCGCGCGCGGGCCGTGGTATTCGCGCCAGCAGATGGAGCAGCTGCCGCAGGCGCGCGCGGCGCTGGCCGGGCAGGAGCTGATGTGGCTGGCCGATCCGGTGGATGCGCTGATGCTGCAAATACAAGGATCGGGCCGGGCCGTGGTGAGCGAGCCAGATGGCCGCCAGCGGCTGGTGCGGCTGGCCTACGCTGCCACGAACGGTCATCCTTACAAGAGCGTGGGCCGCTGGTTGCTGGACCAAGGAGCGGTGTCAGACGCGACCTGGCCGGGCATCAAGGCATGGGCGGCGCGGAACCCGCATCGCCAGCAGGAGATGCTGTGGAGCAATCCGCGCGTGACTTTTTTCCGCGAGGAAGCCATGAGCGAGCTGGATGCGAACTTTGGTCCGCGCGGCGCGCAAGGCGTGCCGCTGACGCCGGGGCGCTCCATCGCCGTGGATCCGCAAAGCATTCCTTATGGCACGCCTGTGTGGATTTCCAGTTCGGGGCCGCAGGCGCAGCTCAACCGGCTGGTGCTGGCGCAAGACACGGGCAGCGCCATTACGGGCGCGGTTCGGGCCGACTACTTTGCAGGCTGGGGCGAGGAAGCGGGCGCATTGGCCGGACGGCTGAAGCAGCCGCTGCGCATGTGGGCGCTTTGGCCCCGGTGAAGCGGGGTTGCGGATCAGATTAAAAAATGCCGCAAGTCCCCGTCAATACAGCCCGTGCAGCTATGGTTCTGATAGCGGTTGCGCTGCCAGGATGTGCCGCCATGCTCGATGCACCGCGTTTGCGCTACCACTGTCCGTACGAGCTGCAATTTGAGGCCCGCCTGTATCAGGACATGGTCATTGTGGAGGGGCTGCGCGGCTTTGTCGTGCTGGAGCGCCAGGCCGGTGCGGATGCCGATGGCGGCGCGCTGCAGTATGCCGATGAAACGCTACGGGCCGAATTCGGCCTGGGGTTGCACAAACGTTTGGTGGCGCTGCATTACACAGGCATTCCCGCTCCCGTTTTCTGCGAACGCGACGAAACCCAAAACAGCCCGGTCGCTGCGATGGCCCGCCCCGGCCCGCGTCCGCAGCCGCTGATTGACCCCGATGCGCCCGTGCAAACCAATCTGCGCCTGGGTGACGGTCCTTGGCCTAATTAAAAGAAAGAAGCAGAAGCGCGCCCCATCTGCTGCTTTGAATAAGGGTTCAAAAGGAGGCGGAAGGGCAAAAGATTGTCCATATAATTGCAAAAGTTTGCGAAAACCTTGAAGGAGACGTTGAGATGGCTGAATGTGCCGCGCAGGCGTCGTCTGAAGTGGAATTCGCAAGTTTTCCTGATGAGGATGGAGTCGAGACAACACCGCCCCCATTGACTGCCCAGCAGGCGCAGCAATGGCGCAAGAACCATCGGTCTCTGTCGCTGACAGGCACGCTGCTGATGCAGATGACTGTCGGCGCGTTTGTGAGCTTGTTGGTCTGGGCGCTGACGCAATCGCGCAGTGCGGCTGGATCAGTCGCATACGGCAGTGCGGCGGTAGTGTTGCCAGCAGCGCTGTTCGCCTTTGGCACAACGGGCCTGTGGCGGCCGCAGACCCCGCTGGCGGGCGTGTCGCTTCTTCGTCTTTTTGTCTGGGAAGGTGCCAAGATTGCGCTAACGGTAGCCATGTTGTGCATGGCGCCCCGGCTGCTGGGATCGCAACTTGACTGGCTGGCGCTGCTGGCTGGTTTCGTGCTGGTGATCAAGTCGTACTGGTTATCTCTTTGGTGGCAGTCGGCGCGCCGGAAAGCGATGTCTTAAAGGGCATGAGAAAACAAGGTTTGTGACGGATCAACATGGCTTCTGAAACTGTTGGGCACGCGCCATCAGCTGGGCAATACATCCAGCATCACTTGCATCATCTGCAAAGCAATTTCTCTTTTGAGGCCGCCTCGCAAAAGAGCATTGTCGATTTCGGCCTCTTCAATGTCGATTCGTTGATTTGGTCTGTTGTTTGTGGCGCACTCGGTTGCTGGCTGTTGTGGCTGGGGGCGCGAAAGGCTACTTCTGGTGTTCCGGGCCGCTTTCAGGCGGCTGTCGAAATACTGGCTGAAATGGTTGAGAATCAGGCGAAAGGCGTGATTCATAATGCCAAGAGCCGTAAACTGGTTTCTCCCCTGGCGCTTACCGTGTTTGTCTGGATTTTCATGATGAATGCCATGGATATGCTGCCAGTTGACTGGATACCCGCCATGTGGCATTCGGCAGGCCCGGCGATGGGTTACAAGGATTACATGCGCGTCGTTCCAACAGCCGATCTTTCTACCACGCTGGGTCTGTCAGTCAGCGTTCTTCTTGTTTGCCTGTTCTATAACGTAAAAATCAAGGGTGTGGGCGGCTGGGCGCATGAGCTGGTAGCGGCGCCGTTTGGCGACAAGGTATTTTTGTATCCAATCAACTTTGTGATGCAGATTATCGAATTCATCGCCAAGACGGTTTCGCATGGCATGCGGCTGTTTGGCAATATGTTCGCGGGCGAACTGGTGTTCATGCTGGTGGCTTTGATGGGCGGTGCGTGGGCGGGGCATGTTTAATCCCACCTTTAGCGGTAACTTATCGCGATTTATCATGTCA
>ERZ773035.2480-NODE-2480-length-11942-cov-5.497350_pt1 | contig 11942 bp, 12 predicted proteins | sample MGYA00511487_ERZ773035 | MGnify/ENA primary metagenome ERZ773035 (study PRJEB29015, sample SAMEA2737985) | human oral metagenome | biome: human oral; feature: human-associated habitat; material: dental | place: China | collected 2024 ...
TCTGCTATCAATTTTGAGGATATTTTACCGCATAAAGAACTTACTGAAATAGCTAATCATATTTTGCAAACACTGTATATTCCCATCCGTTTTGGAGATGATAGTCTTCTTGTCGAATCTACCTTAGGACACCCTTTCTATACTGATGAAAAACTTTTTACTGACCGAAAGATATGGTATTATTACATCAATGAAGGAAAAGGACTTTTAAGCGTTGGTATTAATCTGGCAGATAAAGTTATGAGTTTAGAGATTATCAGTCACCCCACAATTATAAAAGAACGAAAAGAAACCTTATCTATATCATAAAAAAATCCGACCTATTACTAAGTCGGATTTTTGTATAATGTAGATAGTTATTAACCACCAAAGTCGTCGAAACGAATATTTTCATCGGGCATACCAAAGTCTTGCCCCATTTTCTGAACAGCTTTGTTCATCATCGGAGGACCGCAGAAGTACAGTTCTATATCTTCTGGGGTATCGTGTTTCTTCAAATACTGTTCGATTACAGCATTGTGTACAAATCCTAAGAATCCATCACCTTCAGGGTCATTGATATCTTTCTTCACTTTCCAGTTATCTTCTGGTAGCGGTTCAGAAAGTACGATAAAGAATTTGAAGTTAGGAAACTCGCGCTCTAATTCGCGGAAGTGCTCTACATAGAACAACTCGCGTTTTGAACGACCTCCGTACCAATAAGTAACTTTTCTATTGGTTTTTAGGGTTTTGAAGAGGTGATACAAGTGCGAACGCATAGGTGCCATACCAGCACCTCCCCCTACATAAAGCATCTCGGCATTAGATTCGTTGATGAAGAACTCACCATAAGGACCTGATATAGTAACCTTATCACCTGGTTTACGAGAGAAAATGTATGATGAGGCTACCCCAGGGTTTACATCCATCCAGCCACCTTTAGCTCTGTCGAATGGTGGTGTAGCGATACGTACGTTTAGCATAATTCTACGTCCTTCAGCAGGATAAGAAGCCATAGAGTAAGCACGCTCTGCAGGTTCTGGGTTTTTCATTACTAAAGGCCATAGTTTGAACTTATCCCATTCCATTTTGAACTTATCAGGCTCACCTGGGTGTTCTTTAGGGTGTGCAGTGATGTCGATGTCAGTGTATTTTACCTCGCAAGCAGGGATTTCTATTTGTATATATCCACCTGGTTTGTAGTCCATATCTTCAGGGATTTCTACCACAAACTCTTTGATGAAAGAGGCAACATTGTAGTTGCTTACCACCTTAGCTTCCCATTTTTTGATACCAAATACTTGTTCGGGTACACCTATTTGCATATCTTGTTTTACTTTCACTTGGCATGCCAAACGTACTCCCTCTTTAAGTTCTTTTTTAGTAAAGTGAGGGGTTTCAGTAGGGAGGGCTTCGCCACCCCCTTCGTATACGTGGCATTCGCATTGCAGGCAAGACCCTTTACCACCACAAGCTGATGGCAAGAAAATCTTCTCGTTACCCAAAGTAGAAAGCAATGAACCACCGATAGGCACTTCTATTACTTTATCTTTATTGATAGTGATTTTTACAGGGCCGGATGGGGTTAGTTTCTGCTTTACATATAGTAAAACGGCTACTAACAGAAGGATTATTACTAATAACCCTATTACCGTTACTGCAATAGTTGTTAATATTTCACTTGCTAATATCATTGCTTAAATCTTTTGTGTTATTGGCTAAATTATCAGTTTTAACTTCTTGTTGGATAGTGGTTTCTTTCTTAGGCTCTTCTTTTTTGCTGCTACCACCTGTTAGCATACCACCAAAACTCATAAAGCCAATAGCCATAAGCCCTGTGGTGATGAAAGTGATACCTAAGCCGCGCAAAGGAGCTGGTACGTGCGAATAACGTATCTTTTCGCGTATAGCTGCTAACGCCAAGATAGCGATAGCCCAACCTAATCCTGAACTCACCCCGTAAGCTACTGAAAGCCCGAATGAGTGAATCACTTCAGCACGCGATTGCATAAAGAGTGAACCTCCTAAGATAGCACAGTTTACGGCTATCAGTGGCAAGAAGATACCTAATGAGTTATACAATGATGGAGAGAACTTCTCTACTATAATCTCTACCAACTGTACCATTGTAGCTACAGTAGCGATAAACAAAATGTAGGTAAGGAAGCTCAAATCATAATTAGCATATTCTTCACCCAACCAGCGTAAAGCACCTTCTTTGAGTATGTACTCATTGAGTAGCCAGTTCATAGGTACTGTTAGGGTTTGTACAAATACTACGGCAGCTCCTAATCCTATAGCAGTAGACACTTTTTTAGATACAGCCAAGTACGAACACATACCTAAAAAGGTAGCGAAAATCATATTCTCTACGAATATTGATTTAAAAATCAGTGTTAAATATTCTAACATTTTCTTTTCTTTTTAAATGATTAATGACTGTCTTCTATTAAGGCTTTGTTGCGTGAGCGTTGTACCCACACTACTATGCCGTAGGTTACCAAAGCCATAGGGGCTAACAACATAAAACCGTTGTTTTCGTAGCCTAAGGCATAAGCTCCTGTTTTCTTGATAGGGTCTCCTAATATTTGGAAACCGAGCAAAGTGCCAGAACCTAATAGTTCGCGGAAGAAGGCTACGATAAGCAAGGCGATAGAGTACCCTCCTGCGTTTCCAAGAGCGTCAAGGAAAGACTTCCCTGGAGGATTCCCCAAGGCAAAAGCCTCAAAACGTCCCATCAAAATACAGTTGGTGATGATAAGCCCCACATATACCGATAGCTGTTTGCTTAGGTCATATACATAGGCTTTGAGCACGAAATCCACCACAATTACCAAGGCAGCCGCTACGATGAGCTGGGCGATGATACGAATCTTAGGTGGTATCACATTTCTAAGCAAAGAAATGGCTACGTTCCCCATGGCCAATACGAAGGTAAAAGAAAGGCTCATCACGATTGCCGCTTTGAGCTGTGCGGTAATGGCCAGCGCGGAGCAGATCCCCAATACCTGTACCGTTACGGGGTTATTATCCCATAGGGGATCAGTTACTAATTTAATATCTTTTTTTGTTAGTCCCATAGTCTTATTGGTTTAAACTTTTAATATAGGCTACATAAGGGGAAAGTCCGTGTGCGATCATCTCTGCTACCCCGTTTCCGGTAAGGGTGGCTCCAGCGATAGCATCTACCTTTCCGTCCTCTTTACGTTTGTTTTCTGGGTCTGCGTTGCTCTTTGAGATCTGAACACTCTGGAAGGCGCCATTGGCATCCAAGACATGCTCTCCTATGAAGTCATCCATGAAGAAGCGTTCCTTGATATTGGCTCCCAAACCGGCAGTCTCTCCTTTGTGGTCAAAGAATACTCCTTGTATCACAAAGTCCTTATCTACGGCTATATAGCCCCAGATAGCATCCCACAATCCACGCCCATTTACAGGAATGATATAGAGGGTCTTTCCGTCTTTTTCTCCTACATAGAGGGGAAGTCCTGAGCGGTGTCCGTTGAAGTTGATAAGGTCTTCAGCTCCTTTTACTTCCTTAGCAGTATTGCTCTGAGGATCTATAAGGTACTGTGCCTTTACATATTTGTCAAACTCAGTATTGGCCTCAGCAGTAGTGAGGAAAACTACTTTACCTTCCCCAAGGGCGCCTTCGTTATGATTCACACCCATGGCATAAAGGATATTTTGCTTTTTCTCCAATTTCTTGTTTTCACTGATCTGGCCGCTAAGTGCGGAAGAAATTCCCGCTAGCAAAGCCCCTACGATTACCACCATGACAATGGCGAAAATCACTGTATATGAATTACTTTCTGTCTTGACTGCCATAATTATGCGGTTTTAGTAGTTAGTTTTAAGCGTTTTTTACGGCGAGACACATTGGCCTGTACCACAAAGTGGTCTATAGTTGGAGCCAATACGTTCATCAGCAAGATAGCGAGCATCACCCCTTCTGGATAAGCTGGGTTGAAGCAACGTATCATAATGGCAAAGAAGCCTGCAAAGAAGCCGTAAATGTATTTCCCTGTGTTGGTCTGTGCAGCCGTTACTGGATCGGTAGCCATGAAAACTGCCCCGAAAGCCAAACCTCCGATAAGCAAGTGCTCATAAGCTGGTAAGCTCCACAAAGCGTAGAACTGGGTGCCTTCCATACTTGGTGCCAAGCAGTTAAAGATACTTCCCATTACAAAAGCCCCTACAAAGGTACTGAGGATAATACGCCAAGAAGCAATCTTGGTATAGATAAGGAACAAAGCGCCTAAGAGGATAAGCAGTGTAGAGGTCTCCCCTACCGAACCTGGGATAAACCCATAGAAGAGGTCAGATAGCTGGTAAGTACCTGGTTGCCCTTGAGCTAAACTTCCCAAGATGGTCTCTCCTGATACAGCATCAAGTTGTGCGCCACCTGCAATTTCCTTGGCTCTACCTAAAGCTCCTTCTACCCATACCTTGTCTCCTGTCATATAAGTAGGATAAGCGAAGAATAGGAAGGCACGGATCGTAAGGGCAGGGTTTAAGATATTCATACCTGTACCACCGAATACTTCCTTACCAATAATTACTCCGAAAGCTACTGCTACAGCAAGCATCCAAAGAGGAATGTCTATAGGTACGATAAGGGGTACGAGCATCCCTGTTACTAGATAACCTTCCTCTACTTCGTGCTTGCGAATGGTTGCAAAAATAAACTCAATTCCCAAACCTACAAGGTAGGAAACGATCACCAAGGGAAGTACTTTCATCGCCCCTATACAGAAGTTTGCCCCACTCCAGAAGTCTCCACTGAAAAAGGACATACCTGCCTGAGGTTCTAGCGTACCAAAAGCCACTTGGTGTTGGTATCCTGCATTGAAAATACCAAAAATCAAGCAGGGAATCAGCGCCATAATCACGGTGTTCATAGTCCGCTTTAGGTCATCTGCTGCCTTAATGTGGGTACCCCCATGGGTTACCTCATTAGGCGTATAAAGGAAAGTGTGGAGCGCATTGAAGGTCGTTTCCCACTTGGTTCCCTTATACTTTCCTTTTAATTTATCTAATTTTTCTTTTAAACTCATTTTACTATGAATAAGTTAGTTATTTCTTTTTTATGGATTTGCGAATTAGTTTTAAAGCCCAATCATAATGACTTGATGTTGCTGAAACTAAGTAAGAACCTAAGGAGGTAGTCCCCGTCCAGTGATACTTTTTCTTAGTGAAAAGCTCCTCATCTGTGTGTTTCTGTATAAGTTGAAACACTTTGTTATGAGTGGCTTCAAAAAGTGAGCGCATCTCAGTAAGTGAGACTCCTTGACACTGCTCCCATATCTCTCGGTTGAGCTTAGGGGTGTCAGAAAAAGTATAGCCTTCTTTGGGTATTTTGGGTTTCTCACCTCGCATCCCTACCTCATACCAGTTTAAGAATAATAAATGCCAATGATACAAGTGACCTATGACATCACGAATATTCCTATTCATAGTACCTTCGGGAAATTCTTTTTCTCGCTCTTTGTCAGATAGTGCTTCTATCAAAGAAACTAACTTTTGGTAGTTTTCTTTGGCTAAAGCCTCTAAATCTTGCTTCGTTGTAGGTCTTGCCATATATAGTAACTTTTATCCCAATTCGTCCATCATCAAATCCAAACCGTTTCTGATGATTTGCTGGTGTGGCTGTTTGGACACACATACAAACTCGGTCAAGGCAAAATCCTCAGGGGCTACTTCATAAGCTCCTAAGTTTTCCAATTCGTCCAAATCCTTATACAAGCAGGCTTTGAGCAGCTGCATAGGGTAAATATCTAGTGGGAATACCTCCTCATACATACCTGTTACTACAAAGGCACGTTGCTCCCCATTGGTATTGGTGTTGAGGTTGTATTCCTTATCTGGGTGTAGCCAAGAGAAGGTCAAAGCACGAGTGAGGGAAATCTTGTTAGAGATTGGTTTTGCCCAACCCAATAGGTCGTAGTCGTTGCCCTCTGGAATGGCTGTAATCTGGTCATCATAGAAGCCTAAGTAAGTGTTTTCACACACCTTTCGACCGGTAAGCACATCTCCGCTGATGATACGGGTAGCGGCAGGATCTTTTACCCCTGCTCCTACTACACTCTTGATTTGTGCCCCTGCAATAGCCGTTACATAGTGAGGATTTTCCATGGAAGCCCCTGTAAGCGCTACTGTACGGGTAAGGTTTAGGTGTCCTGTAAGGAAAAGCTCGCCTATAACTACCAAGTCCTGAGGAGCAACCACCCATACTACTTCTCCCTTGTTGATAGGGCTAATTTTTGCAATTTGGGTGCTGACATTTCCTGCTGGGTGTGGCCCTGAGACGTTGTGCAATACGATATCCTTAAGACTGCGGAAAGGAGAAAGAGAACTGTCCTTGAAGACAGATACATGCACCTTACCAGTGGTAAGTTTGGAAAGGGCAGTAAGAGCCGCCTGCAATTCCTTTTCCTTGCCCTTGAGCACATAGTCATAATCAGGGGCTAGCGGATTGGTCTTGCAAGCCGAGATGAAAATCTCCTTAGGTTGGCTGTCAGGGCTAGCAATCACGTCGTACGGACGTTGCTTAATGAGCGGCCAAGCACCTGACTCAAGCAAGTGTTCCTTGATTTGCTCTGGTGAGAGTGAGTTTACCTCCTTCTTTCCAAAATCCTGGAAAGACTGAGTAGCATCGGGAGTAATTCTGATTTCCAGAATTTTACGGCGTTCTCCACGGATAATCTCCGTGATAGTACCACTAACGGGAGAAGGGAAGAGTACCCTTTCATCTCTTTTGTCGTAGAAAACGGCGTCTCCGGCTTTGAGTGTTGCCCCTTCGCGTGCGATGAGCTTAGGGATGACGCGGTGGAATTCAGCAGGCTTAATACCATACACAGCCGCCAGTGGAGCAGGTTTTGTAATGGCATCAGCTTTTCCTTTCAGCTGAATATCCAATCCTTTTCGAATACGGATGTCGCTTGACATAGGATATAAATTAGTTAGTTTCTTAAAAAGTCGTGCAAAAGTATTATTTTTTTTTGAATTAATTAGTATGGAAACCAACTTTTAACAGCCATGTTTTGTTATTTATACTCTTTATAAATTAGTAAAGAATGAAGCGTGAAGAGCGAATAGTTTTTTCTCTCTTTACTTTTCATTCTTCACTAATCTCTGTTATTGTTTTCTTAAATTCAATCCCTCACAACCCATTGAAAACAAATGTGTTACATATAAAACCCAAAAAAAGATGTAATCCATACCTTCTTGTTTGAAAAAAAAACCTATCTTTGCCCCGAAATTTAAAATACATTTTAAGATGAAAAAAATTATTTTATCAGCTTTAGCTGTATTTGCATTTGGCGTTGCCAATGCTCAAGAACTTACTTCTTCTAAAGGAGAAAACTACTTACCAAAACAAGGTGATTGGTCTATCGGATTTAATGCCAATAGTGCTTTGGAATTTGTAGGAAATGCTTTCAATGGTAGTACTGGTAACAAAGTAGCTTTCAACAGCAATGATGCTACTCAACTTCCAGGATTCGATAAAAGTGTTAGCTTCGTAGGAAGAAATTTCACGTCTGATACTACTGCAGATCGTTACACTGCTAACCTTCTTTTCTCTTTTGAAAAACAAAAAGATGTAGATGCAACTAATGCATTTGGTCTTTTGGTAGGTTATGGTAAAGAATGGAGAAAAGGCTCTACTCGCCTACAAGGTTTCTATGGAGTTGATGGTCTTGTTGGTTTTGGTTCTCCTGCTAAAAAGAACACTAGCTTCCTTATTGGTGCACAAGGTTTTGCTGGTGCTGAATACTTTGTATTCCCTAAAGTAGCTTTAGGAGCACAATACTCATACGGAGTATTCTTCAAATACAAATCAGTAAACGATGCTTCTACTATTAACTTCAACATCGGTACTCCTGATAGTGGTTTCGGAACAGCTTCTGTACTCCTAAACCTTTATTTCTAAGAATTAGTTTTTTCTTTATAGAAATTAGGAAAACCGCTTCCTTTTGGGAAGCGGTTTTTTTATTTACCATACAAATCAAGGATTAAAAATCCCTGTATAATCTAATTGATCCATTGTGTCTTAGAAAGTCTGTGAGTAAATTTCAACTATTGATTAGTGGCATTAATCATTAATCATTGCCCCATTTTCCTAAGTCGTATAGCGGTAAGTACTTTCTTGGTATAGAGAGGAAAATCGGCATTGAGCATCCAGCCAAAATAGCCTGGTTCTTCCTCCAGAATTTCCTCTACCTTGCGCCCTTTGTGTTTGCCAAAGGTAAATATCTCTTCTCCTTTTTCATTATAGGCAATAAAGCCCGCAAAATCAGCTACTTGTTTGCGAGTAGTGAAGTCACTGAGCTGCTTGATGTCATTGGGCAGGGTATCGGAATAGGTATCGAGTTGTGCCTTGAGAATCTCATAGGTAGCTGTAGTGTCGGCCTCAGCAGAGTGGGCATTGTCCAGGGATTTCTTACAATAGAACTTATAAGCGGCCGAAAGGGTACGCTGTTCCATTTTGTGAAAAATCGTCTGCACATCTACCGTTACGCGGTTCTTGAGGTCAAAATCTACCCCTGCACGTAATAGCTCCTCGGCCAGTAGGGGTATATCAAAGCGATCGGAGTTATAGCCCGCTAAGTCGGAGTCTTTGATCATTGTATGTATCTGCTTAGCCAGCTCCTTGAAGGTCGGGGCTTGGGCGACCATAGCATCGCTGATCCCATGAATATCGGTAGAGGCAGGCGGAATGGGTACGGTAGGATTCACCAGCCAAGTCTTACTCTCTCTATTGCCGTTAGGATATACCTTAAGTACAGAGATTTCTACGATACGATCGCGGGATACATCGGTGCCTGTGGTTTCTAAATCAAAGAAACAAATCGGGCGGGTAAGGTTCAGTTCCATTAGAATGTTTTTACAAGATAAGAGAGTACAAAAGTAAGGAAAAAAAATCACATATACACCCTCAAGTTTTTTATTTTTCACTTTAAAATGTGCTATAAAATTCGTAACTTTGTGTCCATAATTGCAAAACTGTATAAGTGATGAATTACCAACGCATGCTCTCCCTTGTGGCGCTTTCTTTTGTAGGCACCCTCCAAGGGCAAAACGCTCCCTATTGGCAACAACATGTAGACTACAAAATGGAGGTCAATATGGACGTAAAAAACTACCAATACACAGGAAAACAAGAACTCACCTACACGAACAATTCCCCTGATACGCTCAAGGTGGTTTTCTATCATCTTTTCCTAAATGCTTTCCAACCCGATAGCGAGATGGACGCCCGCCTCAGAACTATCCGCGACCCTGATAGTCGTATGGCTATTAACAAAGGCACTAAGGAAAACCCTCAATATGAAAGCCGTATTGCCTCCCTTAAGCCCGATGAGATTGGTTATCTAAAGGTAAGTAACCTCACTCAAGATGGCTCCCCTGTCAAGTATCACACTGAGGGGACTATTCTAAAGGTAGAACTCAACAAACCTATTGCTCCACACAAAAGCACTACCTTCAAGATGGACTTCGCAGGACAAGCCCCTGTGATGATTCGCCGTACTGGTAGAAACAGCCCCGACGGAGTGGCACTCTCCATGAGCCAATGGTATCCTAAAATAGCCGAATACGACTACCGCGGCTGGGATACTACCGAATATATCGCTCGTGAGTTCTATGGGGTGTGGGGCAACTTTGATGTAAAAATCACCCTTGATAAGGACTATATCGTAGGTGGCTCTGGCTACTTGCAAAACAACAATGAGATTGGTTTTGGCTACGAAGATACTGGAGTGAAGGTTCCCAAAGTAAAGGGCAAAACCCGTACTTGGCACTTCTATGCGCCTCAGGTACATGATTTTACCTGGGCGGCTGACCCTCAGTTTATCCATGACAAGCACGATGCTGGCAATGGCATCACCCTACACTTCCTATACAAGAAATACCCCGAAGTGTGGAAGCGTATCCAGCCCGATATGCTCAAGACCTTTGACTTCTATAATAAGTTTGTCGGCAAATATCCTTGGCGCCAGTACTCCTTTATCCAAGGAGGTGATGGAGGTATGGAATACGCCATGTGTACCCTTATAGAGGGAGAAGAGGCATACGAAAGTCTTCTTAGCACTGCCGTACATGAACTGGGACATGCGTGGTTTCAGCATATCTTGGCTTCTGACGAGACACACTACCCATGGTTGGACGAAGGCTTTACCTCTTATATTCAGGACTTAGCCTTGAGCCGTATCACTGGAGTGGCACCTTTCACTAGTTTTTATAGGTCTTATGATAGGTATGTCAAGTCTAAGTTTGAAGAAACTCCTACCCATCACTCCGACCGCTTCGATACCAATTATGCTTATTCTATTACCGCTTATGTGAAGGGGGCGCTTTTCCTCCGCCAATTGGAGTATATCATAGGAGAAAAGAATGTGGAGAAAACCCTTCAGCTTTATTACAAGAGATTTGCCTTCAAGCACCCACAACCTCACGACTTTATCCGTTGTGCAGAAGAGGTTTCAGGCATGCAATTGGATTGGTACCTCAATGAGTTCATGCAAACCCCTGATCATGTGGATTATGCAGTAGAGAAAGTGGAAGCTAAGGGACAACAAACTCAAATCACCCTACGCCGCGTGGATCGTATGCCCCTCCCTGCCGATGTATTTGTAGTAGATAAGAGCGGTAATACACATTACTATTATATTCCGCTACGTATGCAATTTGGTGAAAAGGAAAATCCTTATAGTTATGAACGCAAAGTGCTTCCTGCTTGGGGTTGGGCTTATCCTACCTATAGCTTTGAGGTAGCTATTCCTTTTGAAAATATACAAAAAGTAGTGATTGACCCCTATAATATCACCACTGATATTAATAGAGACAACAATACTTTCCAACCATAGTAAGGGTATTAGTTTTTATATTACAAAAGAGAAGCCGTTCCTGATTTTTGGAACGGCTTCTTGTATTTCTGCCCCCTTCGGGGGTTAGGGGAATATTAGAACTTATACCCTACCCCTACTTGGATTACACGGTTGTTAGTATAATTCTTAGCATCTCCGTTTTTGTCCAAATTAGCTAATCCCCAGTTGTAAGAAGCCTCAAAGAACAACCCATTGTTTGGCAAGTTGTATTCTACGCCTAAACCAATACCATAATCAAAATGTTTATAATCATCTTTATCTACAGTTTCTGTCTTACCATTTCCTTTTAACTGTTGGCTAAGGATATAACCTGCATAGAGTCCTGCTTTAGGGCGAAAACCAGCAAAGTCGTACTTAAACCATACAGGGAGGTTGAGAGCATGTTGCCTAAGTGCACCATCTCCTTCTTTGGCTTTAGTTCCTTGGTTAGAGTAAGTAAGTCCTGCATCCATAAGGACTACATCGTTAAAGGCAAATTCTGCCAAACCTCCTACATAGAAAGCAGGGCGAATTTTAGATTCCACCTTCGCATCCTCTGATTTAATAGCTATATCAGCAAGGTTAAGCCCTGCACGAACACCAAATTTTGTTTGTGCGTTAGCTCCTGCTATGGCAAGGGCTGCAAACGCTACAGTCATTAAAATTTTTTTCATTATCTTAAGTATTATAGGATTTCAGAAATATAGAGTTATTAGCTATATTTCAATCCTTGATTAACCAAAACTAATGGTCTCAAAAACCATGCCAAAGTCATCTATTACTATTTAAGCCTTGACACTATAACTTATTGATTTCACCCTACTTCTTCGGGATTAGAGAGTTAAAACTTATACCCTACCCCTACTTGAATTACACGGTTGTTGGTATAATTCTTGGAGTCTCCATTCTTTCGGAGATTCGCCAAGCCCCAGTTATAAGAGGCTTCAAAGAACAAACCATTGTTAGGGAGGTTATACTCAGCACCTAGGCCTATACCATAGTCAAAGTGGTTGTAGCTATCACTATCTACAGTTTTTGAGTTACCATTTCCTTTTAACTGTTGGCTAAGGATATAACCTGCATAGAGTCCTGCTT
>ERZ773035.2488-NODE-2488-length-11923-cov-9.790108_pt1 | contig 11923 bp, 7 predicted proteins | sample MGYA00511487_ERZ773035 | MGnify/ENA primary metagenome ERZ773035 (study PRJEB29015, sample SAMEA2737985) | human oral metagenome | biome: human oral; feature: human-associated habitat; material: dental | place: China | collected 2024 ...
CTAGCGAGGAAGGGATTGCTGCGGCGATCGAAGAGGGGGAGTTTTTCGTGCTCTATCAGCCGATCATTAGCGGCGCGCAGATTTACGGATATGAGCTGCTTTTACGCTGGGATCGCGGAAAGCGCGGAATTCTTGCCCCGCAGGATTTTGCGCAGATATTAAGCGAGCCTCGATTTGAGTTGCCGATATCAAAATTTGCGTTTTCAAAGATGATGGAATTTAATGCTCAAACGGGCGCAAACTGCTCGATAAACGTGAGTCTAGCCGTGCTTACAAACGACGAATTTTACGATTTCGTAGCTCATAGCTTGCGAGACAGGGCTAATGCAAAAGGCGAGTTGATGTTTGAGATAACCGATTTTAGCGAGCAAAATTTTAAGGAATTCGCCCCTGCGCGTGGGCGTTATGCAGATCTTGGGGTTAAATTTGCTCTTAATAGCGCAAATAAAAGCAATATCCCATTCCTGAATGCCCAGCCTTTCGATATCGTTAAAATCGACCGCGAGCTCTGCCTTGACATAGGCAAGAAAAAAAATGCTATCCGAACGATGGTGGAGATCACGGGTAAGCTAAAGCGGGAGTTTGGTTTTGCTCTCGGTGCTCAAGGGGTCGAAAACGCGCTATCGCTGCGACTCTTAAACAATTTGAAATTTAACTATCTGCAGGGAAATTTTATCGCAAAAGCGCTTGATCGCAAAGAGATAGACGCTTTCATCGCGCGATTTAAAGATACGCCCAAGCTCGCAGCCATCGACAAAGATGAGTTTATCAGCTTTTTAAATGCGCTTGATTACAAAGAGCTTGCTTTAAGCTTTGTTTCGCGCGCCGATGCGGGCGAGCTTAGTCCCGGAGAGTTTGAAAGCTTCAGAGCGAAATTCGGCGAAATTTTAAATAAAACTCAAAGCGCGGGCAGCGAAAAATTTGCGCTAAATACAGAAATACGTAAGCAAATTTTAGATATTCTTTCGCTTGATTACCGCGTTTTGGCAAGCTTCATTCAGAGCTTTAAAACGCAGCTGAATCAGTTCATAAGCGATTTGGAGGCAGCATGATAGATAGCGTTAGCGCCGATTTCGATCACGAGATACCAAACGGCTCGAGGCTGTATTTCGGAAAGAGCGCGCAGCTCAAGCGCGAGCTGGAAAATAAAGCGAGCGAAATCCTCGTTAAAAACGGCTTTAGCGAAATTTTAACGCCATATTTTTCATATCATCAGCACCTAAGCGTCGCGCCGCAGAAGCTTCTCAAGCTATCTGATCCCACGAACCACGAGCTCGCGCTTCGCGCAGACAGCACCGTGGACGTCGTGCGCATCGTGCGCAAACGGCTGAAAGACGATAAGCTAAGGCGGCTATTTTACGTTCAGCCGACCTTTAAATACCCAAGCGACGAGTTTTATCAGATCGGCGCGGAGCTGATCGGTGAGAAAAATCTGCCTCTTGCGATCAAAATCGCGCAGGAATTTTTTAAAGAATTTGATCTTATGCCCGCGCTTCAGCTGAGCAATATCGAAATTCCTAAAAAAATTTGCGAAATTTTAAACCTGCCGCTTGAAATTTTTGAAAAGGGTAAGATTGAGACGCTGCTTGAGCAAAATTTGCCTTGGCTGGACGCTACGGCTCGCGCCACATCACTAAAGGACGTGCAAGCTCTGCGCGCGCAGGTGCCTGAAGAGCTAAAGCCCTGCTTAGATGAAATTTTAAACCTAGGCGTGGATTATGAGCATATCTGCGTTTCGCTGCTGTATTACTCTAAAATGCGCTATTACGATGCGCTATTTTTTAGATTTTTAGATGCGGGCGCGGTGTATTGTAACGGCGGAAATTACGAAATAGACGGGCTAAAATCCAGCGGCTTTGCGCTGCTAGTGGATGCTTTGATAGAAAAAATTATGCAAAAGGATGAAAAATGAGCAAAGTTGACGTAGTCATCGGCGCCCAGTGGGGCGATGAGGGCAAGGGCAAGATTGTAGATATGATAAGCGCGAATTACGATTTCGTATGCCGCAGCAGCGGCGGGCACAACGCAGGCCACACTATCGTCATAAACGGCGAGAAATTTGCGCTGCATCTGGTACCCAGCGGCGTGCTTCATAAAAATATCATCAACATCATCGGAAACGGCGTCGTGATCAACCCCGACGTGCTGATTACCGAGATGGCGCAGTTTGAAAATTTAAAGGGCAGATTTTTCATAAGCGAGAAGGCGTTTTTAAATTTACAGTACCACTCGCTGATCGATCAGGCGCGCGAAAAGAGCAAGGGCGAGCTCGCAATCGGCACCACCGGCAAGGGCATAGGACCTGCGTATGCCGATAAGATCGCGCGCACGGGACACCGCGTAGCGGAGCTTTTGGAGCCTGAAAGGCTTGCCGAGGCGCTATCGCGCGATTTTGCTTCGCATGAGAGCGTTTTTGAAAAAGCGGGGGTTAAAATTCCTAGCAAGATTGAAATTTACGAGGAGCTAAAGCGCTATAAAAGCGCGCTCGAGCCATACATCGCCGATACCACGCACATGCTGTGGAAGGCGCTTGATTACGACAAGCGCGTGCTCGTAGAGGGCGCACAAGGAAGCCTGCTTGATATCGATCACGGCACCTATCCTTACGTCACGAGCTCGACGACTATCGCGGGCGGGGCTTGCAGCGGGCTCGGGCTCGCGCCGAAAGATATCGGCACGGTGATGGGAATTTTAAAAGCCTACACCACCCGCGTGGGCAACGGCGCGTTTCCTACCGAGGATAAGGGCCCGCAAGGCGAGGCGATGCGCGAGATCGGCAAGGAGTACGGCACCACGACTGGCAGGGCGCGCCGCTGCGGCTGGTTCGACGGAGTGGCTACGAAATACGCCGTGCGCCTTAGCGGCATCGACAAGCTCGCGCTTATGAAGCTTGACGTCCTAGACGGCTTTGAGAGCATTAAAATTTGCCGCGCATATCGCTACAAGGGGGAGGAGATCGATTATTTTCCAATCGATTTGGAAGCTGCCGAGCCGGTTTATGAGCAGATGCCGGGCTGGGACAGCGTAAAGGGAATTTCTAAATTTGAAGATCTGCCGCAAAACGCGCAAAATTATATCCGCAAAATAGAGGAGCTAAGCGGCGCGAAGGTGGGCTTCATCTCCACAAGTCCGGAAAGAAGCGACACGATAATTTTATAAACCGGTGAAATTTTAAAATTTCACCGGTTGCGGGCGGCGCGACCGCTCATAGAACTGAATTTAAAGGAACGATCATGCGAATACGACTACCACACGTGCCATATATCGCGCATAAAATAGCGCTGGATCTGCTAAACTCGGGCTGCGTTACGCTTAGTGCGGGCATAGAGCCCGTCGCCAAGGAAGCGGACGAGATCATAAGAGCCGATCTGCAAAAAGAAAGAGCGATAGACGAGCGCGCAAACGAGCTGATAGATGAGCGCATAAGCGAGCTTGACGAGATGAGCGTGAATAAAAAAGATATGTTTTGGCTCATCAAACGCCACATCGCAAACGACGAGAATTTTGAGCTAAATTTCGAGGATCGCTACGGCACCATATCGCATAAAATTTTAGAAACCGTTTGGAAGAAAAATTTGATCGATTACAAAGTCTCGGAAAACAGGCTAAAGACGATAATTTATAACGCGATCGAGGAGTATTTGAAAAGCTACCAAAAGATCGAGGACGAGGTCTATGAAAAGATCGAGGGCTACAAGCAAAAATTGATCCCGGGTACCGAAGAATACGAGCTTGTGTTTGAAAAGCTCTACGAAGAGGAGCTAAGAAAACGGGGCATGCTGTAATGAACGCGTATATCTACATAGAAAACGGCATCTACCTGCAAGCTAAGGCGTTCGGCAAGGGCGGCAGCGCATTCGGCGAGCTCGTGTTTAACACCTCTGCCACGGGCTACGAAGAGATCATCTCCGATCCTAGCTATGCGGGGCAGTTTATTATTTTCACTATGCCTGAAATCGGTATCGTAGGTATCAACGAAAACGACAAAGAAAGCTCCAAAATCCATGCCAGCGGAATTTTCGTAAGAAATTTTAACAACGAGCCTTCAAATTTCCGCTCGCAGATGAGCTTGGAGGATTATTTTCTGCAAAACGGAAAATTCGGCGTTTACGACATCGACACTAGATTTTTAACCAAGATGCTGCGCGATCAGGGCAGTCTGCGCGCCTTCGTCTCTACCGAGATCAGCGATAAGGCGGCTCTTAAAAAGGCGCTTAGCGAGTCTGCGCGCATAGAGGAGATCAACTACGTAAGCATCGTAAGCACGAAGGCGCCGTACAAGCACACATCGGGTCGCTGGAACGCCGAGCGCGGAAGCTACGCCCAGCCCGCAAGCTGCGGCAAAAAGATAGCCGTGATCGATTACGGCGTCAAGCGAAACATCCTAAACGAGCTTTGCGATCTGGGGCTCGGCGTCGAGGTTTTCCCGCACGACGTTAAAGCGGAGGTGCTGATCGCTAAATTTAAAGAGGGGCAGATCGACGGCGTGTTTTTATCAAACGGCCCGGGCGAGCCTCGCATGCTTAAAGAGGAGATCGCGCAGATCAAAAAGATGGTTGAGGCGCGCGTGCCGATTTTTGGAATTTGCCTGGGTCATCAGCTGCTAAGCAACGCGATGGGATATGAGACTTACAAGCTGAAATTCGGCCAGCACGGCGCAAACCACCCCGTGCAAAACCTGCGCACCAAATCGATCGAGATCACCGCACAAAATCACAACTACAACGTCCCCGAAACCATCGCGCAGATCTGCGAGATCACGCACCGAAATCTTTTCGACGGCACGATCGAGGGGGTGAGATACAGGGAGTACCCCGTATTTTCGGTGCAGCACCACCCCGAAGCCAGCGCGGGGCCTACCGAGAGCAAATATATCTTCAAAGAATTTCTTGAAATTTTATGATTTTTGAAATTTTGCCTGCATGAAATTTTACCGCGGTCGCGCGGTAAAATTTTAAATTTACGACAAGCTTTAAATTTTAATGCAGTCTTTGCGTCGTGAATTTAAGACTCGTCTCAGCCTGGATAATTGCAGGCTGGAGCGGTACGCAAAGCACGCTTTTACGGACTAAGGATTGCCGCGGTGATTTTAGATTAAGAAGCTTTTTGGATGAAGCGATCTGTGCTAGTCGCGGTTTTAAATTTAAACTGGCTACCGCGCCGCATGCTTTTCATTCGTGTGATTTTTGCATCCGCTTAGCTTTTAAGCGCACGCGCGGCTAAATTTCATGCGTTTTTAAATTTAAAAATTGGCTTGATGCACTTAGCCCTTTCAAAACAGATCTTGCGGTACATTTAGCATGGCTTCAAGCTCTTAAATTTGACGAACCGTTTTGTTGCCGTCAAAAGTTGCGCTAGTAAGCTGCCCTGTCGCCCTAAATTTTATCTAACGCCGTTTACCTACTAAAACCTTATCAGCGCTGTTTCATTTCTCTCTAAAAGCCATTTGCCTAAAATAAAATTCCACTCCGCCGCGTAGTGAAAGTTTACCTGCGCCAGCTTTGGAATTTTACTTTCAGCCGCTCTTAAATCTTTTTCGCACCGATAAGATTTAGCTTGCGTCATTTTAAATTTTGCCTCATTCCTAGGCTGCGGTTTTTATCCATGCTTCTTTTTTAATCCCGCCCATATTTGCACCTAAAATAAGAGTTGTGTTACTTTATAAAATTAAATTTTTAACTTAACATTATTTTAAGCTCAATAAAAGAGAAAATTTGAAAGAATTTCGTTTGAAATTTCGCCTTGAGGGGTCTGCTATGAGCTGCGCTTTAAAAGAGCTGGACGTCTTGCTAGTCGAGGATGATACTAAATTACTAGCCTCGCTGCATAAGGCGTTTGAGGGTATTTTTAACAACGTTTACAATGCCCAAAACGGGCTTGAAGGTGTGAAAAAATTCAAAAAATTTAGCCCTAATCTCGTCATTACCGACATTTTAATGCCGATCGAGGATGGGCTAGCGATGATACGCCAGATCAAGCAGATCTTTCCGCATGCTCCTATCGTGGTGCTTAGCGGCTTCAGTAGGGAGGAGCAGCTAAAAGGCGTTATGGAGATTGGCGTCGAGCGGTATTACTTTAAGCCGGTAGATATCGCCGCATTTGTGCTAGAGATAAGTGCGCTGATGAAGTCTAAGCTGGACTCTGTACGAGTCGTAAATATGGGTGCGGGCTACGTATTTGACGGACTTCGTCGTATTTTGCTGAAGGATGGCGAGCAGATCGTGCTTACTAAAAAGGAGCTTTCTTTTGTTTCGCTGCTAGCCAGTCGCGTGGGCGAGCTGGTGCTTTACGAGGAGATCAAGCGTTATGTTTGGACTGAAGGAGCCGTGAGTGATACGGCGCTTCGCACCTTCGTCAAGCGTATCCGCGATAAAGTGGGAGGCGAAATCATAAAAAACGTCCCGAGCCTGGGATACAAGATCGAGCTTGAGCCCGCTTAAATTTGATCGCGTTTTTGCCGCTTTGTAATTTACGGAATTGCACTCGTAAAATTTTGCGTTTAAATATGCCGCGATTAATGCGGAGCGAGGTAGAATTTTGCACTCAAAGCGTCACAGATTAAAATTTTACGCTAATCCAAAACTTGCTAAATTTGACTTGATAAAATTTAGCCTCTCAAGCTTTTCAAAAACTTCTTTGCTTAAAAGCCCAAACTAAAAATTTCTTGCTAAAATATCGCAAAATTCCGCGTTCTGCGAATCGCTCTAAAGGATTTGTTTTGAAAAATTTGCCCTCTAAAAATCTCTTTGTCTACACTAGCTCGCGTGCGCTACGCGCGGCGCTGCAAAGCGAGAGCGGCGGCGTGTTGGCGCCTAGGATTACGTTGGCGGAATTCTACGAAAAGGCGCTTTTTGTGCCGGATCTTGTCGCTTGCGGTGAGATAGACCGCGCGCTTTTTATGAAACAAGCGGTAAACGAGAGCAAGCGCGCAGGCGAGAGGCTTAAATTCCCTAACGAGCTTTACGAGTTTATGCGCAACCGCGAGTATCTTTTCGGTTTTTTCAAGGAGCTTGCGACGGAGCGCGTGAGTATCGATGCGCTCGATCTTAGCGACACCTACGCGTGGTACGCCGAGCATTTTGAAATTCTGCGAAAGCTAGCGGGGGCGTATGCAAGGATTTTGCGCGAGCATGGATTTTACGACGAGATCACGCTGCCCGCGCTTTATGAGCTAAACGAGTCCTATCTGCGCGGATTTGAACGGATAGAAATCAACATCGACGGCAATCCTAGCGCATTTGAGTTCGAGGTTTTTAAGCGCGCTGCGGAGCTGAGCGAGGTCGTACTGAGCTTTAGAGTCACGACTTTAAATTCCAAGCCTGTGCGTGCGGTGGAGGAGCTTTGCGGCATAAGTCTAGAGCTAGGTTTTGCATACCGCGTAAATCTTGGTACGGGTGAAATTTTAAGCCGAGAGTTGCTAAGCGTGGGCGGAGCGGTTGTGTGTAGAGGCTTTGAGTTGCGAAGCTTGCAGGCGAGCTATGTTTTTGAAAAAATTTCATCCTTCGTGCGCGCGGGCATCGCGCCGGAGCGCATCGCGGTAATTTTGCCCGACGAGAGCTTTGCCGGCACACTGCGGCTTTACGACGAGCGCATCGCAAGGGCTCGCGGTTCGCACCGCATGCTAAATTTCGCGATGGGCGAGAAGCTTAAAGATAGCCTATTTTACGTAACGCTAGAGAAAATTTCGCAGTGCTTAAAAGAAGCGCGCACGCCGAAATTTGGCGTAGATTACCGCGCATTCAAAAGTCCGGATGGAGGATCTTTAGATACGGAGGATTCTGCGGTACAGCAAAATTTAGCGCTAGGGAATTTCGCTTCGGAGAATTCTATTTCGCAAAATTTAGCACAGCAAAATTCCGCGTTTGATTGCGAAATTTTTTCAAATTCCAAAACGGATTTAAATTTTATGTCTGCAGGGGCGTTTGAAAATACGGAAAATTTTGAAATTCTGCGCGAAATTTCGGCAGAACGCATGCATAGCGCGGAAGAACAAAGCTTTTCTTTGGATTTTACGGAGTTTCAAGAGCCTTTGGAGTGTGCGCAGCAGCGCGATTATTCGGTTAGTGCAAAACGGCAGGAGCCTTCAAGGAAGCAGCAAGAGAGCCTACGACACTCTATGCAGCTGGAGCATATAGAGCTTGAGGAAGAAGATGGGTATTCAAAAAGCCCTGAGCAGCGCGATCGTTTTAGGCACTCTAAAATGCGCGAGGACGCAGATGAGTATCCGCAGCGCCCAAACCCACAGGAGCTTGATCTGTTTTTTGCGAGTGTGGGCGTGGATGAGGCACTTTTTGGTGAGTTCGCATGCGATTTTACAAAGCAAGTAAGCTTCGAGCATTTTGCGGCACTAATTGCCAAGCTCGCCTGTTTACCTAAAATTAGCGATGCGCTGCTGCAAGAAAAGCTAAAAGAGCCGCTATACCTAATTAAAATTTTGCTTCGAAAATTTAAGGACGAAAACCTAAGCTTGGGCAATCTAATCGATCTTTTTTTGTTAGAAATTTCGCGCATTAAGCTTGATGATGTTCGTGGCGGAAAGGTCACGGTAATGGGGCTTTTAGAGAGCCGCGGACTGCAATTTGACGGCGTGATAATCCCCGATTTTAACGATGATCTGGTGCCTAAGCGCAGTAGCGGAGAGATGTTTTTAAACTCTGCTTTGCGCGCTAGAGCAGGGCTCATCAGCCATGCAGACCGCGAAAATTTACAAAGATTTTACTACGACGGCTTGCTAAGAGGCGCTAAAAAAAGTGCGATTTGCTATCTGCAAAGCGTCGAGAAATTGCCTTCGCGGTTTTTGAAAAGCTTTGAAGTGCAACAAGACGCGGAATTTTCGCAGGAGGATTATTTGCGGCTTTTTGGGAGAGAGGAATTTAAGCCCGCCTTATGCGGACAAGAAGATCCCGTGGCTCGCCATGATTTTTTTGCCGAGGAGCTGTCGTTTTCGCGGCTGGATACGTTTTTAGAATGCAAGAGGAAGTATTATTACCGCTACGTTTTCGGGCTGAGGGAGGGGCTAAAATTCGGTGAGGATAATGCGCTTTTAGGCAAAATTTTACATACGAGTTTTCAGCGTTTATACGAGCGAGCGGGGATGAAATTTAGCATGGAAAAATTTCGCTCTATTTATTCGCAGCTTGCGCGAGAAGCGGGCATCGCGCGCTTTGATGCGGAGCTTGAGCTAAAAGCTGTAGAAAAGCTAGCTAGGCTTTTAGAAGAGCATGAGCAAATTTGGAGCTTTAGCGGTAGTGAAATACCACTAAAAGGCGAGCTTGACGGAGTGCGGCTGAGCGGGCGGATCGACCGCATCGACGAAGATAAGGCAGGGCGGAAGTTCATCATCGATTACAAACGTGGTTCAGCTAAAAAGCATATGGAAAAATTCCAGCTTACGTTTTATCGCGCGCTTTTGGCTCAGGAGTGCGAATGCGCCTATCTGTCGCTAAAAGATTGCGCGTTTGCGGCTCCTGGCGACAAAACGCCTAGCTTAGAAAATCTGCGCGAGACGCTAAGCTCTATCGGCAAGGAATTTGCAAGCGAGGTCGCTTTTACGCGTACGGAGGCGGTGCAAAGTTGCGAATATTGCGATTATAAAATCATTTGCAAGGGGCAGATCGATGGCAAAATTTGAAAATTATCTGGCGCTTGAAGCAAGCGCAGGCAGCGGCAAGACCTTCAATCTCGCAGTAAGGTTCATCGAGCTGGTGCTGAAGGGCGAACCGATCAATGAAATTTTAGCGCTTACCTTCACCAAAAAAGCGGCCGCCGAGATGAAAACGCGTATCGTGGAGAAATTTCAAAATTTGCTTATCGCGCGTGACGGCGCCCTTGTGCCGAGCCCCGAGCTGGCGCAAATTTGCGAGGATCTAGATATGAGCGCGGATGAGGTTTTGACGTCGCAGCGGTGCCTACTACCTAAATTTTTAAGCGAGAGTCTAAACGTCTTTACCTTCGATGCGTTTTTTGCAAAGGCTCTGCGCTCGTTCGCGCTAAACAGCGGCATCGATCCCGGTTTTGAAAACGATGAAGGGATTTTGAGTGTGCAGCAGGCGGCGTTTTTAGGCGCGATTTGTAAAAACGAAGCGCTATTAAGAGAGGTCGTGGATTATGTAAGCGACTCAGGAATGACAAAGAGCGAGTTTTTAAATAGCTTGCAAAGCATTTGGAGAGGCGATATAAGCATAAATCCGCCCACGCTTCCTGCAAGCTCGGCGCTAGCAGAGATAAATGAAATTTTATCCCACTTGCAAAAAGCGGCGAGAGATGCGGGCGTAAGCGCTGGAGCCGTAAATGGGCTAAGCCCTGTTAGTGATCTGTCAAAATTATCTTCGGGCTTCATTCTTTCGGCTCTTGCCAACGGCAGCTTCGATTATCCGCGCTCGCAGCTTAAAAAAATTTCGCATCTTGACGGCGAGTTAGCAAGGCTAAAAGACGCCATAGCTCGCGAAATAGCGTGGATAGATGCGACATATGCGGCTAAGCTGGCAGGACTAATTAAAATTTATGCCGAAGCGCTTAAATCGGTGCAGCGCAAAAGCGGCAAGCTCACGTTCGGTGATGTCACCGCAGCCGTGCACTCGCTGCTAAATCCAAGCGCAGAGGCGTTGCAGGGCAACCGCGAGCTTTTGTATTTCAGGCTCGATTCTAAAATCACGCATATTTTAATCGACGAATTTCAAGATACCGACATTTGCCAGTATGAAATCATGCTGCCGCTAATCTCTGAGGCGCTTGCTGGCAAAGGGGCGGAAGAGCGCTGCGGTAGCTTTTTTTACGTAGGCGATAAAAAACAGAGCATCTATAAATTTCGCGGCGCAGAGAGAAAAATTTTTGATATTTTGCGCGAGCAGTTTAGTCAAATCAAAACGCAGAGCCTACCGCGCAATTATCGTAGCTTAAAACTCATTGTAAAATTTGTAAATGAGATCTTGCGCGATAAATTTGCGTCTTATGAAGATCAAATCGCGGCAAATAAGCTAGATAACGATCTGCCTGCTTCGGTGCTGCAAAAAATCAAGGACTATCCGCTTTCCCATCTGCAAATGCCGCTATTTGAGGTACAAAGCGACGATTACGGCTATGTAGCAGCGTTTTCATACGACGACGTGCTAAAGGGGGCTGCGGAGCAAGCGCGCAGGCTTGTTGAGGAGTGCGGCGTGAGAGCTGATGATATCGCGATTTTATGCTGGAAAAACGAGCATGTAAGCGCGCTAAAAGAGATGCTATCGGAATTTTGCGAGGTTTGCAGCGGCTCAAATAAGGCTCTGCGTTGCAGCGAGCAGGTAAATGCCGTAATTCAATACGCGAAATTCTGCGTAGGTGGCGATGAAATTTATCTGCGAAACGCCGAAGCGATTTTGGGTAGGCGGCTTAAAAAGATAGCGGTCGATCTGCATAAAAATGCGCAAAAAACGGCAGAATTTATAGCTAGCTCGCTGAAATTAAATTTTGTCGATCCAGATCTGCTGCTATTTTTTGAGACGCTGGCAAAATTTAATAGTTTTAGCGAGTATCTGTTTGCAAACGACGAAACGGAGGTATTTGCCAAGGAACAAAGCGGCATTAAAATTATGACCGTGCATAAGTCCAAGGGGCTTCAGTTCCCACACGTAATCGTTTGCGACCGCATCGGGGGAAAAGATCGGGGCGAGAGCTCAAAGCTCGCGACGGACTATGATTTTGCCACGCATAAGTGGAGAATTTTTTATAAATTTGCGAGCAGAAAGAGCCTGGATGCGGAATTTGCAGCATTAATGGATGAAAACGATCGCTCTGCGCATGAAGAGGATATAAACAAGCTCTACGTGGCATTTACCCGCGCCGAACGCTCGCTCATCATCGTAAAACGCTCCGAGGCAAAAATAGATCAATACAATTATAGCTTTTTTTCGCCTTACGCCAAAAAGACCAAGGGCGCGGGCGT
>ERZ773035.2493-NODE-2493-length-11900-cov-3.538033_pt1 | contig 11900 bp, 8 predicted proteins | sample MGYA00511487_ERZ773035 | MGnify/ENA primary metagenome ERZ773035 (study PRJEB29015, sample SAMEA2737985) | human oral metagenome | biome: human oral; feature: human-associated habitat; material: dental | place: China | collected 2024 ...
ACGACATGGTTCGTCTGGCAAAGGCGCTGGACGATCAGTTTCCCTTTGACGAATACAGGTTCATAGACGATTTTCCATGCATCGAGGTGGAGTTTTTCCATCTGGCCTCAATGCCCGAATCAGGCCCCGGCAAGCTGCTGATTATGGACACGCCCGGCTTCAACGAAGACGGGCAGCAAGAGCATTTGCTGCCCATGATGCAAGAGCAACTGAAAAAAGCCACGGCCGTTTTGACCGTGCTGGATTACGCACAGCTCAAATCAAAGTCTGATGGTGAACTGCGCGCAGAGCTGAACGCCATTGCCGAACAATCCAAAGGCCGCATGTTTGCGTTGGTGAACAAATTTGATCAATGCGACAGTAACATGAATGAAAGCGACACGCGCAAATATGTGTCTCGCAAACTGCTGTCCAATATCATACCGAGTGAAAAAATCTTCCCCGTTTCTTCCCGAATGGCTTATTTGTCCCAGCGCGCCCAGCTTGCACTGGCCGAAGGCGGCATTCAATGGAAAGAAGGGCAGAAAGAAAGCTGGATCGATGATTTTGGAGAAAAGGCATTTGGCAAAAGATGGAAAAAGCTGATTTCAGATTCTGAAGAAGTAAAGGACGGTGCCCGTGAATTATGGGAAGACTCGCTTTTTAACAACCCTCTGGAAAACGTCATCCGCTTCGTCTATCGCAATGCCGCCTATCAGGTCATGGACGCCGCTGCGGCGGAGCTGGGGAAAAATGCGCCGGATTTGGTGCGCGAGGTGGGCGGGCGTTTGCAGGCGCAGAACGTCGAACCTAAAAAGCTGCAAAAAATGATAGACGAGGCGTTAAGAAACATGGACAACCTGAATGAATTGCAGGAAAAAAACAGAAATGACATGGCCGAACAGTTCGAGGTTGTAAGAAAGAAAATGGAAACCGCCATACAAGATGTCGGAAAAAAGATTGAAGAGACAGTCCCTACGCTGCTGGAAGGGGGGATCAACTTGAAAGAATATTTCAGGCCGGAACTTATCGGCATCGTTGAACGCCACTCCTGGTATAAGAAACTTAACGCAACAGAACAATCCGAGTTCCGCAAAAAAAAACTGGATGAATGGCTGGAGTTATTGCCAAAGAACTTCAAATATTGCGGTCTCGTGATGAACGCATTAAGAAAAGCAGGTGTACAAAATCTGAATGAAAAGATAATTGACAATATCTTGAATATAGAATCCAGCACGGAACATACATTCAACCCTCTTGATCCAAAGGCATGGAGATTCGAAGGATTTGCACAAAGACGAGCCGATAAAATTATGAAAGAAATCAAGAAATTGATGGACAAGGCGGCCGAAGATAATGACGCCAACCCCGATGATTTTATATTTAAAAATGAAGAAAGTGCCATTGGCATACGAAACAGCCTGTCCGAAAAGGCTGCGGAATTCATAGGTGAGGCAGGCGCATCCATTGAAAAAACCGCACTGGAAACAGTAAAAACCCTGGATACGCAAATGGAAGAACTGCGCGAAAACGTGAGGCATGACATATCGACTTTTGGAGAACACGCCAATGAAGTCAATCTAGGCGCCATTGCTTTTCACGCGCCCGAGAACATTCGCCTGCGCGATCTGGAATATTTTTCCGGCCTCGATCGGAGTAATCTAATCAGCCGAACAACCCAAGCACGCACGGAATATAAAGAGCAAGATGGCTTTACCGCCTGGCTGGCGCGCAAGTTTGACTTATTTGGCAAAAACTGGGGTTATGACAAAGTGGAAACGGAAGAAAATTGTTTCGCCATCAATGAAAACAAGTTGAAAGAAGAATTGAACAAAAAAGTCAATCAGGCCATGCAATCCCTGCGCGATCAGGTGGAAACCGGCTTCATTCAGCCCGTGCAGCAAAGCAGCGACGATTTCTTCGGCCAGGTGCTCCGCTGTTTCAGCCACGTGCGGCAAATTCTGAAAAACGGGATGAACGACCAATTGCGCGCGAAGGACGAACTTGAAAAACTGATCGAGAAATTGCAGCAAATGCAGCGCAAATCGGAAGACACCGAGCAAGGCGCAAAAGAAATCAAGAAATGGGCCGAAAAACACACGGAACACACGCCCCCCCGCGCTGCATGAGTTTTTTTAATCCTACGGAAAGAACCCCGAAATGACCGAAACGACAAATACCGCCCTGCTGGCTTTCAAGGAGGCGCTGCCCTGTGCCGTAACCAGCCGCACGCTGATCGACATGGCAAACAGCCTGGACGTGGTGGAAGACCACGTGCGCGTTCGAGTGCAGCGGCAAGGCTCTTTTTTCACGCGCATGTTCGATGCCCTGAGCGGCCAGGGCGCCCGGCGCGATGCCGCCGTGACGCAGCACCAGCAAACCACGCTGCGCTCTGTGGTGGATGTGACGACGCATCTGGCGCACGAGCTGAAAAACACCAATCTGGCGCTGGTGGAGGTAGGCGGGCGGCTGGGCTATCTGGAGCACTCGCTGGCGCATGTGGCAGGCGCGGTGGCCGATTTGCGCGCGCTGCATGACGCGGTGCAAAACGACATACGGCGCGTCGATGAGCAACTGAAGCGCCTGACCCTGCGGGTGGCGGCCAGCGAGCAACTGGAGCATGTGTTTGCCTGCTGGGATTCGGGCCACCTGGCTGCCCTGCCGCTGGCTTCGCGCGCCAACGCGGCCTTGCAGGAGTTGCGCTGGGGCGCTTTCGGCCAATTTCTCAAACAGCACCAGAGCGAGGCGCAAACGCTGCGGAAAACGGCGAAGGAAAAAACCACTGCTGCTCTCATGCGCGACGCGCGGCTGCAAGCGGCCAATGACCTGCTGGGCCTGAGCGCCTGGCTGGTGCTGCCCGAGGAGGAAAGGGAAAAAACCCGCGCCTTTCTGGAGGGGCTGGACTGGCTGAACGAGGGCGCAACGCTGGAAGGGCCGCAAGGCGCGCTCAAGCTATGCAGCCAGTGGCCGCTGCTGGAGCACAAGAGCATGCAAACGCTGCCCATGAACCTGCCGCGCGCGGCCAGCCCGCAGCGCATGGCCGACTTGCTGATGGATGCGGCGCTGGCCCCGCTGCAAGCCCACAAAACGAGTGAAGGAGAACAGGCATGACAACCCCCATGAATGCAGCGCAGGCAGGTGCAGGGCAGCCGCCCGCCGGGCTGGGGCTGGTGCTCTCGGGCGGCGGGGCCAAGGGCGCGTATCAGGCGGGCGTGCTGCGCGCGCTGACGGAAGAAGGCGTGTTTGCCACACATGTGGCCGGGGCCAGCATAGGCGCGCTCAACGGCGCGGTGGTGGCCGCCGCGCCCTCGCAGCAAGAGGCGGTGGAGCGCCTGCGCCAGTTGTGGCTGAGGCTGGCCGAGCCGCAGGCGGACGGGGCGCGGCTCGGGCAAATGCCCGCTTACGTCACGCTGCTGGCCTCGTGGGGCCTGACGCCCGGGGGGCGCTCCATCGTCGAGCTGCTGGGCACGCTGGGCGCATTGGCGACGAAGTCGGGCGTCATCCTTCAGGCGCTGTCTGCCTTGCAAAGCAGCCGTATGGCCACGCTGGCAAAGCCGGTCATGCAAGCGGTGCAGCGCCTGCCTGCCCCCTTGCTGCAAGCGCTGTCATCCAACTTCCGGCCCGTGCAAACGCTCCTGGGCGTTCTGCACGGGCAGGCCGCCGGCTTGCTTGAGGCCAGGCTGAGCCGGTTGCTGAGCAACGAGGCCGTTTCCGCCCTGCTGAGCGAATACCTGCCCGCCGGCGGGCTGCCCGCGCGCGTGCCGCTTTACGTCTCGCTCTACCCCACCGAAGGGGCCTTGCAGGATGTGATGCGCCTGATCGGCGCGGAGCTGGGGCTGGGGCTGGGGCAGACGGCCGATTCGCACTTTGTGCATGTGCAGTCGCTGCCCGCCGATGAGCAAAAGCAGGCGCTGATGGCCTCGGCGGCGCTGCCGCTGCTGTTTACGCCGCAGGAAGTCAACGGCCGGCTTTACAGCGACGGCGGCCAGGGCGGCTGGAGCCGGCTGCAAGGCAACACGCCCATACAGCCTTTGCTGGATGCGGGCTGCCGCGCCGTGGTGGTCACGCATCTGGAAGACGGCTCGATGTGGAACCGGCATGACTTCCAGCAGGCCGAGATCATCGAAATCCGCCCCTCGGGCATAGGCCGCAAGGGCACGGTGGGCGATGTGCTGGGCTTTGACAACCAGCTGATTGCGCAGTGGATGGAGCAGGGCTATGAGGACACGCGCGCCTGCCTGGGCCGCATCCGCGACGTGCTGCAAGCCCACGCCGCCCTGCACGCCAGCGCCCGGGCACGCGATGCGGCGCTGGCGCAAGGCGGCCAGCAGCAATTGCACGAAGCCATGCAGCGGCTTCGGGAGCAAACGCGCAAGCCGTGAAAGCCTGCCCAGAGCGCCGCATCAGGCCCGCCAGCCTGGCGCAGCGCTTTAAAAACAGGAGCTGATTCATGGGCATGAAAAACGTAGATGTCGCCCGTTCGGCGCGGACCTCATGCTATGAATAAAGGAGCAAAAAAAGCTCTTTGCTGCCGGGCTGCCAGCGCCCTGCCCTGTATCTGTCTCTGGCGGGGCGGCGGCGGCCTTGATTGCATCTGAATGAAGGAAGCGGCTGCACTTATGCCTCACACATTGCAAGAACTGGATCAGACGCGCCTGGCGCTGGCGGCGGCTGAAGGGGAAAAGCGCTCCGCTTTCACGCTGCGCATGCGGCGCGCGATCAGCTGGCTGGGGCGCGCGCAGGCGGCGGGCGATGACGACGATGTGGCGTTCATCTGTCTGTGGATTGCCTTCAACTCGGCTTACGCGCAGAAAGACGCCATTGGGATGAATGAAAAGTTCATGCACTCGCAGTTCATTGAAAAGATTTGCGAGCTGGACGGACAAGGCGAGCTGGCCGCGCTGATTTGGGAGCAATACGCCGGGCCGATTCAGTTGCTGCTGGAAAACCGCTATGTCTTTCAGCCTTTTTGGGATCAGCTCAATGCCCCCACGCTGCAATGCAACTGGAAAAGGCGCTTTGAGCAGGAAGGCCGCCTGGTCAAGCGCGCGATGGCAGCGCGCAATACGGCCGAGGTGCTGAAAACCGTGCTGGTGCGCCTTTACACCTTGCGCAACCAGCTCATGCACGGCGGCGCAACCTGGGGCAGCTCCATCAACCGGGCGCAGGTGCGCGATGGGCGGGCCATTCTGGGCAGCGTGCTGCCGGTGATGCTGGCGCTGATGATGCGGCAGCCGCAGAGTTTTCAGGCTGCGCCGTTTTATCCGGTGGTCAAGTAGGCAGGCGCTGCAAAGGTCAAGGCGGCGCAAACGAAGCCGCTCATTCGTGATGTCCGTTTGGCCGTTTGAGAGCCTGTTCTTAAATCGAGCCAAGCATCTAAGTCACTTGCGCGCGTTCCAGTCAAACATGCTCTGCGCTCGTCCGATGCCTGATCAGCCAAGCCTTGGCTTCCACGGTCCTGAATGCCTGCCGGGCGCACCAGCACAGCCGGTAGCAGCCCCATCGTGTTTGAAGCCATGTGACGCTTGCGCCCCAGGATCCTCTTGCCTGCGGCATATCTGCACTGCCCCTTTAGGGACGGTCTTGACTGATCCTGTTTTCAGAGCGGGTAGTACCTGAGTGGCGCGCGCCACCGATGGTCAGTGGTTTGGCAGTCCTTGGCTCGCACATAAAAGGTGGCGTTGATCATGCCCCGGGCGCTGCACACTCGCAGCCTGCCTGCGCGTTTGCCTGCCGGAAAGTGCTTTTGCTCCCCACTGTGCATCGCTCATGCCACTTGATACATGACGATGGTTTGCCGCAAATTTTCTCTTTGAGAGCGGACGCTTACAGCAGTGTGGCGACTGCCTTTCCCTTTTTCTACGTAGCTGCCCAGTCCATTTGCCGCCAGGCGCGCACCCAGGCTGCGAGTGCGCCGGGGATGCTGTCAGCATCGTCCGTGTTGTGAGCGGGCAGGCCCAGCGCCTGTGCGGCGGCGTTCAGCGCGCGCATGGGGTTGGATAAATCCAGCGGGGCGGCGTGGTTTTGCTTGCTGAGCTTTTCGCCATTGGCTGCCAGAACCAGCGGCGTGTGCAAATAAAGGGGCGTGGGCGCGCCGAGGGCGGATTGAAGGAGGATCTGGCGGGGCGTGTTGTCAGCCAGGTCGGCTCCGCGCACGACGTGGGTGATGCCTTGCGCGGCATCGTCCACCACCACGGCGAGCTGGTAGGCCCACAGGCCGTCAGCGCGGCGCAGGATGAAGTCGCCCACGGCATCGGAGACGCTTTGCTGTTGCGCGCCCAGGCGGCGGTCATGCCAGTGCAGCACGCCATTGGTCATGAAGGCGCGGGCGCTTGGTTCGGCAGGCGCTTTTCGCTCGCAGCGCAGGGTATGCAGCCGCCAGGCGCAGGGGGCTTGGGCGCGCGGGCCGCCGCGCTCCGGGCGGCAAAGGCCAGGATAGGGCAAGGCCTGGCCGCGCACGGGAGCGTGGCCTCGGGCGGCGTGCCAGCTGGCGATGTCTTTGCGTGTGCAGGAGCAGGGGTAGGCCAGGCCCGCGCGTTCCAGCTGCGCGAGCGCGCGGGCGTAGAGCGCGCCCCGGCGGGACTGCCATGCCGGTTCTTCATCCGGCAGCAGCTGGCAGGCGGCCAGCTGGCGCAAGATGGCCTGCCCTGCGCCGGGAATGCAGCGCGGCGCGTCCACATCTTCAATGCGCACCAGCCAGCGGCCTTGGTGCGCGCGCGCATCCAGCCAGCTGGCCAGGGCCGCCACCAGCGAGCCTGCATGCAGCAAGCCGGTGGGCGAGGGGGCGAAGCGGCCTGTGTAGGAACCTGTCTTCAAAGCCAATTCAACCGGTTGATCACGCGTGCGCGGGTGCATGGGCGATGAAAGCCGCAGGGCCTGTTCGCGGCGTGGCCGTGATGGAAAGCAAGCGCGGGTTGAGCCGGACGTCGCCCGGCGGGCTTCATCTTTGCGCCTCCCATCAGGCCAGAGCTGGCTTGCGCAGCAGGCAGACGGGCAGCCTTTGCGCGGGTGATATTCGGCGTTGAAACCTGTTCAGAGTCTGGCCGTGATGGGCTGTGTGGACTGCAAAGGCCCAAGAACGCGCACGGTTTTTGAACAGGTTCTCAGCGCCGCCGCCCGCTCAGCAGCAAGGCCAGCACGGCGCCTGCGGCAGCAGCCACGGCCATGGATTTGATGGGCTGCTTGACCACGCAGGCGCTGGCGCGGTCGGCATAGACCTGCGCTTGCAGGCACGCCTGCCGGGTAAGGCCGCCCAGCGCCTGCTCGCACTGGCGCACGGCGCTGCGGGCGCAAGCGCCCAGGTCGGGCGGCTGTGCGTCGCCCCGCGCGGCGCGCGTGGATTCGACCACTTCAATTTCAATGGCTTCGGGCTGTTCGCTCATGGCGGTTTTCCTTTCAGAATGTGAATGGGGCTTGGGTCAGAGGGGCATTGTGCCAAGGCCCATAAAATGAGCGCTTTCACAAATTGGCGGCCCTGTCTGGGCCGTTTTTCTTTGCGGCAGAAATGCTGTCATGAAACACATGGATTTTCCCGGCAATCTTTTCGTGGTTTCCGCGCCCAGCGGGGCGGGCAAGTCGAGTCTGGTGCGCGCCTTGCGCGAGGCGGATGGCCGCATCGTGCCTTCGGTGTCGCACACCACGCGCGCGCCGCGCGGGCAGGAGACGCATGGCCGGGAGTATTTTTTTGTGGATGACGCCGAATTCAGCGCCCTGGTGGAGCAAGACGCTTTCGTGGAGTGGGCGCACGTGCATGGCAAGCGCTACGGTACATCGCGCCAGAACGTCGAGTCGCTCTTGCAGGCAGGGCAGGACGTGCTGCTTGAAATTGACTGGCAAGGGGCCTTACAAATCAAGCGGCGCTTTGCGCAGGCCGTGCTGACATTCGTGCTGCCGCCCAGCTGGGGCGAGCTGCGCGCCCGGTTGCAGCGGCGCGGTGAAGATGCACCCGACGTGATTGAAATGCGCCTGGAAAATGCCCGCGCGGAGCTGGCGCAGGCGAAAAACTTTGATTTCGTTATAATTAACGCCGTTTTTCCCAGCGCATTGAAGGACTTGCAATCCATCGTGCACGCCCAGCGCATGCGCTATCGCTGCCAGCAATATATTCATGCCGATGTTTTCAGGGCGCTGAATATGGGCTGATATTCCGGTTTGTTTTCTTTTTGATATTTCCTGCTTTTGGTGATTCATGGCCCGCATTACTGTTGAAGACTGCCTGCAACAAATTCCCAACCGCTTTCAGCTCGTGCTGGCAGCCACTTACCGCGCCCGCATGCTGCATCAGGGGCATGCGCCCAAGCTGGAGTCGTCCAACCGGCCTAATGTGACGGCGCTGCGCGAAATTGCGGCGGGTCACGTGGGGCTGGAGATGCTGAAAAAGGTTTCCTGAACCCCGCAGCCCGGCACAAGCGCCTTCAGGGCGCTTTTTTTATTTGCACACATTCGATGCGGGTGATTAAATCTGACGCCATGAACAACAAAAAAGGCGATTTGTCGCCAGACCGCCGCGCCAGCTGTCAAGACTTTGCCAATGCGCCGCTGGATCAGGCCGCCCAGGCGCGCCTGGCCGCGCTGGAGACGCATGCCGTTTATTTGCCCGAAAACGATCTGGCCCAGCTGCGCCGCGCCTACCGCTTTGCCAACCGCGCGCATGAGGGGCAAATGCGCCAAAGCGGCGAGCCGTACATCACCCACCCCATCGCCGTCACCGTGCAGTGCGCGCAATGGAAGCTGGATGTGCGCGCCCTCATGGCCGCGCTGCTGCACGACGCCATGGAAGACTGCGGCGTCACCAAAGACGACATTGCCCGCGCCTTCGATCCCACCGTGGCCGATTTGGTGGACGGCCTGACCAAGCTCGACAAGCTGCAATTCACCACCCGCGAGGAAAACCAGGCCGAGTCCTTCCGCAAGATGCTGCTGGCCATGTCGCACGACGTGCGCGTCATCCTCATCAAGCTCGCGGACCGCCTGCACAACATGCGCACCATGAGCGACATGCCGCGCAGCAAATGGGGCCGCATTTCGTCTGAAACACTGGACATCTACGCCCCCATCGCCTACCGCCTGGGCCTGCACCATGTGTTCCGCGAGCTGCAAGACCTGGCCTTCCGCCACCTCATGCCCTGGCGTTACGGCGTGCTGGCCAAAGCCGTCAAACGCGCCCAGCAGCGCCGGCGCGACCTCATCCAGAAAGTGATGCAGGAAGTGCAGTCCAGCCTCAACAACGCCGGGCTGAACGCGCGCGTGAGCGACCGCGAGAAAACGCTCTACTCCATCTACAGCCGCATGAACAGCAAGCGCCTGTCATTTGCACAGGTGAGCGACTTCTACAGCGTGCGCATCGTCATGCCCAGCCGCGCCGCCTGCTACACCGCGCTGGGCTACCTGCACCAGCTCTACAAGCCCGTTCCCGGCCAGTTCAACGACTTCATCGCCAACCCCAAAACCAACGGCTACCAATCCCTGCACACCACGCTGGTCGGCCCGGCCAACGTCAGCATCGAATTCCAGATACGCACCGAGCAGATGGACCAGGTTGCCGAAAGCGGCGTGGCCGCCCACTGGCTCTACAGCGGCGGCGCCAAGGCTGACGCGGGCGAAACCGGCGCGCACTGGCTGCAATCGCTGCTCGACATCCAGAACGAAACGCGCGATGCCGCCGAGTTCTGGGACAACGTGAAGGTGGACCTCGCCCCTGACGCCGTTTACGTCTTCACCCCCCACGGCAAAGTCATCTCCCTGCCGCAAGGCGCTACGGTGGTCGATTTCGCCTACGCCATCCACAGCGGCATTGGCGACCGCGCCACGGGCGCCACCATCAACGGCGACCCCGCCCCGCTGCGCGCCGTGCTCAAAAATGGCGACGTCATCGAAGTCATCACCAACCCGCAAGCCGCCCCCAACCCCGCCTGGCTTGCCTTCGTGCGCACGGGGCGCGCGCGCTCGCGCATCCGCCACCACCTGAAAACCCTGGCGCAAAGCGACTCGCAGGCGCTGGGCGAAAAACTGCTCGCGCAGGCCCTGCGCGCCGAAGGCGTGCCCAGCCTGCCTGCGCCTGAACACCCCGCCTGGGCCAACCTGCTGGCCTTCGGCGCCAGCGCCTCGCGCGAAGAGCTGCTGGCTGACATTGGGCAAGGCAAGCGCATTGCCAGCGTGGCCGCCCGCCACATGGCCGGCCAGCTGGCCGCCGCCGGCCAGCGGCGCGACGCTCTGCTGCTCTCGCGCGAGCGCTACACCGCGCATGAACAGCTCTCGCAAGGCACCGTGCTGCTTGACGGCACCGAAGGCCCCGCCGTGCAATACGCCCCCTGCTGCCTGCCCGTGCCGGGCGACGCCCTGCTGGGCTACCTGGAGCGAGGCAAAGGGCTGGTCGTCCACGCCAATGGCTGCGCCGTCGCCCGCCGCCTGCAAGCGCATGACAGCGAGCAGTTCATCGCCGTGGACTGGGCCGACGAACCCGCCCGCCCGTTTGAAACCGGCATCTGCGTCACCGTCACCAATGGCAAGGGCGTGCTCGCCCGCGTCACCGGCGAGCTGGCCGCCGCAGGCGTTGACATTGCCCGCGTCGAAATGGATGGCCTGGCCGCCGAAGGCACGGTCGATCTGAACTTCATCATCGCCGTGCGCGACACCGCCCACCTGGAAGCGGCCTTGCGCCAGCTGCGCCGCGCCAGCGCCGTGCTCAAGGCCGTGCGCATCACCGCTGGCGAGGACTGACTCCCTGCCTCTTCCGCAGCCTGGCCCGCAGGCGCGAAAAGAGCGGTTCCGAACGGACAAAACGCAAGCCGTGAAAGCCCTGCGCAGGCAAGCGGCGCTGAATGGATGGCGCTGAGCCAGTCATGCTATTTAGCTACTGAATCAATAGCATGATGTCCTAGTGAAACGGGCGCGAAATGGCATTTCAGCCCCCTTTTATTTGCTCCTGTTTCTGATACATTTCATGCCGTTTGACAGGCAGCTTGCGCCTGCGCAGGGCGGGAATCAGGATGGGCGGCAAGGCGCAAACCGCACGCCCGGAATGCGCAAGTTGCAGGCGCGGCGCGTTTTCGCAGGGCGCCAAGGCAGCTTTGCATGGCGCCTTGCCGCCTTGCTCTGGCGGCCCCTATTTCCGCGCCATGGCCTGCGCCACGGCCAGCATGGCGTCGGTCAGGGCCTGCACGGGGTCAGGGGCGTTGTCGCGCAGCACGATGAGGGGCACGCCTGCGGCGGCGATGGCCTGGGCGGCGGCTTCGTCGGGCGCGGTGTGGCTGAGGATGGCGCGGGGGCGATGGGCCTGAATGGCTTTTTGCAGCGCGGCGGGCAGGTCTTCGTCTTTTTCAGGCGCTTTCCAGGGCACAGGCTCCAGTTGCAGCGCGGTGGCCAGCGCTTGCACGCGGGGGGTGAGCAGCAGCACGGGCAGCTCATCAGCCTGGGCCAGCTGGCGGCTGGCTTCGGATTGGGCCTGTTGCAGGCGCTGGCTGATGGCGGCGAGGTTGGCTTGCAGGCGCTCGCGCTGCGGCGGCGCCAGGCGCGAGAGGGAGTCGGCCATGATCATGGCCATGCGCGCGAGGTTGGCGCTGTCTTGCCAGGGCTGGTTGATGAGCACGGTGGCGCTGCCTTTGGCCTCGCGCAGGGTGGATTCGGTCAGGGCGATGCCGGGCAGCTCGCCCTCGATGGGGTTGGCCGCGTCGATTTCGACAATGTGGATGTTGGCGCGGCGCGCGAGCGGGTAGAGCTGGTCGTCCGGCCAGACGGAGCGCAGCGTGAGCACGGCCTGCGCCTGGTGCGCGGCGGCCAGCAGCTCGTCCAGCCCCTTGCCGCCTGCCAGGTAGGCGGGCTGGCGGCTGGCTGGCAGCCGAGCGGGGGCGGCCTGCACCAGCTCAATGGGCGTTCCCTTGACGATTTGCCGCGCCAGCCCCAGCACCACGGGATGGGCGGCG
>ERZ773035.2495-NODE-2495-length-11894-cov-75.833939_pt1 | contig 11894 bp, 12 predicted proteins | sample MGYA00511487_ERZ773035 | MGnify/ENA primary metagenome ERZ773035 (study PRJEB29015, sample SAMEA2737985) | human oral metagenome | biome: human oral; feature: human-associated habitat; material: dental | place: China | collected 2024 ...
GACGACGAGCCGGGCGCCTGGCAGTACGCGATCGAGGTCCTCGGCCGGGCCGGCAGGGAGTACCTCTCCTTCCTCGAGGAGACGGGCGTCGAGACCGTGGCCGTCTACGCGAACCGCGCCTACCTGCGCAGGAGGGATGATGGGACTGACTTCGAGTTCCATAGCGACCTCGAGTCCCGCCTCGAGCAGGCCAGGAGGGGGAGTGTGCCTTGGATGGCCATCCCGGTGTCGCAGGTCGGCCTCGCGTTCATCCTTGTCCTCAACGCCTTCGTGGTGGACTCCGGGGCGTCGAACCTCGCCAGGGGCATCGTCCTCGTGTCTGCCACCCTGCTTGTCTTCGCAGCCATAGTCGAGTACCTCGTCTTTGGCAAGCCGTATCGCGAGCGCGTCCGCCAGCTCGAGCGGGAGCGCGCGATCAGGGAGTAGCGGGCGCGGCCCACGGGCCCGCCCTCGCCGTTCGCGGCACCCACTTAGGCCGGACTCCCTCACCCAGACCTAAATAATGTTTATTAGTGTTGCATTATGTTAAGACGAGAGCTATACTCCACCTAAAGAGGCGGAAGGGAGGGGGTGCTGATGGGTGGCGCCCGCACATGGACGGAGTGCCTGGGCGACGAGGGCCTCGGGTTCGCGCGCCAGTTCATCATGGCCTCGGGCTCCCTGAAGGAAATGGCGTCGAGGTATGGCGTCTCGTACCCCACGATCAGGCTGCGCCTTGACAGGTTGATCCAAAAGATCGAGAGCTCGCGGGAGGACGACGACGCCTTCGTTTCGCTCGTGAAGGGCATGGCCATCGATGACCGCATGGACTTCGAGGCTACACGGCAGATCATAGATGCCCACAGGCAGCTGATGGGCAGGAGGGGGGGATGGGAATGAGTGTGAACGCTGACGTTGCGAGGCTGTCCATCGTGTTTGTCGGCCTGGCGCTTGGTACGCTCGAGTGGTTCATCATCAGGAGGACGAGCTTCAACAAGTGGGTCGTGCCGGGGGTGTACTGGGCGGGCGCGCTTGCATGGGCATCCGCGAGCGGACTTACGCCCGTGCTCTTCCCGAGTCTGGTGATGGGCCTCTTCATGGCGGGCTGTGCCATCGAGGACGAGATAATCAACAGATATCTACAAAGGAGAGGCACATCCGGCGTCGACAAGACGAGGCTTCGGGACCTGTAGCGGGGATGCGGCTACGCTCGGAAGTGGGGGTCAGTGCCATCGCGCTGGCCCCCATCCTTTTGGACTTGCCACCGCTCTTCTTGCGGTATGCCGCCCGCGACAGGCACCAAGTACGACGGCGCCCCGCAAGCGGAGGGAACCGAGCCTCGTCAGCCGCCCTTGCGCTCCATGGGGCTGATGGGGGGTATCATTGGCCACGTTGGGTCATCGGCCCCATATCGATCTCATATCTTGAGGCGCTTCGGGGTTTTGGCGGGTATCACGGGCTAGGACGGAGCGCAGGCGAGGGCGTCGAGCGACAGGCCCCCCAGCCCGGGGAAGATCGCGGCGGCGAGGTGCCCCACGCCGCGAACCCCCCCGGCGGCCCTCTTGACGGGCGGTGCGAGCGAGTTGGCTTTCTCGATGTGGGCCGACGGCGTTCCCGGCGGACACCCCCTCGCTTGCGCTCGCGCGCGGCGGTCGACTCAGGCCGCCGCTGACGGCGACTCGCCTCTGCACCCCGCCGTTCCGGCCCGCGACCCCCCTCGCCGGCCCCTTGGCTGGCCCCCCGTTCGACGTGCGGGAACGCACGCGTCGTCGCGACAACGCAGCTGCGCTCCTGGTCTGGGGTTGCGGCGGGACGGCTGGGGGGCCTGATATGGCGACCAGGCACAAGGCTCTGGTTGACGGCGAGGAGGATGACGAGGTCTTAGGGACGTCAAACCCGGGCGACTGCCCCTATGACCCTGGCGATTGCCCAGGCATCGAAGTGGTTGGGTCCGAAGCGGGCCGAGGGCGGCGCCCGTGCGCCCGGCGTAGACCCCCCCGCACGGCCTGTCAGGGCGCGGTTTCGAGGACGACCGCGTGCGTCCCCAGGGAAGCGTCGCGTTTCCGTGACGCCGCAGTCGCAGAGTGCGCCTTTCAGTGAGGCAGCAAGCTCAGAATGCACTTTTCCGTCACGTCGCGGCGCCCGGGAGGTGTGGGGCAACCCCCCGCCAGGCTGCGGGGCGGGTTGCGCGAGGGTCCGCAGATCTCGGCTTGGAGTTTGGCCTCACGGAAAGGCGCACTCTGCACCCGCCACCTCACGGAAAGCCGCACTCTGGGGGTGTCGCCCTCACGGAGAAGTACACTCTGTACGCCGGACCTCACGTAAAACCGCATTCTGCGATCGCGCCTCACGGAAAGGCGCAGTGTGCGTGACTGCCCGCACACAGAGTGCGCTTTTTGGTGAGACGCGCATACAGAGTGCGCTTTTCCGTGAGGTGGCTCAACGTTTGCCCAGGTGAGGAAAAGCGCACTTCACGGAAAGACGCATTCTGGCTGCGTGCCCTCACGGAAAGACGCACTCTGCGCGTCGGACCTCACGGAAAGGCGCATTCCGCAACCCCCATCTCACGGAAAGGCGCACTCTGGGGGAGTCACCCTCACGGAAAGACGCACTCTGGGGGTGTCGCCCTCACGGAAAGGCGCGCCCCGCGCCGGCGACGCCATCGCGACGTGACCAAAAGGCGTATTCTGGATGGACGGGCGGCACCCTGAGCGACGAGGGAGGGGGTATCGGGATGTGCGAGGAGTGCTACGTTGACGAGAGTCGGGCGACCCCGCTGCTGAGGCCACGGGACTGCCTGGAGAGCCACACGCAGTACGTCTGCGGGACCTGCGGCAGGTGCATCTGCATCGAGCATGACCCCAGGCGCGGGCTGCGGCGGTGGAACTTCCCCTTCAGGTCATTGGAGATCGCGAGGCTGTACCTGCGCACCGCGGACTACAGCATGAAGCGGCCGTGTGGCATCTACGAGATAGAGGGCACGGGCGGCAGGCTCTCGTACAAGATCTTCGCGGACGGCGGGGACCTCAGGCTCTACCTGGGGAGGAGCAAGGGGAAGGCGTGCAGGGGGATGGCCCCCGCCTTCATCGTCGACGAGTACAGGGAGTACGCGGGCACGCAGGTGCGGAGGCTGTCCCCCGACGAGGTCGAGAGGTACCTGTCGGAGCGCTAGGCCCGCCTCGGGGAGGTGGGAGGTCCGGCTGCCGGGCGCCGCCGTCCGCTTCTCGAGGGCGAGACGGCCCCCGGCGGCCCCGGCTTGCCTCGCCGTCGAGACCCGACGGTCTCGACGGTGATCTGCCATGTCGGCTCACAATGTCCATTCGCGGCTACATCGCAAGGCTGCGGGCGTTCGCCTCCAGCCACCCCCGCAGCTCGTCGAGGCTGTATCCGCCCTTCAGGGCAATGCCCTCCCTCACGTCGGAGGTGGCGCATTCCCTCCTGTAGTCTTCGAGCATGTGACCGAATCCTCCGCCACCGTGCGTGCAGAATGGGATGATCGTCTTCCCGCTCAAGTCCACCGATCTCAAAAATGAAAGAACGGGAGGCGCAAAAGTCCTAAGCCAATTAGGGGAACCTATGAAGATCGTCTCCGCGTCGCCGACGCTCTCCACCCCTCGACGTAGCGGTGGGCAGTATCCCTTTTCAATCTGAGCCCTGACTTCCTTCACCGCCGTGTTGTACGAAAAGGAGTACGGCTCTTCGGGTTCGATCTCTCTCAAGTCCCCGTCCGTAATGAGTGCGATGTCCTCGGCCAGTCCCTTCGTTATACCTGAATACGAGTAATACACGATCAGAGGATTCATGCGGGGAGTCTCCTATCGGTCGATTAGCGCTATGTCGTGCCCACCTGCCTCTTGTACCCTAGGCTCCCGAATGGAATGGTCACTCGAGTGGAATCCCCACATACGGGGGTGCCTTGAGGCGATAGGGGCTCTCCGACACGGATGATGGCAGGGCAAGACATCCAAGACAAGGCGTTTCGTTGCGTCTGGATGCGAGGCCACCCCGGAAAGCTGACGTCAGCTCCGGATGGGGTAGACTCGTACGTTGCATGATCCATGAGGCGTTCCCGCCACATGTGCCGGAGATGGAAGCAGCCCTCCCGTTGGGTGCTCGTGGAGTGCGCTTGCACGCTGTGGCGTCAGTAACCTGCCTCCTGGGTTGCCCCTTCTCCTCACAACGCGCACGCAAAGAAGGGGGAGGCCATGCAAGGATTCCATGTGTCCGTTACCCTTACCGTCTGCCACGATGAGCAGTTCTGGGTGGGGGCGTCCGCCAAGGCCCAGCAAGCACTGTCTTGTCAGCTCGAGGCCACGAAGGAGGACCGCAAGGCATCGGCAAGAGAGAGACGCGAGGAGGACAGGCGGGGGTGGCTTGGGCGGCGGACCCAAAAGCGCAAGCGAAGGTATCGAGGACACCGAGCAACCCCGAAGGCTCCCAAGCGAGCGCCCCATCCATGAGGCGGAGTACCCCACCCATGGGGCGCTGACCGAGGCCCCATGCCTCATGCCCTATGGCTGCAACATTTTCTGTAGCAGTGCCTCTGACCTGCGGGGCGCAACCGTTGGGCGCATTGCAAGTTCCGCAAAATGCAGCCGTGGATTGGTGGGATTTTGCTCCTCGCTACCGTAATGTAGTCATTGCCGGGGTACGCAAGACAGCCCCATTCGCACCAGTCTCTGACGATGAAAGGACACAGGATGAGCTTTCGTGACAACCTCCAACACCTGCGTGCCACGCGCAACATGACCCAAGAACAGCTCGCCATGCTCATGGGTGTGAGCCGCCAATCCGTGACAAAGTGGGAGGCCGAAAAGGCCTATCCCGAGATGGACAAGCTACTCAAGCTGCGTGACATCTTTGGGTGCACGCTTGACGAGCTCGTGCAAGGCGACCTTACCACCCGACCGAAGGAGCCCGGCTTGGGTATTGCGGAGGGACCCGCCCAGGACGTGTGCGGCTATGATGAGCACATGCGCCAGCATGCACGGAACATGGCCGTGGGCATTCCGCTCATCATCCTGGGGATGGCCGGGGCTGCCTTCTTCGGGGAACTGGGTCACAACATGCTCCCTATCGACAACGACGCGCTCTCCGGTCTGGTATTCCTTGCCCTCACCCTCGTCGGGCTCTGTTTCATCATCCCGGCGGGCCTCAGGCACGACGCGTTCGCCAAGGCGCACCCGTACGTAGAGGACTTCTACACCGCAACCCAGAGGGAGGCAGCCAACCGACTCTTTTCCCGCGGCATCGTTGGGGGCATCGTGGCCATCTTCGTGGGCCTCATGCTTGCTGTCGGCCTCGACGACAGCGTCTTCTGGACTGGAAGCGCCTTTCTCGCCTGCGTGGCGGTGGGCGTCACGTTGCTTGTCTACGCGTCACTCATGCATGACCGCATCAACGTGGACGAGTACAACAACGCCGCTTTGGAGAACCTCTCCGACGACGAGATTCGCGAGCTGGGCGCGGGTGACGCCGACGCGCTCGTGATACAAAAGCATCGTAGCGCCCGACTTGGGGCTACCTGTGGCATCATCATGCTCGTTGTCACGGCGATTGCCCTGTCGCTCCTGTTCCTCTCTCCCTACCTTGGGACGGCCAGCGCCGCAGCGTCGTCGTTCTTCTGGCTCCCATGGCTCATCGGTGGCCTGGCCTGTGGCATTGTCAGCCTCATCTACAACATGAGGGGTTAGGCCTGCGCTGGGCCCCGCAAGCGAACGGTCCTCTCGTTGGACCGTCCGGAGAGCCTCGGGCGGCGTCTCGGCGCACTCGGCCGCCTCGCCGTCCTGAGCCCCTCGCCCCGCTCCCGCCCTACGAGAAGATACCGTGCATGAACTGGCGCACCGTCGCCTTGGCCTGCTCGTCGTCCAACCGTCCCTTGCCTTGGTGCCAGAATGCGACGTCGGCGTTGAGCATCGCGACGAAGTGGGCCGCACAGGAAAGCTCCCGGCCGCGAACGCCCCCGTGGAACGTGGCAATGCCGCGAAATAAGCGGGTGACGATGGCGTACTGTTCGTGCGCGTACGGCTTTGCCATCCTGGCCACCGCAGAGTCGGGCGGCGCAAAGGACAAAGACAGCCTGAGGAGGTAGAACTCGCTGTCCTCCTGCGCGGCGGAGTAGTAGAGGCGTGCCACGCGCAGCAGGGCAGGCCGCACGTCGCGCCCGTACTCATGCGGGTGCGGCTCGTAGGCGCAGGCCGCGCCCAGAGCGCGGTTGAACGCGGCATAGCGCTCCTCAAGCACGGCCGAGAGCAGCCCCTCCTTGCTGTGGAAGAAGTAGTACAGCGTCGGCTTGGTGACGCCTGCCGCCTCAGCGACCTGCGCGACGCCGACGCCGTCATAGCCCCGTCGCGAGAACAGCCCCAGGGCGCAACGTAGGATGGCATCTCTGCTGTTGGTTTCATTTCCCATGGGAGCAGTATATATCGAGAGGGGCGTTGCTCGCGTCGTGTCGGCGACCGACCGGTCGGCGAAAGCCTACGGCGGCACCAAGCCCGAATCTTGACTCCCATATACCGTGCGGTATACTATCTACCGAACGGTATAGATCGAAGTTTGGGAGGCTGTTATGGACAATGGCATCGACATGGGCATCGTCTGGTGGCAGGTGTACCCGCTGGGATTCTGCGGCGCACCCGTGCGTCCCACCTCGGAGGGGGAGCGCGCGCTGACACCCCGGCTCGACCGGCTGGGTGCATGGCTGGACTACGCCGTCGACATGGGTGTAGGTGGGCTGATGCTCAACCCGCTGTTCGCCTCTGAGACCCATGGGTATGATACGACCGACTACTTTCGCATCGACCCACGCCTTGGCGACGACGCAAGCTTCGACCGCCTCGTCGCCGCCTGCCATGAGCGGGGGTTGCGCGTGATGCTCGACGGTGTGTTCAACCACGTGGGACGCAGCCACCCGCTGTTCCAGGACGCCCTCGCCGGACGGGGAAACGAGGACCTGTTCTCCATTACGCGTCGACCCGATGGGTCTGCCGACTACGCGACGTTCGAGGGCTTCCAAGAGCTCCCGGCGCTCAACCACAACTCTGAGCGGGTCGCTGATCTCGTGCGAGACGTCATGCTCCATTGGATGCGACGCGGCGTCTCGGCGTGGCGCCTCGACGCGGCGTACGCCGTGCCGCCCGCCTTCTGGGTGTGCGTCCTGCCCGAGCTGCGGAACACGTTTCCCGATGCCTGGTTCGTAGGGGAGGTGATCCACGGCGACTACGCACGTATCGTGCGGCAGTCCGGGATGGATGCGGTGACGCAGTACGAGTTGTGGAAGGCCGTCTGGAGCTCGCTCAAGGACGGCAACTTCTTTGAGCTCGACTGGTGCCTCAAGCGACACAACGACCTCATGAGGACCTTCGTGCCGCTCACCTTCATAGGTAACCATGACGTCACGCGCATAGCCAGCATGGTCGGCAGTGAGCTGGCCGCCTTGGGGGCGACCATCCTGCTCACCGTGGGCGGCGTCCCATCCGTCTACTATGGCGACGAGCAGGCGCTGCGCGGCACCAAGAGGAAGGGGTTGGGCGGCGACGATGCGGTGCGTCCCACCCTCCCCGCCTCCCCAGCTTGGATGACGGCGGAGGGGGAGCGGACATACCGCCTATATCATGACCTCATCGACCTGCGCAGGAGGAATCCCTGGCTTGCCCGCGCCACCACACGTCCCACCCGCCTCGCAAATCGCAGCTACTCCTACGATGCGAGAGGCCGTGGGGGAGAGACCCTGCATGTGGACCTGCGTCTTGACCCGACGCCGCATGCGACGATCGGCTTGGGCGGCAAGGTCGTCCTCGAGGTGGGCCACTGAGGCGGGCGACAGGCAGCTTTCTGAGGATACCCTAAAGCGCCGTGCCCCTCTTCGGGCGCCAGAACCCGTCTCTCATGGCCCCCTCATGCTCCAGCAGCCTCACCTTCGTGTCGATGCCACCTGCGAAGCCGGTGAGGCTGCCGTTCGACCCTATCACGCGGTGACACGGCACAATGAGGCAGAGCGGGTTGTGACCGACTGCTCCACCCACAGCTCGTGCCGACTGTCGCCTGCCGGTCTCGGCCTCAAGGCGCTTGGCGATTGCTCCGTAGGTGGTCGTCTGCCCGTAGGGTATGTCGAGCATGGCCTCGCGCACGCGCAGCTGGAACTCGGTGGCTCGTGCCGTGAGCGTCAGCTCGCGCGGGTCGGGCGTCTCACCCGCAAAGTAGCGATCGAGCCATTTCCGTGCTTGGTCGAACACAGCCAGGCTGTCGTTGCGCTCCACGCTCTCGTTTACTCCGTAGCCGAAGTAACGGCTGTTGTTAAACCAGCAGCCCGTGACGCTCGTGCCGTCGCTTGTGAGTGTGAGCGTGCCTATGGTCGGCGTGCGATATTCCGTGAGGTACATCGCGACTTCCTTTCGCTGGTGTCGCAGGTCGCGCCTCCTTTGGCTCGCCTACAGCCCGCGCGCCTTCAGGTCGGCGACGAGCTGCACGTAGAACTCGCGCACGTCGAACCCCGGGATATTCTCTCTGTTGAGGTCGACCACGTCGCCGTGACTGATGCCCCGCCTTCCCTCGACCGTCAGGAAGCGATACGAGTTGCCCCAGGCAAACGATCTCTCGCCCACGAGCCCGTCGTTCGGGCCGTCGAAGCGTCTGGCCAAAAGATAGGTGAAGTTGAGCGGAAACGTGCCCGAGGCAGCTCCGTTCAGCCTCGAGCCGACGCTCGCGCACCACACCCCCTCGACCGTCTGAGGCAGTTCTCTGTTCAGGAGGGTCGTGCCTGACGCGGTGAGGTCGCCCACCGCTGCGATGAAGTTGGGAGCCGGATCTCCCAGGGCGTGGGCTGCGGCATTGTAGCTTCGTGCGATCGCTTGCTGCTGCTCGTTTGACATGACGTTAAGCAGGTAGTCCGCGAACTCGCAACCCCTGTGGGGCGTGTTGATGGTGGTGAGGGACGCTACGTGGGCCTTTACCTGCGGGTCGGCGAGCGCGGCGCGGCAGTCCAAGCCTCCCTTGGAGTGCCCTATGAGGTTGACCTTCTCGGCGCCCGTCCGCTCGCAGACCTCGCGAATGCGCAGCGAGAGCTCCCGTGCGCTCTCGTGGACGGGAAGTGCGGAGGAATGCTCGCCGTAGAAGAGACGCGCGCCGTTGCGCTCGAGCTCAGCGGGGATGCGGCCCCAGTAGTTCACGAGCTTAAAGTCGCGGAAGAACACGCCATGCACGAGCAGGATGGGGTATCTCGTGGCGCACACGCGTTGCTGGCGGCGGCCCTCGTTGAGACGCTCCCTCTCGTACTCGAAGCGTGCCTCCGCGTCGAGCGTCGAGATGATCTTCAGGAGGAAGTACAGGTGCACGAGGGGCACCATCCCAAATATGCCACCAAGGACACGCAGGCGCAGGCCGAGCTGGACGCTTCTTGCATAGGCTCTGACCATGCCGCACCAGAACACGAGCGTCTCGGTCGCAAGGGCGACGCCGAGGCCCGGCGCCCAGGAGACGGTCTCCCAAAACGTACCCGGCACACCGCCGGGCGCAGGCCAGCACAGGGCGAGACAGCCCGCCACGATGAGGAGCGCGGTGGAGACGAGAAAGACGATGAGCAGCTCGCAGGCATTGCGGCAGGACCTGATGCGGGGTTGTCGCGTCCTCTCCCCATAGGGGGCGGGGCGTATGCAGATGGCCAGCACCCAGCATCCCAAGATGGCGAGGGCAGGTGCGGGCGCGATCGTCGGTACGCAGACGCAGGCTACCAGCGCGCACACGACGAGTGCGTTGACAACGCGGAATATCCAAGCGAGGGTCCTGTTCATGCCCCCATTATACGACCCTTCGCGCTTTCTGGCTGACGGTACGGGCTCGCAAGATCATGCCGTCAGCCGCATCCTGCACGACTCTTGTTAGACTTCCCGCAGCGGGTTTCGGCGTATGCTCGGCGCGGTGGCCTGCCGGTTGAAGATGGGTTCCGAGAGCCTCTCAAAGATAGCCTTCTCTATCTTGTTCTTCATCGTTCTCATGTTGTCGTAGCGTGAGGCGTGCGCGACGAACCACGAGAGTATGCTGCTGTTCTCGATGAGCGAGCGGTCCTCGCCGTCGAGCCTGTCGACCACCCTCTGGTAGTGACGCGTTGCGATAGTTGCCTTGTTCTCGTCTGACAGATCGGAGAAGGCGACGCAGGCGCTGATGCGCGAGAACATGGCGGAGCCCATCGCCCGGCGGGCGTCGCGCTCGGACTTGAAGTTGGTGGTGAGCAGGAACAGGCCGCCCCTCATGTCGACGTCGTAGTTGGTGTCCACGTACCTGCCCTCGTCGAACAGCTGATAGAACATGTTGTAGAGGGTTGGGCTGACCTTGTCGAACTCGTCGATGAGCACGACGTTCGACTCCCGGCCGAGCAGGTCACGCGCGAGGCTCGCCTTGGAGTGCTCGGCACCGAAGAGGTACTCGTACGCCTCTTGCGTCTGCATCATGGAGAACTGGATCCTCATGAGCTTTCCACCGAGCGCCCTGCTAAGACAGCGGGCCGTCTCGGTCTTGCCGACGCCGGAGGGTCCGTACAGCAGGACGACGGATGGTCTTCCGTTACCCATGACGGACAGCCTGTACAGAGACGCCACGAGGACCCGCTTGCTCTCCTCCTGTCCGAGCACCTCTTCGCAAACGCTATCGTAGATGGCCTCGAGGGCGCCTTTCTCGACCTGCTCGTATCGGTATGAGATCTGCTCGACGCTGTCCTCGCCTTGGGCCGAGACAAGAGATTCCAAGGCCCTCCTCGGCGGGTTCTGGACGAAGAGCGTCCCAACCTCGTATGTCTCTTCGAGTATGGTGGCAAAGTTCGCGATGACGTGGCTCAGGACGGAGCCGAAGTCATCGGCGTGGACGACGCAGTTGTCCACGTAGTCTGGGACACTGATCCTCGGTTCATGGGAGGCCAGGTCACTCGCCCTGATCTTGGCGTTGTAGCTCCTGATGGCGTCGAGATATCCGACCGTGCGGTCTCCCTCCCTGACGCGCGAGCCTACCAGCTCGTCGAAGCCCGTCCGTGGCCCAAAGTAGACGATCGCCCTATCTGCCATGTGCCTCTACCTCCGCGAGCTTGATCCCGGGCATGTCCAGCAGCCCTCTTTCCGCCCTGTTCCGGCCATGAGGGTGGGGGGAGATGCGTTCAGGCGGACCTTGGCCTGTCTCCCGCCGGACCTCTATCGCCCCTTCGCCGGACCTGTTGTCGGTGCAGACGCCTTCGACGCTATCGGCATCCGAGTCGCGTCTCTCCATTCTTGCCATTGCCTGCATTGTAGCGTGTTGCTAGCCGAGAGGCCCGTCACGCACGTCCCCTGAGGGGGCGGTGCGGGCAACTCCCCTCTCGAAGTGCCCTCTCGAAGTGTAACGTGCGCATCCTCCGCCGACCCCGCCCGCGCGAAGTGAGTGAATCACTCACTTCATATACCTGAAGTGAGTGGATTACACACTTCGATATTTTATTCAGTAAGTCTTCTACCTGCGTATATGTAAATTCGACCGTATGAGCATACGCAGGTTTTGGCCCAAAAATCACTCACTTCGCGATGACGATGTGAGTGAATCACTCACATCACGACCCGTGCGAAGGGCAAGACGGGCGCCGGGGCGAGACGGGCGCCGGCTTCTACCCGGTCTTCAGCTCCCATCCAGGCTACGACTCCGAGGGCCGTTGCGCGCGCGGGAATGGGTCACTTTGAGGGTGGAAGAGGGGCCCGTATCCCGTATCATAGGTATCTATGTTTCTCCGCGTCGCCGGCAGGCGCCTTCCTGCTGGCCCACCAAGAAAGGACAGTCATGCAATACAACATCATCGGAGGGTCATTTCCCGTCGTGACCTGTAGTCTCGCTGACGGAGAGTCCATGATCACCGAGAAGGGATCCATGGTGTGGATGACCCCGAACATGCAGATGGCGACCTC
>ERZ773035.2498-NODE-2498-length-11882-cov-9.034244_pt1 | contig 11882 bp, 11 predicted proteins | sample MGYA00511487_ERZ773035 | MGnify/ENA primary metagenome ERZ773035 (study PRJEB29015, sample SAMEA2737985) | human oral metagenome | biome: human oral; feature: human-associated habitat; material: dental | place: China | collected 2024 ...
GGCTTTTGCGATCAATACGGACGCCGCTGGATTTACAACACGGTCAAACAGTGGCGCGATCAGTTCCCATTCTGGTCAGAGAGTACGATCAAGCGGACAATCCGCTCTCTTGAAGACCAGAATGCCCTCCTTTCGACAACGGTCGGTGACGCATTCAACAAGACCAAGGCATACACCATCAACATTGACCACATTGAAGAACTCAACCAAAAAATTGTGCATGAGCAAATGCGTGCGAGTATAGAGAGTGTTCAGCGACGTGTTTCTGCTCCTCCTCCGAAGGGGGGAGTGTGGGAATATACCGAAGAACAGGCTGTTTCTGATGATGCAGAAGCACAGGACAACTCATCCGCTGACACAGAGATTGATATAGAAGGTCAAAAAGTCAATACGGGTGAACCGCTCGAAGAGGTCAAAATGACCCAACATGCAGTTCAAAATGAACCGCTCGAAGAGGTCAATCTGACACGCTCGAATAGACCAGCCGAAAACCCAATAGCGGCGCGGTTTTGCGCGTCCTCCTCGCGCACGCGCGTAACAGAGACTACAACAACAGAGAACACGCATAGAATACGTGAAACAACAACAGGCGATGTTCGCAGCCTTTGTGCTGCACTCGGCATATCCGGCACATCGCTGGAGAGGTTCATCCGTCATTATGGGGAGGAGAACGTGCATGAAAAAGCATGTCTCTTGGAGATTGCCATGCAGACGCAGAGCATTCGGAATCCGACGGGCTGGCTTCATGCTGCGCTCAAGAACGGCTACACGTTTTCAGTCGGCACGCCGCAGCAGGAAGAAAAAGCTGTGCAAACGCCATCCTCATCTCTCTACGTTCCCCCTTCCACCGATCCCGTTCAGGAGAAACAGGAAGAGGAACTTCCTGTGAAACGGAATCTGCATGAGTATCTGAGCCGTCAGGCAGGGAGTGGTGAGGAATCGGTGTTTGTTCAGGAGTTTCGGCGCAGACACGGGATAGAGGGACGGGCAAGTCCTTGACAGTGAAGGAGGGGACTGTGTATGAGAAAACCGAATGTCGGGAGATACCTTGCCGCACAGGCAATCCGCAAAGCCTTCACAGAAAACTCTTTGCCCGTGCGACTTGAGGAGATTGAGGTACTTTGTGCAAGCGAAACGCGCCCGCGTCTTCTTGCGGCATATCTGCGCTGGCAGCGAGCACTCATAGATCGCATCCTCGTTCATGCGCTCATGGACGATTTGCCGGAGATCGAGCGTGACTTTGTGCATTACCGCTATCGCATGGGGCGCAGTATGCAGTGGATCAACATGAATATGCCTGTGTCGGAGCGCAATCTCTATTTCATGAATGACCGCATTCTGCTGCGGCTTGAGACACTGCTTTTCTATGAGCCGACGCTTGCAGACGCATTCTCGCGGACAGTGCTTTTCAACCTTCTGCGCGTCATTGACGCGCGTCTTGCTGTCTTTTCCCTGCGGGTCGATCTTCCTGCGGATGTGGGGTGGCTGGAACGGCTTGCTCGCGCGCGGTGCAGATGCCGCGCACTGCTTGCTCTCATCGACACATATCTTGCGCCGGATGAGGACGGCATCGCGCACAGAATCATTCGGCAAAAACTCAAAACACCGCACACGACACTGGACGAACTGTTGGAGCGGATAGGAATACCATCTTCCGAACGGGAGAAGACTATGGCACAGGACGTACTGCGTGACTATTTGAGCCGCGCAGAAGCGTGTCTTGGCATCAAAAAAATACCGGACACCGAAAAGTTTGCAGTTTTTTAATTCTGCAATGTGGTTCAATAGGGAGGGATGAAATACGTTCAGGGATAGGAGAATGATATGGGGAAGAAGAAAAGATTTCCGCGCCCGAGAGAACGTCCCTTCTTGTGGTGTACGGGACTATTTGCAGTTATGATGCTGACGACGGCGGCGTTCGGGTGGAGGTTTCCGGAGCAGAATATTGTCTTTTACAACCAAACGGCAAGTGTTCCTGTAGGCTTCTATGTTCGTGTGCCGGATCGACCGCTTGCACGCGGAGACTACGTTGTCTACGAAATGACGGAGGTCACACGCCGTTATGCCGTCGCACGCGGTTATGTGACGAAGCCGACCGAGCCATTCCTCAAGCGTGTGGGGGCGATTGCGGGTGATTCCTACAGTATCGACGCAGAAACACGGAGGTTCTTCATTGATGGGACGTATGTCGGTGATGTATTCGAGCGTGATCGGATGGAGCGTCCGCTCCCGCAGCAGGAAGGTACATTCATTGTGCCGGAGGGGGATTTTCTGCCTGTTGGTACGACGACACGCAGCTTCGATGGTCGGTATACGGGGACGGTTCCGACCTCACATATCATTGCGATTGTCGTGCCGCTCCTGACGTGGTGGTAGCAATGCGGATTCGGGCATGGCGATGTAAGGACAGGACGACTTATCGACGGCGCATAGAACCCCTGCTGCCGGCATTTTTTCCGCCGGGTGCGGCAGATCGGCTACGTCCTGCGCTCAGAGAAGCTCTGCATTACACCTGCGGCGGGGAAGCGGGGGAAGTTTCCATACGACTTTATCAAAACGCAGATGACATTCGGATTGCGTTTTATGGATGCGGTATGGCGCAGCACGCGGAAGCCATACGGGACTATCTTGCGGGCATTGCCGAACATGAGGAACTCGGGCGGCTTCACTGGCGCAAATGCGCCGTGCGAATGCGGATGGAGCGCTCCGCGCAGCGTATATGTGAGATGCTCGCAGTCGCGGAATACATCGTGCTTGCTGTGGATGCCTTGAAGGTGGAGCTTGTCTTTCGTACAGATCATTTGCCGTATGAGCGGCGAAGTTTGCGGGACATGCTCCCGTACTTCTTTTTGGAACGCAGTGGCGTTGTTTTTTGAAGATATGAAGGGGGTTATTGTGTGCTTCGCTTATTTAAGCAGCCTGAAAAATATTCGGACACCAGTGTCGTAAAGAGTCCTGCGACACCGGCAGAACGCGCCCGTGCAGCATACGATGAGCGGATTGGATCGGTTGTTGTGCAAAATTATAACTGGCGACGCATCGCCATCGGTCTTCTTGTCGTCTGTTTCATGCTCGGCGGCGGTCTTACGACGCTTGCACTTACCTCGCGGGTTGTCCCCTATGTCGTGACCGTGGATAAGACGACGGGAGAGGTACAACAGGCGGGGGCACTGATTGCACAGAACTACACACCGCAGGAAGCGGAGATCCGCTACTTCCTCGCGCAGTTCATCCAGAACGCGCGGAACATTCAGCTTGATCCTGTGCAGCAGGAGCGTATGCAGAATCAAGCCCTTGCCTTTTTGACGCAGTCCGCTGCGCAGAAATACCACACGATCCAGCGCAACGAACACTTCCGTGAGCGCTACGCAAAGGTCACGGCGCAGACGAAAATCAACAGCATGGAGAAAATCCCAGATACGAACTCCTATCATGTGACATGGATCGAAGAAGAGTTTGATATCGCGACCGGCGCACAGCGGCAGCGCAGCTATCAGGGGGTATTCACCATAACCGTGATCGAGCAAAGAGACGAAGCGCGGCTTCTCATCAACCCGCTGGGACTCTACATTTCGGATCTTAGCTTCTCGGAGGAAATGAACAAGAAAAGCCAAACTGCTGGAGGAAAATGAATAACAACTAGCTTTTATTCAGATGTTCAAGTTGAACATCTGAATAATAAGTACAAGGTATTCATTTAATGGAGGAAATGAACATGAAACTGTTTCCGAAGAAATACGCCCGTGGTGCTCTGCTTAGTCTTTTGGCACTGAGCTTTGCAGGGAATGTGTTTGCAAGTGAGCAGACAACCGCACCAACCAAAGAAGAAACGAATGTCAAGAAACTCTCGCAGGAAGTCACGGAGCTGCGCGGCAGCATAAGTGAGGTAACGGAATCACAGGCGTCTATCCTGCGCATTCTGGATGCACTTTCAGCGCAGCTTGAGACCATCCAGAGGGATCAGGAGTTCCGGCGCACGGCGATTCCTGCGCCGACGGATCGACAGCTTGTCAACCCGGATAGCTCCTATCGCTCCATCAATACCACGCAGGACGCGATCAATGCGCAGGGCAATTCGACGATGGTGTTCACCTACGCCCCCGAACAGCTCTATAAGATTTACTGCCGTCCGGGGTATATCACCGATCTTGCGCTTAGAAAGGGCGAGACGATTAAGTTCGTTGGCGGCGGAGATACGGCGGCATGGCAGCTCGATCAGTCCGTAGTGGACGGCGTTCCCCATCTCTACGTCAAACCGGTCGTACAGTCCAGCACAACAAACCTCATCATTACCACGGAAAAGCGGAGCTATCAGCTCATCTTGAACGCAAGTGACTGGTATAATCCGATGGTCTATTGGACGTACGGGACAGAAGACCATGCGGACATGATGCGTCGCCATGAGCAGGAAGATCGTTTGCGCACGGGCAGCGTGAATGCGACGAGCGTTGAAAATCTCGACTTTTCCTTTCAGGTGAAGACGAAAGGCGAAGCGAAAGACTATGTGCCTGACATGGTGTTTTCTGATGGCACACGAACCTATTTGAAATATAAGACCCTGCCCAAGCAGCAAGTACCGCTCTTTGTGACCGAGCGCGGCAAGAATACCATGACGCTCGTGAATTATCACACGCGCGACGGCTACTACATCGTCGATCTTCCATTTGACAAGGCACAGCTGCGCGTTTCCGACCGCAGCATGGTGACGATCACGCATAAGGGGTGACGGCATGGCAGGATTCAACCCGCAAAGCATCGGCAAATATCTTGCCGATTTCAAAACCTTTTTCAGCCGGAACAGGCGTAAGCGACCAGATGAGGACGATACGGATCTTGAGATCGAGGATGAGACGCAGGAAAATCCCGGCGATGTAAAGATGAACAGCGGACAGCACCGTAATGTATACGGAATCCGCAAGAAGATCATCGGCGGCATTATCGCCTTTGGCGTTCTCGTCTTCATCGGAAGCTACTACATCTCAAAGCCGGACACACCGACTGATCAGCCCGCGCGCATCCCCGCACAGAGACTTGCGCCAGAGACACGTGAACCGGCACATACCAATGAGGATCGAAAAGAACTTTCCTATGCCGATCTCAAAACATTGGATGCAGGGCGCGCCAAAACGGCAAATGCACAGGCAGCACCGGGTGCAGACGGCAGCAGACCCGCAGGAAGTGGAGCGGCAAACCCGCCGGGTGCTGTCACCGTTCAGCAGATTCCAACACCAAGCCTTCCGTCCGCAGCCCCGGACGCAGCCTATCCGATACCACACCCCAATATCCCACCTGCCCCCGTGGCTGCGGGAGCAGGAGCGCGTGAAGAATCCACGGAGGAACGTGCAGAAAAGGAACTTGAAACACGTTACCGCTCAGCAATCGCGTTTGCACTTGGCGGTGGAGCAGGGGCTGATACGGCAGCAACGGAAAGTATTGCTGCGGGAGACACATCGGACAGCAACACCGTCCAAACGGCAGCACGCGCCTCGTATGATACAAACAGTCCCTACATCCTTCAGGTTGGTACAATGATCCCTGCGATGCTGTTCTCGGGCATCAACACCGATACGCCGGGACAGGTTATCGCACAGATCAGCCGCGATGTCTATGACAGCGCAACCGAGACGAACCTCCTCATCCCGTCGGGGACACGCCTCATTGGGACGTATCAGAGCGAGGGGGCAGCAAACGGGCGCATTGCCATCTCCTTTGCAACGATGATTTTGCCGAGCGGCGCAGCCTACAACATCGGCGGCAGCATGGTCGCCGTGGATGACAGTGGATATAACGGCATTACCGGCAAGGTACATCGCCATCTGGATCGTGCGTTCAGTGCGGGGCTTCTCACCAGTGCCATTGCTGCGCTCGGCTCGTATGCAAGCGGCGACTCCTCTTCTCAGAACAGCTTCACGGGCGGTCAGCTCATGATGCAGGGGGCGATGAGCAACGTTCTGAACTCTGTTTCGCAGATCGTTCGTGACAGCACCTCGACACGTCCGACCATCACCATCGAACCCGGCTACACCTTCCATGTCTATGTGACACAGCCCATCTCATTCGGAGGATAATATGAACGAGCAGGAAAAGAAAGAACAGAACAAAACCCTTTTCCTCTGCCTCTTGCTCGCGGGGATCACCTATGTTGCGGCGCAGTGGCTCACAACACAGGCAATCGCCGATCATCTCGAATACAGTCCACTCCTGCCCGGCGAGATCGCCGGGCATATTTATCAGCCGTTTGCACATCGGACGTGGAGAGATGATCCGCAAATCGCCGCAGCGATTCCGCGCACCCTCGCGCAATATGCGTTTTTGCCGTGGATTGTCTATCTTGTCGGCGGACTTGTGATCTACCAATTCCACAAAAGCCGTCAGCGCATGACCAGCCACGGCACGGCAGATTTTGCAAAGGAAAAGGACATCAAAGAGGCGGGGCTTGCGATCCGTGACAACGGATTCGTCGTCGGAATCAACCCTTTTAGCGAAAAACTCATGCTGCACAACGGTCCGGAACACATCTTACTCGTTGCACCGACGCGCAGCGGCAAGGGTGTCTGCAACATGATCCCGACCGGAATCTGCTGGAAGCACAGCATATTCTTCTTCGACCCCAAAGCGGAACTTTGGAACTTTACCGCAGGATGGCGCAAGAAGCACTTTGGGCAGAAGGTCATGAAATTTGAGCCGCTCTGTAAGGACGGCTCTGCGGCAAAATGGAATCCGTTCGCAGAGATCGACTTTCAGTCCTTCGAGGAGCTTACAGATGTATCTACCATCTCGGAGATGATGGTCAAAACAGGGGACGGAGGCAGCAAAGATCCCTTCTGGGAGAACTCTGCCGCAGCCCTCATCAACGGTGTTATCCTGCACCTCCTCTACAAGCACTATCAGGAAAAGCGCCTCCTTCCATGTCCGTCCGACGTGATGAGCTTTCTCTCCTCACCCGGCATGAGCACGGACAAGCTCTTTGCATCCATGAAAATCTATCCGCACATCTCCAAGGAGGAATTTTTGGAGCAGAACGGCAAGAAAAATATGCTCAAAGAGATTTACGGCGAGTATGTGGAGGATTTTCGCCCCTATAGGGAAGTCCTGCCGCGTTTCGCCGAAGCGGTTGCAGCGAACGAGGTACAGGCAAAGGTGTACGAGGAAGCCTTGCAGGAGGGCAGACACGCAAAGCCGCCCAAGAGCAATCTGGAACTTTTGCGCGAGGCGATCATCGCTGCGGAGGAGGCGGGAGAAACGATTGATTTTAACGCGCCCGATTTGTCCGAATGCACACAGAAGCAGGACATCGACCAGATGATCAGCGGGCAGGATGTGACTTCCCCGTGGTACAAACTCCTCGTGCACCCGAAGGTCGCCGAAGCCGCCGCCAATATGTATAACGGTGCGGAGCAGACACGCGCCTCCATCATGCAGACCGCGCAGACCTCGATGGCAGTCTATCAAGACCCGCTCGTCAAAGCCAATACGGCAGTATCGGATTTCTCGCTGCGCGATCTGCTCGATCCGTCGCAGGAGGTATCGCTCTATCTCGTGCTCCAACCCAACGACATTGACAAGCTGCGCCCGATCCTGCGCCTTTTCGTCAACACCATGCTCTCCAAGCTCGTTCGTGATATGAAATTCGCGGCAGACGGAGAAAAGGAGCAGAAAAAACAGCGTCTTCTCCTCATGCTCGACGAGTTCCCGCAGCTCGGAAAACTCGAGTCCATCGAAAAGACGCTTGCGATCTGTGCGGGCTACGGTGTCAAAATCTGCATTGTTGCGCAGAGTATGGGACAGCTCAATAAGATCTACACCAAGGACAATGCCATTCCCGGCAACTGTCATGTGCAGATCTACTTCACGCCGACCTTGGAAGACGGCGGCGGAACGGCAAAGACCCTTTCTGACACCCTCGGGGATCAGACCATATACTCCTATTCCAAGTCCTCAAACGGGAAGATGTTTGAGGGGTCAACATCGACCTCGCAGATGGCGCGTAAACTCATGACACCGGACGAGGTGCGGCGTATGCCCGCCGACCGTGAACTCGTCTTTGTTGCGGGCTTCCGACCGATCTACGGAAAGAAGCTCTTTTATTTCAAGCAGAAATTCTTCACTGACCGCACCAAGACACCGCCGCCGACCTTCAGCGACCTGCGTACGGAGGTCAAATCCTACGCCCAGCTCTTTGCCGTCCATCGAGCGGATCGTGCAGCTGCCGAGGCACGGCTGCGCGAAGTACAGGAGGCACGCGCAGCGGCACTCCCGGCTGCGCCCGCGCCCATAGAGGAGATGCCGACACGATTGGAGGAATACGATGAACCGGCAGCCGAAGAAAGTGCCGCGCCTTGCGGACAAGATGAAACGTGGGATGAAGCCGCTGCAAACACAGCCAGGGGCGAAGACACACAGCCCCAAGACGCGGAAGAGATGACCTTTGAACAGAAAAAGAAGCTGCTTCTTGCAAAGAGGAGAGGAGAACACGATGGAACGTGAGGACAAAGTTTATGAGCGCCACCTGCAAATGCTGGAGCACAACATGGGGCGCAGCATCATGCACTACATGCACGATGACAACGTGACGGAGGTCATTGTCAATCCGGACGGAAAGCTCTGGATTGACACATTCGACAAGGGCTTTCAGGATACAGGCGTTGTTATGGAAGCAGAGGACACCAAGCGTATCATTTACGCCGTTGCCGATCTTGCAGGACAGGTCATTGATGTGAAGAATGATCCTGCGCTGCAAGCCCATATCCCGGAGTCGCGGCTTTTTGCCAACTGCCGCTTTCAGGGGCTTCTGCCGATGATCGTCGAAGCTCCCAGCTTCAACATCCGAAAACATGCCAAAAAAATCCTCACGCTGGACGAATATGTGGCACAGGGCACAATGAGCAAACGTCAGCGTGAGGTAATTCTGGAAGCGATTCATGGAAAGAAAAACATCATCGTCGCGGGCGGCACGGGATCAGGCAAGACCACACTCGTCAACGCTGTGCTCGCCGAAATCTCCAAACTGGACGAGCGCATCGTTACCATCGAGGACACAAGGGAACTCAAATGCAGCGCAGAGAACTTTGTTGCCCTCAATACTACGGACAGTGTGGACATGGACAATCTGCTCCGCAAGACGCTGCGCCTCTCACCGAACCGCATCGTCGTCGGCGAGATACGCGGCAAGGAGGCACTTACCCTGATCGACGCATGGTCAACGGGACACAGAGGCGGCTGCTCCACCGTACACAGTGACAGCGCGACCGATACACTCTTCCGACTGGAAGACCTCGTCAGCCGCGTCTCCATCTCGGCGCAGCAAGCGGGCATCGCACGCGCCATCGACGTTGTGATCTACATCGCAAAGCGTGCCATTCGGCGCAGCGTCGATGAAGTCCTCTCCATCGACGGCTGGGATCGTGAGCGGCACGAGTACATTACGCATCGACTGGATACGGTTGCAGGTTGATGAAAATATAAAAGACCACAGCTTTCCGACTCCCGCCGGGGTCCAATTCCCCATGGCAGCCGGAAAGCGTGGTCGCAGAGAAATTCTCACGCGTTACACGAACTATGCCGTGGTGTCGCAAGCAATTTCTCAATTATTTTCAGTATACAGGGCAGCCCCATCGCCGTCAATAGTTGAACACAAAATATTAACACGGATTTAGGAGGTGAGTGCTATGGGGGACAGTCTTCAAGAGTTTTTAGGGGAAGACGGCGCAGCCGTTTATCAAAGAGTGCACAATACAAACTGAGTCGTGGTGTCGCAAGCAGCCGCTTATCTAAGGACAAAGAAAAACCTGCTGATAATGTTCGTTCATTCAAAAGGATGAAGAATAAGGAGTCTGAATGCAATTATCAGAAGAACAACGCAGAGTAGAAGAAAACGCATGGAAAAAGACGCTGCACAGCGTACTTTCTAAACAAGAAATCTCCGGCTCCGGTCTTGCGTATGTGATGGAGACACCGCTTGTATTGGAACTGCTCGGGATAGAACCTCTTCCTGTTTATATGTTGGAATCAAAAATCAAAGAGATTCGGATGGAAGATCATCCGTCCATGTCCGAAGCCGTTCTTGGACAACTGCCACATGAATTGTCTGATCCCATGATCGTTTTCAAATCCAGATCCGTGCATGGAAGACTTGTTGCTTGCTTGGCTTTGACGGATGAAGATGGTGTGAATGTTGTTGTACCGTTTGAACTGGAAACAGTCAAACAAAGACGAAAAGTCAATCTTATTGTGTCTGCGTATGGAAGACAAAAAAGGGGGACACGGGAGATTGATTATAGCTGGTTTTGGCAAAATATCAACGAGGGCAACACGGTTTACGTCAATAAAATAAAGGCTGATGCCTTTTACCAGTCCGCCGGGCTGCGATTGCCCATGGAGGGTAAAAGGTTCACCAACCTCTTTGGCTCTAGTATAAAGACGGAGGAGGATCTTGTCAAGCTGAAAATGGAGCGTGAAGCGGAGGCTGCTGCCCTAAAGGCAGTTTGCGCAGAGACCGTTGCCGAGGATAAGAAGTCCCTTTCCCCCGCCGAGCGCAGTTTTCTTGTGGAAAAGGAGGCACTTCTGGCGCAGCACAAAAAGTGGAATCCGGCGTATACCGTGCGCACGGCGAAAAAGCTGGCGGAGCAGGGATTCGGTGAAAAGGAAATCGCGGCCGCGCTGCAAAAGCACGCGCCCGACATTCAAAACCTGCCCAATACCGATCTTCAGCAAAACGCGGCTGCACGCATCGCGAAATCCGCAGCGGGGAGCGTACGCATGGGGCAACAGAAACAGGAACAGAAGGACATAAAATCCCGCTAAAAAACTTTCGTTTGCCGAAAAGTTTGCAGTTTTTTAATTCTGCAAGCCCTTATAATTATTTTATGTGTTTTTATCTATTTAATTTAAGGAGGTTTTTCATCATGAAAAAGTTCAACGTCAACATCACCAAGGCACAGGTCAAGTCGTTTCTCAAGGCAAGTGCACCCGTCGTACTCCAGCTTACCATCATGATGCTCCCGGCAGCGATCAGTTTTGCTTCGACCGGGGATACAAGCGGTGCAGCGGCAGCGGGAGCAGCAGCGGAGTCCAACACCGTCGGCATTACGCCTCTGGACAAACCGCTTCAGACCATCACGACCGCGCTCACGGGTCCGATCCCCGTCCTTGTCACAGGCGGCGGTGTTGCACTCGCGGGCATGTCGTGGGCGATGGGCTGGGAGCAGCAGGTCATGTCGCGTGGGATCAAGGTCGCTGGCGGCGGCGCGATTGCGATGGGCGCGGGCAGCTTTATGTCGTCTGTCATTGGTAAGGGGCTTACCGGCTGCCTGTTTTGATCGGGAAAGGGGGCTGTGCTCATGGAGGAGCCGCAGACACAGCAAAATACGATTTCATGGACACATCTGCCGCTCTACCGTTCGCTCACGGAGTACATTCTCTTCATGGGCGTGCCGCGCAGCTGCATTATCTATAACTCGGGCGCAGCAATCTTTATGATCCTGACGCTGGGTCTCGGGTACTGGTATCTCCTCACACTGAATGTGATTGTGCATTTTGCCTTTCGCTACTTCTCACAGGACGATGCACAGTTCTTCGACTGCTTCGTCGTCTACACCTATAAGCACGACTACTACTCAACCTGAGGAAGCACTGATAAATTCAGCACCGTCATCTTAGTGCATCTTTTCCGTCCTCTCATCGTTGGCAAATCCTCCACATAGCCTCTGCTATGCGTCCGGTTTGCCGCCTTGATAGGACGTAAAATCTACACCAATCTGATGGACTTCATTTTATCAGTGATTCCCTAGAGATAAGGGAAGGGCACACAATGTCTTGGAAGGAATACAAGCTGCAAAATAAGAGTGCGGCGGAACATCTCTCGTGGGGTGGGATCACGCACC
>ERZ773035.2502-NODE-2502-length-11867-cov-8.717660_pt1 | contig 11867 bp, 12 predicted proteins | sample MGYA00511487_ERZ773035 | MGnify/ENA primary metagenome ERZ773035 (study PRJEB29015, sample SAMEA2737985) | human oral metagenome | biome: human oral; feature: human-associated habitat; material: dental | place: China | collected 2024 ...
TTTTATGGAGGTAATTTATAATGATTTATGAAAATATTTTAGATTTAATTGGAAATACGCCTGTAGTAAAATTGAAATTTTTAAATGAAGAAAATATTGCTGATATTTATGTTAAACTTGAAAAATATAATATTGGTGGAAGTGTAAAGGATAGAGCGGCTCTTGGAATGATAGAAGCAGCTGAAAAAGAAGGAAAATTGAAACCAGGTGGAACAATTGTTGAACCTACTTCTGGAAATACTGGTATAGCGCTTGCATTAATCGGTAAAGCAAAAGGTTATAAAGTGGTAATTGTAATGCCTGATTCAATGAGCGTGGAAAGAAGAAGTATTTTAGCAGCCTATGGAGCTGAATTAATATTAACTGAAGGGGCAAAAGGTATGAAAGGGGCAATTGCTGAAGCTGAAAAATTAGCAGCTGAAAATGGATATTTCTTGCCTCAACAATTTGAAAATCCTGCAAACCCTGCAAAACACTATGAAACAACTGCAAAAGAAATTTTAGATGATTTCCCTCAAATCGATGCATTCGTATCAGGTGTCGGAACTGCTGGAACTTTATCAGGAGTTGGAAAAAGATTAAAGGAAGAAAGACCAGGAGTTAAAGTATTTGCCGTTGAACCTGCAACTTCTGCAGTATTATCAGGAGAACAACCTGGAAAACACTTCCAACAAGGACTTGGAGCAGGATTTGTACCTGGAAACTATGATGCCAGCCTTGTAGATGAAATTATAAAGGTAACTAATGAACAAGCGGTAGAATTTGCGACAAGAGCTTCAAAGGAAAACGGACTATTTATCGGAATTTCTTCTGGAAGTGCAATTGCAGCAGCTTATGAAGTAGCTAAAAAATTAGGAAAAGGTAAAAAAGTTGTAGCAATTTTACCAGATGGTGGAGAAAAATACTTATCAATTGAAGCATTCAGAAACAGTTTATAATTAATAAAACTTAACTAACTTGGGCAAGGATTCTCTGACTTTTACATAAAATAACGGGATGAATTGCCTGTTTTCATATTTTCATACTTTTATGAAATAGAATTATAGTAAAACTGCTTTAGAGCCGAACTCAGATATTATACACTATTTAACCTTTATAAATTTAACAAAAAAGTAAAATATGCAATAAAATGTTGTTTTTAAAACAGTTTTATTATATAATTCATATATAAATTTTAAGGAGTGTGATTATTATTTTTAAATGGTTAGTAAGTGAAATAAATAATATAGCGGAAAAAGATCCAGCTGTCAGATATAAAATAGAAGTTTTTCTCTATCCGTCTCTACATGCAGTTATTAATCACAAGATTGCCCACTTTTTTCAAAAGCATAAATTATATTTTTGTGCACGGATGATTTCTCAAATTTCACGATTTTTTACAGGAATAGAAATTCATCCAGGAGCAAAATTAGGAAAAAAAGTATTTTTTGACCACGGAATGGGAATCGTAGTTGGAGAAACTGCTGAAATAGGCGATAACTGCGTCATCTATCATGGTGTAACTCTAGGCGGAGTAAGCTCTTCCAAAACTAAGAGACATCCCACATTAAAAAATAACGTCACAGTTGGAACAGGAGCAAAACTGCTAGGAAATATTGTGATTGGAAATAATGTGAAAATTGGAGCAAATTCAGTTGTTTTAAAGGATGTTCCAGATAATGCAGTAGCAGTAGGGATTCCAGCTAGAATCATTCCAAAAACAGAGGAAGACTACTATATGTGGCATATTTAACAGATTTTTTACAGTTTTTTTATATTATTTATTAAAATATTCAAATACAAAAAAATTTGACAATCAAAGTAAAATATGGTATATTTTCTATATGAAAAATTTACTTCATTTCTTTGATTTGAAATAAAAATTAGGATAGGATTATCCAAAAATACAAAAGCAGACAAATGTGCAAAAGCATATTTAAAACTAAACTAATAAACATGGAGGATTAAAATGGCAAAAGTAGGAATTTTTTTCGGATCAACAACAGGAGTAACTGAAGATATTGCTCATAAAATTGCAGAAAAAATTGATGGGGCAGAAGTTTTTAATATTGATGGAAATGAGGATAAATTGGAAGATTATGATGTACTTCTTTTAGGTACTTCTACTTGGGGATTTGGAGACTTGCAAGATGACTGGGCAGCAGTTCTTGATGATTTGGCAAGCAAAGATTTAAGCGGTAAAAAAGTAGGATATTTTGGAAGTGGGGATCAAGGAACTTTCTCTGATACATTTATGGATGGAATTGCCATCATTGATGAGGAAATTCAAAAAACTGGTGCAACAATCATTGGAAAAACTTCAACAGAAGGATATGAATTCAGCGAATCAAGAGCAGCAAAAGATGGAGAATTTTTGGGACTTGCTCTAGATGAAGTTAATCAATCTGAATTGACAGATGAAAGAATTGACGCATGGGTTGAACAAATCCAAAAGGAATTTTAACAATATTTAGCAAGAAGTCTCCTTCTTCTACAAGTGGGAGATGAATTGCAGAATATAGCTTGAAATAATAGCTCTTATATAGCATAATATTCATAGTCAGGGCAGGGACTGCCCGAAGAGCTTGGTAAATATATTTGGCTAGCAAAAGCAGATACTTCCCAAGAAGCTCCCTCTTCTACAAGTGGGAGTAGTTCACATAAAACTATGTCTGTGAAAATATTTTAAAAAAATAATTATTCACAAAAGACAAATAAATATGATTTTAGCTATATTTATATATAACTAAGATAAATCAATTTTCACAAGTTGATTTTCTCTCCAAAAAATTTAAGAAGGTGTTTTCATAGCACCTTTTTATTATTTTTATTTTTCTCATAATAACTGCTATAACTAAAAAAGAAGCATTTTGCAAGACATCTGACCCGCAAAATAACTTCTTTCAAAACTATATTTCTTCTCAACCTTTTTCCCAATTTCTCCTTAAAACAAAACCTCTGTACTTTAACTTCCCAACTTTTTTCTATACATAACGACCTTTTTCTTCAAAACACATCTAATTTTCTTTAGACTTTATCCTTTTTTTACCTAATCTATCTAATAAACAACTTTTTTCTTTTAGGGCAATAATGCCTTCTAAACTCCTTTTTTTATCGATATCGACTTAACTTAAAAAAACTTTTTTCTTCATAGTTCGGATTCGACCAAAAATCCTATCCTTTTTACTTTTGTTACTTCATTTTTGTATACAAATTCCTGTGTAACCTTTACTCCTTTTTACCTTTGACCTTTTCTTCATAAAACTCTTAATTTTCTAATCTCTATCTACGTCCCAATCTGTAATTCTTCCAGTGTACGCATCGATTTCAAACTCATAAGTGTAACCTCTGTAATGAATTTCTCCTTCATAAGAATCTTCATCAAACTCAAAATCTTTAATATTTCTCAGCGTTGCACCTGGAACTTTTGCCAATGCTATTTGTTTAGCTCTTGCTGGGGTTATTTTTGATCTTTTATAAGAACTTTTTTTATGGCTGAAATTTGATTTTTTATAATCTTTACTTCCAGCAAAACTCAAAGAACCTAATACCAAACAACCTAACAATGCTACTTTTAAGAATTTATTTTTCATAATCCTCCTTTGCATTTTTGTATTTGTAATTGCTGTTCCTTTGTTACATTATAATAGTATCATATAAAGATTAAAGAAAAATGAGAACTTTTAATTTTTTCTCATTTTTTTAAATAAAAAAAATAGACACTCTCTAATTCTGAGATTGCCTATTTTTCTAGATTTTCACGACTAATTTCATGATTATCTTTTATTTTTTGATTAATAAATTAATTTGAAAAATTATAATTCGATGTCTTCTTTTCTTAATGTTGGGAACAAGATTACGTCTCTGATTGATGCTGAATTAGTTTGTAACATAACTAATCTATCAATTCCAATTCCTAATCCTCCTGCAGGTGGCATTCCGTATTCTAAGGCTCTAATGTAATCTAAATCCATTCCTTGTGCTTCATCGTCTCCTGCTTCTTTCAATTTAACTTGTTCTTCGAATCTTTCTTTTTGATCTCTTGGATCGTTTAATTCTGAATATGCGTTTGCAAATTCTCTTCCTGAAATGAATAATTCAAATCTGTCAACCCATTCAGTTTCACCTTTTTGATTTTTTGAAAGTGGAGAAATTTCTTTTGGATATTCTGTTATGAATGTTGGATTAATTAATGTTTCTTCCACTTTTTCTTCAAAGAATAAATTTAAAATTCCAAATTTTGTATAAGTTTTATCTTTTTCTAAAGGAATTCCAAATTCTTTCGCTTTTTCAATAGCTTCTTCATCACTTGAAATTGAATCAAAATCAAATCCAGTTGCTTCTTTTACAGCTTCTTTCATTGTTACTCTTCTCCAAGGTTTAGCTAAATTAATAGTTTTATCTTCATATTCAATTTCATATTTTCCATGTAACTCGAAAGTCAAGCTAGAAATTAAGTCTTCTGTCAAGTCCATCATATCATTAAAATCAGCGTACGCTTGGTACAATTCCATCATTGTAAATTCAGGATTATGTTTTACAGAAATTCCTTCATTTCTAAAACTTCTATTAATTTCAAATACTTTTTCAAATCCACCAACTAATAATCTTTTTAAGTATAATTCAGGTGCGATTCTTAAGAATAATTCCATATCTAATGCATTGTGGTGCGTAACAAATGGTCTTGCAGTTGCTCCACCTGCGATTGGGTGCATCATTGGAGTTTCAACTTCCGTAAATCCTTTTTTTTCTAAATAGCTTCTAAAAAATCTAATAACTTGGAATCTTTTTTTCATAGTTTCCATAACTTCTCTATTCATTACTAAATCAACATATCTTTGTCTGTAACGAGTTTCCACATTAGTTAATCCATGAAATTTTTCTGGAAGCGGTCTTACATTTTTTGATAAAACTTCAAAAGATTTTACTCTTAAAGTTAATTCTCCAGTTTTAGTTCTAAATAATGATCCTTCAACTCCAAGAAAATCTCCAAGTCCCAATTTTTTATAAATTTCGTATTGTTCTTCCCCCACTTCTTCTTTTTTCACATAATATTGAATTTGCCCAGTTGGATCTTGCAACTTTCCAAATCCATTTTTCCCCATTCTTCTGAATCCTACAATTCTTCCCGCTGTTTTAAATACTTTGTCGCATGTTTCATCATATTTATTGATTTCGGAAATATCGTTTTCTTTGTTATAAGTTCTTCCATAAGGCTCAATTCCCAGCTCTTTTAATTCAGCTACTTTTTTTAATTTTTCTTTTATTATACCATTGTCATTTGGCGTTCGATTTTTTTGATTACTCATCACTTTTCCTTTCTTATAATTATTTCATTAAACAAACAAATTTATTTCCAATTTTATTGTATTAATTAATTCATTTCTATCCATTATATCATATTCTAACATAATTTTTCCATTTTCTTTAAATATTTTTTTTGTTATTATCTCATATTTCCCTTTAAATTCTTTTGTTATATATGAAAATGACGTTTTTTTATCCAATTTAAAAACTTGTTTTGAGTTTATTTTTCCAACTCGATAAATCTCTAGAAAATCAGAATGTTCTATAATTCTACATTTTCCAAATTCATCGCTATAATGATATTCTTTTTTTTCTTCCTGTTCCAATACTTTTTTCAGCTCAAATAATTTTTCATAATTCTGATTAAAATTATCTAGACTTTTTATTTTTATTTTCATTTTATTCCTTATTTTTTATTTTTTTATTATTTTAGAGAATTGAAAATTATAAAATAAACCTATTCATTTTCATCATCTAAAAAATCATCTAAAAATTCTAATAAATCTTCATCATCAGCTTCTTCTTCATTCTCAAAAAATTCATTTTCATCATCATTTAATGGATCAAAATTGCTTTCATCAAATTCTCCATCTACATTCTCATTTTTATCATACTCGCCAAAATCTTCGTTCCAGTACATATAATCCTTGTCAGAACCGTAATATTCATCGTTCCATATTTCCAGAACCTGATCTTCCTCATCTTCATCTAAATCATACAGTTCCTCTTCAATACTGTCATAGTAAAAAACCTTCTTTTCCCCAGTTTCACTATCACAAACTAAATATTCCTTATCTCCTACCGTAATATTTGAAAGACACGTATATTCTTCAACATCCCCTTCGCTATTAGTTTTTTCAAATTCTTCCCCAGCAGAATACATAACTTCCCTCCATTATTTATGATATTTTATATTATTATTAATTGAAATCCATCTATATATTTGCTCTGACAAAATTAACCGCATAAGCTGATGTGGAAATGTCATTTTTGAAAAACACAATCTAAAATCTGCAATTTCCCGCAAATTATCATTAACTCCATTTGAACCGCCGATTATAAAATTAATTTCACTGTTTGTTATTGAAATTTTTTCAATTTTATCCGCCATTTCTTCTGAAGTCAGCATTTTTCCCTTTAAATCAAGCAAAATATTATATGAATAATTTTTTTTTGAAATAACATTTATTATTCTTTCAGTTTCAGAATTTATTGCATTTTCAATCCCTTTGTTATCATCCTCTTCAGCCAGTTCAATAATTTCAAGTTTTGTATATTTTGATAACCTTTTTGAAAATTCAGCTATTCCCTCTTTTATATACTTTTCCTTTATTTTTCCAATACACACTACATTAATTCTTATCATATTTTTCCCTTATTGTCAAAAGTTTTTTTCATTTTTTTACTAATTTTACTATTATTTTTTTCTTCCAAACATTTTATCCAAATCATTTTTAGACAATTTTACAATAATTGGTCTGCCGTGGGGACACGTATATTTCCCAACTTCATGAATCCTTCTCACCATATTCTGCATTTCAGATATATCCAGCTTCTGCCCAGCCTTTATCGCTCCTTTACACGACATTGAAATAATGATATTTTCCCTTAAATCTTTTATTTCCACTTCATTTTTTAAATCCAGCAAAAGCTGTAAAAACACATTTTCAATACTATCCCGAAAATCAAAAGCAGGCACAGCACGAATCACAATCTCGTTTTCTGAAAATTCATCAATATCAAATCCAAAATTTTGAAAAACATCAATATTTTCAAAAATAATATTTTTTTCAATTACCGTAACTTCCATTTTCAGCGGTAACAGCAAATGCTGTGACTCAATTTTTTTATTATAAAACTTTTCCTTCAGCTCTTCATACAAAATTCTCTCATGAATAATGTGCTGATCATAGATTTCCAGTTCCTCATCCTTCCGCACTAAAATATACGTATCAAAAATTTGTCCCAAAATATCATAATGAACCTGCTTCCCAATGTGCTTTTCAAATGTCCCAACTTTATAATATTCATTTTCAGTATTTTCATTTATACCATTAGAATTTTTTTCTCCACTAAATTTTTCATAATTTCTAAAATTACTCTTTTCATCCCAATTTCTCTTATCTTTATCGCTCTTTACCAAATTAGAATTTTCAACATTTTGCAAGTTTTCCACATTGTTTTCCACAATTTCATTTAAATTCCCATTCATTTTTTTCCAAATTTCATCAAGACTCGAATCATTCTTTTTATTGCTATTCTCTTTTTCATCATTAAAAAAATTACCACTGCTTAGACTTTCAGAAATACCAGCAGATTCTCTATTTTTATCATTTTTCTCAAGATTACCTCCTGTAAACCCATTTTCTCCTTCCAATTTCTCACTATTTTCTTTCCCGTCAAAAGTTTCCAAACTTAAAATTTTCTGATTTTCCCCCTTTAAAATGTCATCAGAAAATAAATCATCCTTTTCCACAGCGATATTTTCATTAATATTAATATTTTTCTTTATTAAATCAATATTAGGCTGCCAGTTTTCCCTGTCATTATAGTAAAAAAAGTCATCAATTGCTGATTTTATCTCATTATAAACAATTTTATCATTTGAAAATTTTACTATTTTTTTAGATGGATGAACATTCACATCTATTTCCTTTGGATCAGCATTGTAAAAAATAATAGCAAAAGGATATTTCCCCTTCATTAACTTAGTGTAATAGCCATCTATAACAGCTCTCTCAATAGTTGCTGACTTCACATACCGATTATTTACAAAAGTAAACATAAAATCCTTTGAACTTCGTAAAATTTCCACATTTCCCAAATATCCATATTCAAATTTTTTCAAATTTTTTAAAACTGATTTTCCAAATAATTCAAGAATTGTATTCTCAATCCCTTTCCCGCTTGTCTTTATCGTACTTTTCCCGTCTAATTCAAGCGAAAATGCCACATTACTATTGGAAAGCGCCTCCTTTAGCACAATATCCCTAATTTTTCCATACTCTGTTGACATCTTTCTCAAAAATTTTCTTCTAGCAGGCGTATTGTAAAATAAATCCCTGACTTCCATTTCTGTCCCAACATTTCTTGAAACTTCCTCAAACTTTCTCACAACCCCACCATAACAGCCAATTCTATACCCCGCAGGACTGTTTTCAGAACGTGTAGTAATCGTAAGCTTAGACACCGCTGCAATAGATGACAGAGCTTCTCCACGAAAGCCATAGGTGCTTAAATTAAAGACATCCTCCTTTTCCTTAATCTTAGAAGTGGCATGCCGCTCAACTGACAAAAGCGTATCATCCTTATCCATCCCAATTCCGTTATCACTTACTTTAACATCAGTTCCAGATTTGAAAACTTCAATTTTTATCATTGTAGCCTTCGCATCCAGTGAATTTTCAATCATCTCCTTAATCATCGAAGCTGGATTTTCCACAACTTCCCCAGCAGCAATAATATTTGACACTTTTTCATCTAGTATTTTTATATATCCCACAATCTATCCTCCTTTTCTATCAGTTTTTCTTTTTTAAGCAAAATATAGCTGTCACACAAACAATTAATCCAGTAACCGCAGGCATCAACATTGAAAATGCACTCTTGCCAGTTAAAATTATTGTCGCAATTTCAAATAATATACCTGCAACTATGTCAAATTTTCTTAATTTACCCTCATTATTCAAAAACCTTTCCAAAATCATAATTTAACAGTTTTACTTACAATAATCTTATATTTCTGCCCAAAAATTTCTGCCAATTTTTCCAAATCCTCTTCTAGACAAAGCACCTTCACATTAGGTCCAGCATCCATCGTAAAATAGCATTTCTCCCCATTATTTCTCAAATTTTTTACAAAATCCATTGCTTCGTAAGTTTTTTCATTAAAATATGAAAACGGTGGATTTGCAGTTTCAGTTGTCTTGTGCATTCTAAGGGCATTTTCTTCTGTTAAAGTTCCCACTTTTTCAAAATCATTTTCAGCAAGATATTTTTTCATATTTATAAAATCAATTTCAGACTGTTTTACCCATTCATCAAAATACGTCGAAGTTTTGGCACAAAGTTCCATTCCATTTCGACTTGAAATTTTCTTTTTATTTTCATTCAGCACAAGCACAATCATCGCTAGTTTCAAATCTGTCTTAACTTCACAAATCTCTCCAGTATCTTTGTCCCAAGCCGCAATTGGTCCAAAAAAACTTCTCGAAGAAGAGCCAGAACCAAATTTTGAAATTTGTGCAAGTTCAGATTGTGCATAATTTTTTCCAAAAAGTTCATTACAAGCCTTTATTACAGCTGATAGTCCACTCGAACTGGAAGAAAGTCCCGCAGCTGTCGGCATATTATTTGTTGTAGAAATTTTTACCTTCTGACTTCTATTTTCCCTAAACAAATCCACGACCTTGCTAATCTTTTCCGTATGCATCTTGTCCTGTAATTCTCCGTTTAAATAAAATAAATCCGTCATATTTGAAAACTTATCTTTACAATTTCCATTTTTCATTTCCTTTTCAACAGCAATTTTAGTATCCTCATCCTTTATAAATTCCATTTCTGTTTCTGTGAACATATCATTAAGAGTAAGAGAAATGCTGCTTGTGGCAGGTATCATTTTTTCTGCATCTTTTTTTCCCCAGTATTTTACAATTGCGATATTAGCATAAGATTTGACTTTTACCATTTTTTCTCCTTTATTTTTTCGTTAAATTTTTAAATATTAAATTTTTTCCACCCAAATATTTTCTGCCCCACATTTTGTAAATCCATCTTTTACTTTTTCCATAATTTCCAAATTTTCGGCAAGTGCAATTACACAGCCTCCCAAACCGCCACCAGAAATTTTTGCTCCAGCCGCTCCATTTTCAATCGCCGTTTTTACAAATAACTCTGTCTTTTCAATAGTTATATTCAATTTTCCAAGTTCTGTATTTGCTGCTGTCATAATTTCCCCAATTTTACTAATTTTTTTTATTTTTTCTTTTTTATTTTCAATATTTCCAGTTAAAATTCTAGTCATTTCATCTGTCAATCTGCCTAATTTTTTCAAGGAAAGTTCAGCTTTACTTCCTAAATTTTTCACATTTTGAATCGCTTCACCAGTATTTCCATAAATGCCTGTATCTGCAATCACAAGATACGCATCAAGATTTAAGTCAATGTATGAAAATCCCTTGTTTTTTACAAATCTTATAGCCTTATCGCTAAGGCAAGTTTTTGCATCCAGCCCGCTTGGAGTCTTATGAGCCACAATTTCTGCCGTATTCACTAATTTTTCCAATAATTCATCTTCTAAATTTTCTCTAAAATAGTTAAATATTGCACGAATTGCCGCAATGCTGACTGCTGCTGAAGAGCCCATTCCACGTTTTTGAGGAATTTGAGAAGTTATTTTGTATTTTATTTTTACATTTTCTTTTTTTAAATATTTTAATGCAGTAAAAATTGCGACTGAAAGTGTATCTGTTTCATCATAAAAAAAATTGCTTTTTGCCTCTTCTATTGCACATTCAATCTCAATTTTTTTTAATGGAATAGCAATGGCAGGATAGCCATAAACGACAGAATGTTCCCCAATTAATATGATTTTACTATGTGATTTTCCAATACCTCTTTTCATTTTTACTAAAATCTCCTATTTCTAATTAAAGAAAAACGAGCCTAATGACCCGCTTCTTTTAATCTATCTAAAATTTTACTTTTTATTTTCTGTTTTGGTGGAAATGACGGGAATCGAACCCGTGTCCAAAATAGAAAGTCCTTACTATCTTCTACAAGTTTAGTCTATTTAACGCTTTAACCGTTAGATATTAAACAGACAAAAGTCTAAAGGCGAGATTATAGAATTTCCCTAAATGACATAATCATACATTTAGGTAAGCCATTAAAAATGACATCATCTAATGAGAAAATGGCGTTCCCAAAAGAGATGAGCCGCTATCTTAGGCAGCTAATGCGTAATTATCGTTTCCGATTATTTTAAAATGGATTTTAAAGCTCCCGCTTACTTGCCGATAATAATCTTTTTATCCTGTCGAAACCAAAACATTCCCTTAATAATATTTAACTTTAAGTCATTTTACCACAAAAATATTTATTTTTCAACAGCCTATTTAAAATTTTTTAATGTTTCGGCGCAAAAATGCTTATTACTCCATAAGATGCCATAGTCATTACTGCAGCAGCTATTATTACTCCCAATCCAATATAAAAAAACGATTTTTTTCTCTCAAATTGAAGCAAAGCCGCAATCAATGCACCTGTCCAAGCACCTGTCCCAGGAAATGGAACTGCCACAAACAGCATAAGTCCAATAAACTCCCCTGTTGCAAGCCCTTCACTACGTTTTTTAGCCCGATTTTCTATTTTTTCAATAAATTTTACCAAAATATTCCGCTTTTTCATAAATTCAAAAAATTTTACCGAAAACAAAAGAATAAATGGCACAGGAAGCATATTCCCCACAATAGAAACAATCATATTCAAATACCAAGGCAACCCAATAGCCGCCCCAACTGGTATCGCCCCACGCAATTCAATTACAGGAAACATTGAAATAAGAAATATTCCTATCATTT
>ERZ773035.2512-NODE-2512-length-11825-cov-28.152506_pt1 | contig 11825 bp, 7 predicted proteins | sample MGYA00511487_ERZ773035 | MGnify/ENA primary metagenome ERZ773035 (study PRJEB29015, sample SAMEA2737985) | human oral metagenome | biome: human oral; feature: human-associated habitat; material: dental | place: China | collected 2024 ...
ACAGGCATAAAAAACAAACAAACACACTATCGAGTTCACAAACAACACCCACACAATCAAGCACACACGAATCTCTCGCATGTTTTCAAAAGGCGGTTTGCGCCATGTTTCCGCGATCCGAGCTTCTCGCTTCGTTCGCTGCCGTTCGGCGCAACAAGGAAAACAATACGCACTTCTTCCGACATCGTCAAATCAAGCGCAATTACCTCGCTTCTGACCACTTTTCTGCAGAATGTCAACGATTTATGCCTTCAGACCGGCTTACTTTGCCCCAAAATCGCCCGATTTCATGCGCCAGACCACAAAGATTTGGCCAAATTGTGCGCCAGCACTCGCAACATTTACGAGTAATCCAGGTCGGAGCGGCCGATCATCAGTGCCTGAACTTCCAACATGGCCAAAGCCATCACGTTTTTTAACAAACTCTTTACTTTTTGTTGACCCTGGCGCTATACTCGTGCTCATACCGCGGCTCGCCGCGTCCACGAACAACCATCAACGCTAGGAAAAACGATGAATGGAACCCTGCGCCCGGCCTTTGATCTCGCCGGCACCCTGGATACGATCTCGGGCTTCATGTATACGTACCTGCTCGTCGCCCTTCTGATTGGCGTCGGCCTGTATTTCTTCGTGCGCACGCGCGCGCTCCCGCTTTGTCTATTTAAGGAAGCGATTCGCGTCGTGACCGAGCCTCCCCACGAGGAAGGCGAGGTTTCTTCGTTCCGCGCTCTGATGGTGTCCACGGCCTCGCGCGTCGGCGTCGGTAACATCGCCGGTGTTGCGACCGCCGTGACACTGGGCGGCGCGGGTGCTGTCTTCTGGATGTGGGTCATCGCGACCCTCGGCGGCGCCTCTGCGTTCATCGAGTCGACGCTCGCGCAGATCTACAAGAAGCAGGGGCCCCATCACTCCTACGGTGGTCCCGCCTACTACATCCAGATGGCTCTCAAGCAGAACTGGTTGGCCACGCTTTTCGCCTCCGTCCTCATCCTGACCTACATGGGTGGCTTCAACCTGCTCGCTTCCTTCAACGTCGCCGACACCTTCACCGAGTACAGCTGGGCGAACGACTGGACGCCGTGGATCGTCGGCGCCGTGCTCGCGGTGCTCATGGCCGGCTCGATCTTCGGCGGCACGCGTCGCCTTACCGACGTCACTGGCTTCCTCGTCCCGGTCATGGCGATCATCTACCTGGGTGTCGGCTTCGTCGTCATCGTGCTCAACTACCAGAACATCCCCGCGATGTTCGCCGCTATCTTCCGCGGCGCTTTCGATTTTCCGGCGATCTTCGGCGGTTTCACCGGCTCGGCCATGATGCTCGGCATTAAGCGTGGCCTCTACTCGAACGAGGCCGGTGTTGGTTCCGCTCCGAACGCCGCAGCCTCCGCCTCCGTGTCCCACCCGGCCAAGCAGGGCCTCGTCCAGATGCTCTCCGTCTTCATCGACACCATGGTCATCTGTACTCTCACCGCATTCGTGGTTCTCTCCTCGGGCGTCGGCGATGACAATGGCGTGACGGGTGCTCCCCTCGTGAAGGACGCGATGGCCACCGTTTTGGGTCAGCCGGTCGCGCAGGTCTTCATCTCGGTCGCACTGTTCCTCTTCGCCTTCACGACGCTGGTCGGCAACTTCTATTACGCCGAGGTCAACTTCCGCTTCCTGCTGCGCAACAAGCACATGAAGCACTGGATGCTCACGATCTTCCGCACCGTCGCCGCGCTGCTCGTCTTCGCGGGCGCCCTCCTCAAGTTCGAGGTTGCGTGGAACCTGGGCGACATCCTGATGGGCCTCATGGCGCTCATCAACCTGCCGGTCATCGTCATCCTGGGCAACCAGGCCATCCGCTGCGCAAACGACTACGTCGCCCAGCGCAAGGCCGGCCTCGAGCCTTCCTTCAAGGCCTCCTCGATCGGCCTGAACCCCGATGAGCTGGACTTCTGGAAGGACGACGCTCCCGTCGCCGCCGAGAAGACCAACGCGTAAGGGTCCTCTCCCCTAGCAACTTGCCCCGGCCTCGTTCCTCCACGTGAGAACGAGGCCGGGGCTTCGCTATGCGCATCGGCGCGGTCATCGCCTTCACGGCCAGGGCGCGTGCCCCAGCCGCGAGTCGGTTTTCGGCCCGCGTCTGCGTGCTACACCGACGTGTGCTCGAAGCGCGCTCGGATCTGCACTCCCCCGGTGTGCCCGCACGCGGACAGGGCTCGAGCCACCGCGTCGGCGGCCCACCCGAGCATCTCAGGGCCCCCGTGCGGGGCGCGCAGAGCGGCAGTCACTCCGACGCCGGAGGCCATGGAGGACTCCACGGAAAAGCCCATCTGCAGGGACGATGCCAGGGCGTCGGCGAAGCCCGAGCTGGACAGAACCTGTCTCCCATATCGCACACCCGCCTCCACGTAGATGAGTGGACCGGGGATCAGCAGAGATGAATCGAGCGCGCCGATTAGCAGGCTCCCGTCCTCCCACGGCTTGTTCGCGGTGAAGCGCGCATACTCCCGCGGCAGCTCACACTCAAAGACACACTCGTCGACGCGCACATCGGCGACGAGCTCGAGGGTGGCCACGGAGGCAATCACAGATGCCACGAACGGGATGCGTGCGCTCGTGTCCCCGAGCCACGTGTCGACGATCGCGTGGCACATCGCCGGGGTGGCGGCTGCCGCGGTAGACTCCCCTGCTACTCCGGATCCCCTCGCTCCATCTACTCCCACACGACAAGACGGCGCCTCGAGGTCTCCGACGAAAAAGTCGAAGGCGTAGAGCCCATGGTGGACGCAATTGTCGTCGTAGTCCGCGAACCCCAACCGCGTGCCAACGAGCACGGACAGGAAGGCATCGTAGAGGCACTCCCTGTCCTGCGCAAAGAGGTCCGCCGCGTGGGGCGTGCGCGGGTCCAGCTGGCCGACCAGCCACGCCTGCAACGCCACGTAGCCTTCGTCTCTTGTCACCGGCGCACGAGAACCGTGATCCACCAGCGATCGCCAACAACGCATGTCCCCTCCCTCGACTCGCCTCTTCCTACCCTACTCCTTCGGCCGGGAATTAGAGCAGCCCCGCACGCTTCGCAGGCGCAGGAAGCCCCGGCCTCGTCAAAACAGACGAGGCCGGGGCGACGGCCTAGACGGAGCGCTCAGCGGGTGGCGAGCAGCGCCTCCTCGGCCTCCTTGGTCCACAGGCCGGCGGCGTCGAGCTTCGCGGCAACCGTCGGCAGCTTCTCGGCAAGCTCGGACACGGGGGTCAGGCCCAGGTCGTGCATCATCGGGAAGACCATGATCTTGCCGCCCGAGGTACGATCCATCACCGCATTGATGGCATCGCCGAAGCCCGCCATACCGGTGATCGCCCACAGGGAGATCGTGGTGTCAATGATGCCGGCTTCGATCTTGCGCAGCACCGTACGCATATCGGAGACATCCGAGCCGGAGGTTCCCAGCATGAAGATCTGACGCTCGATGATGCCCTGCAGGTCGAAGTCACCGAACGTGCCGGCCGGGATACCCGCGAAAGCGTTCAGGATACCGCCCTGCGCCAGCAGATCGACAGCCTGGGAGACCAGCGCCGGGACGGGCACGAGGCACGTCGCGTAGGTGTAGCCGTACTCCAGGGCCGTCGAGGAGGTGTTGACGATGTCGAGCGGGACGCCGTTCTTCTCGGCGGTCGGGCCGACAACCTTCGTCAGGTTCTCCAGACGCTCGTCCGACAGGTCGGTGCCCACGACGCTGAGGCCGGGAACACCGGAGGTCACGGCGCGCATCGTGTGCATAACGCCCATCGGGCCGGCCGCGCCGACAAAGACGCAACGGTCGTTCTCACGCAGATCGCCGTTGGCGGGGATCCAGGCGTAGCCCTCGCGCGGATCCGAACCGGTCGTACCGCAGAAGCGGGTGAAGTCGTAGTGGACGCGGCCGATGTCCAGGGACACCTTGCGCGAAATCTTCTCGCCACCCAGGACGACGCACATGGTGCCGCGGGTGCCGATCAGCAGAGCAGCCTTCTCGATGGCGTCGGCGTCCGCACCGAAGAACACGATGTCGTCGAACTCGCCCAGGGTGCCCTCAAGCTGCTCGGCGGCAACGCGCACGACCTCGGCAGGCTTGTGCTCGGCGGTCAGAGCGTCGATGTCGCCCTCGCCCACGACCAGCAGGCGTCCGCCGTCAGCAACGTGACCCCGCTCAGCCCACGCGTAGGAACCCTCGACGGTCGCCCAGGGCTCGATGAGGCCGACGGCCGCGGCCGACGGGCCCTCCGACACGTGGATCAGGAACTCTTCCCCATCCGGGGACACGACGCAGCGCTCGTCGACAACGACGAACTCCTCGAGAGCACCGTCAAAGTTGTAGCCGAAAGCACCATTCGACTTCGCGGTACGCAGGTGCTTCCAGTCGGCCTGGACCAGCAGACGATCGCCAACCTTGAAGTGCGTGACAGCCTCGCCGACCTTCACGACGCGGACGACGGGCTCATGACCGGGCGTCACGGCCTCCTGGTTCGGGTGGTAAGAAGGAATGTCCTTGAGGGCATCCAGGTCGATGCCCGCCACCACGTCCGACTTGCGCGGGTGGCCGTCGAACTGGTGGAGCAGCTTCGTATCAGAGAAGCAAATGCCGCAGGCTTCGACCTCGAGCATGATCTGCGTCGGGCCAACGGGATCAACGGGCTTCGCCGGGTTAACGACGAACTCTTCCTTGCCGACGATCTGAATCGCGTACTGGGTGGCGGGAATCTGGGTCATGACTGACTCTTTCATTGGAAAAACTACTGAACGTGGGAAGAAAAGACGAGGCCGGGGAGCTCCGGAGAAACCCGCATGTCTCCCCGGCCTCGTGACAATGTCAGGAGAGCATCACCTGGCCGCCCGTGACGGGCACGGCCTGGCCGGTCTCGTATTCCTGCTCGACGATGTAGAAGATCGCGCGCAGAACGTCGATGCCCTGAGCGCCGCGGCGCATGGGGACCTTCGCCTCGTAAAACTCCTTGACGTCGGCGACCGTCTTCGCGCCGGGAACCTTACCGGAGTTGAGGTACTGGACGAAGAGGCCGCGGTCCGGGTCGGACCAGAGCGGGCCGTCGTAGAAGTTGCCGGGGCAGATCGCGTTGACCTTCACGCCGTGAGCAACCATCTCGAGGGCGAAGGACTGCACCAGGCCGATGCCGCCGAACTTCGAACCCGCGTAGGCGGCGTTCTTGTTCGAGCCGACGAGGCCGGACTTGGAGTTGATCTGAATGATGTCGGTCAGCCACTCGGGGGCGGTCGAGTGCTGGCGGGCCAGGAGCTGGCCCAGGTGCTTGGTGACCAGGAAGAATGCCACGTAGTTGATGTCCGTGGACAGGCGGAACGCAGAGGCGTCCTGCTCGAGGACGGAGCCCGCACGCACAATACCCGCATTGGAGACGACCAGGTCGAGGCCGCCGGTGACGCGCTCGATCTCGGAGGCCATCGCCGCGACAGAGTCCTCGTCTGCGACGTTGACCGTGATCGGGTGTGCGACACCTTCGCCGCCGAGCTCGGCCGCCTTAGCGGCGGCACCCTCACCGTTCAGGTCGGCGATGAACACGAAGCAACCGGCGTCGACCAGGCCGCGCGCGATCTCCGCGCCAAAGCCCTGGGCGCCGCCCGTCACGAGGGCGACGCGGCCGTTGATGGTGCGCTCGCCGGTGGAAGTGGCGCGAACCTCGAAGATCTCCTCGCCGGCGCGCACGACGACGGGAAGCTCCGTCTCCTTCAGGGAGCAGGGGCACACCTCGGTGAGCGGGCCGTCGAAGGTGACGGTCGGCTCCGCCGAGCTGGGGGCCACGATGACCGGGCGGCCGAGGGCCTTCAGGAAAAGCCCACGTACCTCGGGAGCGTTACTCATGATGTCTCTCTTTCTTGACGATGCTCGTCAGTTAATCGAAGTGGCTCGGGCGGCGACGTCGGCGGCGTCCTCACCGTCGGCAATCGCGCGGCCCAGGGGCGCGTACTCGGTGATGCGCTCGGCGAGAGCCTCGGGGGTCAGGCGACCCGTGCGGCCCAGCAGGTGCAGGGACGGATCCACGGAAGACAGGGCCTCGTGCGCGACGAGGGCCCACGTGGCCTCGTTGAGGTCCGCGAACTCGGGGCGACGCAGCTCCTCGCAGGTGAAACGCTGGCGGGGCTGGTTGATATCCACGCCCGAGATCTCGAGCATGCCGTGGGCGGCCGCGAGCGCGTGGATGCGCTCGAGCTGCTCGGGGGTGTTGCGCGGGGGCATGTAGGTCACGGCGCGCAGGCCGATGGACTCCATGTACTCGAAGAGCTCGTCGAGGAACGCGTCCTCGAACTTCTCGGCCTTCTTGTCGCCGGTCGGCGAGGCGGACACATCACCCAGGTAGGCGTAGGTGGCGATCGCGCCGACCGAGTCGGCGAACTCGACGACCTCGGCGGCGCTGGGCAGCTCGTCGGTGGGCTGGATGTAGATGCGATCCAGGTAGTTGGCCTTCAGGACGCCCAGCAGATCGTACATGAGGTGCGGGTTGTCGGCGTCGGACAGGACGCGCGCGAGGGAGGCGGGGACCTCGACGCCCATCGAATCCAGGCCCTGGACCAGGGCGGGACCGCGGCCAAATCCACGGATCAGGGCCGAGGCCATGGCGGCCAGCAGGTGACGCTCAGTGATGCCGCCGCCGTTTGCGTACTGGGAGATGCCGACCATGTCGGAGCGCGGGTCGAAGGGCTCCAGGCCCAGGTCGGTGAGGATTTTGTTGGCGCGCTGCGCCATCGCCAGGGTGCGCTCAAGGCGGGCGGCGCGCCCCGGGGCCAGCCACTCGGCGACCTTCTCGCGGGCCGGTGCTGGCACGCCCTGGACGGTCATGTAGGCCACGCCCACGGAGTCGGGGTTGTTGAGCTTACGCTGCGCGAGCGGCGTTCCCTCGCCAAAGCGGGCGCGAATCTCGAAGCCAGTGACGGAACCCATGCCCAGGACGGACGTGGCCTCGCTCATCTCTGCTGCCGCGCCGATCGAATCGTGATCGACCGATCCGACGACGCGCAGGCCGTTGCGGCGCGCCAAGAGCGCGGCGTGAGTGGGCGTGTAGGGGCTGAACGAGAAGCACGTGTGGATGTGGTTGTTCGACTCGGGCACCCAGCTGGGGAAGTGCTCGTCGGCGACCACCGCGCGCAGTGCCTCGATGCGCTGGGCCGGGGTGGCGGCCGGGTCGTTGGTAATGTCCATGGGTTCTGCCATCTCTTCGTTGGGTGGAGAAAAACGGTGATGAAACAAGTATGTGGGCGAGGCCGGGGCTCGGTGAGGAGGAGTGTGGCCCCGGCCTCGCTAGCTCGCGTCAGGGAATGCGAGCCAGGGACGGGGGCGGGCTGGAAAGGGGAACGACCCGCCCCCAACGCCTCAGAGGCCCTCGCGGTTCAGGCGAGCGATCTCGGCCTCGGTCGCGTGCTTCGTGGTGGGCACGTGGCCGGGCAGCGGGAGGATGCGCTCGTGAATCGCGTCGAGGATCCAGGAGACCTGCGGGAAGAAGTACGACTCCATCTCGGGTCCGGGCGTGATGCCGTTGCGCGAGGCGACGACGGCGATCGGCGCGTCGAGCGCGTCGAAGGCCAGGGTCTGCACGTTGGCGGCGACCGTGTTGAGGAAGGAGCCGCGCTCGACGGCGTCCGAGGTGAGGACCAGGCGACCGGTCTTCTTCACGGAGGCGATGAGCTTGTCGTAGTTGAGCGGGGCGACGAAGCGCAGGTCGATGACCTCGGCGCTCAGGCCGTACTTCTCAGCCAGGATGTCAGCGGCCTCGAGGGCCTTGTACACGGTCGCGCCGTAGGCAGCGATTGTGATGTCGGTGCCCTCGCGGCGGATCGCCGGCTCGCCCTCTTCGGTCTCGTAGTAGCCCTCGGGCACGCCGCCGGGCTCGAAGTCCTCGCCCTTGTCGTAGAGCTTCTGGCTCTCGAGGAACACGACCGGGTCGGTGCCGGCCAGCGCCAGGTTGAGCATGCCCTTGGCGTCGGTCGGGGTGGTCGGGAAGTAGACCTTCAGGCCCGGGATGTGAGCGACGAGCGCGCTCCAGTCCTGGGAGTGCTGAGCGCCGTACTTCGCGCCCACGGACACGCGCAGGACGAGAGGCATCTTGAGCAGGCCGGCGCTCATCGACTGCCACTTGGCCATCTGGTTGAAGACCTCGTCGCCGGCGCGGCCCAGGAAGTCGCAGTACATGAGCTCGACGACCGCGCGGCCACCGGCCATCGCGTAGCCGACGCCGGCGCCCACGATCGAGGCCTCGGCGATGGGCGAGTTGAACAGGCGACGGTAGGGCAGGGCCTCGGTCAGGCCACGGTAGACGGCGAAGGCGCCGCCCCAGTCGCGGTTTTCCTCGCCCCATGCGGCCATCGTCGGGTCGGTCTTGAAGCGGTGCAGCATGGCCTCGAACAGGCCGTCACGGAACTGGTACATGCGCATCTTGGAGACGGGCTTGCCGTTCTCGTCGACGGAGGTACGCACCTTCTTGGCCAGCGCCTTGACGCGCGGGTTGTCCTCGATGTCGATCTCGGGGGTCGCGTCGTCGAAGGCCTCGACCTTCTCGTTGGAGAACATGACGGAGTCGATGTAGCCGTCGGCAACACGCGGGGTGGTCTCGTCGTCGATCGAGAGCTTGAGGACCTTGACGAGCTTCTCGGTCAGCGAGGCCGTATAGCCGTCAATCTCTTCCTGCGTGGTCAGGCCGTTGGAGATGAGCAGGTTCGAGTATTCCTTGATGCAGTCGACCTGCTCCCACAGCTCGACCTCTTCCTTCGTGCGGTACGAGGAGGCGTCCGACGGCGAGTGGCCGGAGAAGCGGTAGGTGATGGTGTCCATGAGGACGGGGCCGCGCCCCTCCTCGAGGATCTTCTTCTTGCGGGCGGTGGCCTCGGCGACGGCGAGGGGGTTGATGCCGTCGACGCGCTCGGCGTGCATGGCCTCGGGGTTGAGGGCGGCGCCCACACGGGCGAGGACCTCGTAGCCCATGGTCTCGCCGTAGGTCTGGCCGCCCATGCCGTAGAAGTTGTTGAAGAAGTTGAACAGGATCGGCGGGTTGCCACCGTCCTCCTCGCGCCACAGCGAGCGGAACTGGTCCATGGCCGCGAAGTTCATGGCCTCCCACACGGGGCCACAGGCCATGGCGGCGTCACCGATGTTGGAGATGACGATGCCGGGCTTGCGGTTGATGCGCTTGAAGAGGGCCGCTCCGTTCGCGATGGGGGCGGAGCCACCGACGATCGCGTTGTTCGGGTAGGAACCGAAGGGCAGGAAGAAGGTGTGCATCGAGCCGCCCAGGCCGCGGTTGAAGCCGGACTTGCGGGCGAAGATCTCGGCGAGGGCGCCGAAGAGAATGAAGTTCTCCGTGAGGTCCTTCGTGTCCTTGTAGTCGATCTTCTCGGCGTAGGACAGCGTCTCGCCTCCGAGGAAGCCCTTCATGATGCCCTCGAGCTGGCTCTCGTCCATCTGGTGCATGGCCGAGTAGCACTTGGCGAGGATCTCGCCGTGGGAGCGGTGCGAGCCGAAGATGAAGTCATCGGGCGACAGCACGTAGCTCTGGCCGACGTAGGCGCTCTCCTGGCCGATGCCGAGGTGGGCGGGGCCGGGGTGGTTGTACTCGACGCCTTCCCAGGCGCCGGTCTTCTTGATGGAGTCGAGCATCGACTCGAAGGTGCGCACGACGATCATGTCGTGGAGCATCTGGACCATGCCCTTTTCGCCGTAGCGGGCGATCTCGGTGTCACGGTCGAAGGTGTACTGGTTGACGGGGACCTCGGGGAACTTCACGTACCCGGGGCGACGCACCTCATTGGGGTCGATGATAAGAGACTGAGTCATTTTTCTACTCTTCCTTGACGTAGGGGATGTTCGTTAGAGCTTGACGGCCCACGCGGCTTCGCGGATGACCTCGGAGACCGTGGGGTGCGGGAAGACGACCTGGCGCAGGTCCTCGACGGTCAGTTCCATCTCGAGGACGGCCTGAGCGCCCCAGATCATCTCGGCGGCGTACGCACCCAGAACGTGGATGCCCAGCACCTGGTGGGTCTTGGGGTCGACGAGGATCTTCGCCTCGCCGGGGGCCTTGAAGCCGTTCTCCGCGATGAAGCGGCCGGACATAAGGGCGGGAACCTTGGCGACGAGGACCTCGCGGCCTTCGCGCTTGGCGGCGGACTCGGTCAGACCAACGCCGGCGGCCTCGGGGATCGAGAAGACGGCCCACGGGACGGTGTGCCAGCGCATGACCTCACCGCGCTTCTTTGCGGAGGGATCGAGGATGTTCGCCGAGGCGATTTCCGCCATGCGGTAGGCGGCGTGCGCCAGGAGGGAGCGTCCGGTGACGTCACCGATGGCCCACACGTTGGGCAGGTTGGTGCGCATCGTGTCGTCGACGACGATGCCGCGGTTGATCTCAAGGCCAGCCTCTTGCGCGCCCCAGCCCACCGTCGCGGGACGGCGGCCAACCGCCATGAGGACCACGTCGGCCTCGACGCTCAGCTTTTCCTCGCCCTTGGAGTAGTGGACGGTGCCTCCGTCGAGGGACTCGACGCGGCAGCCCAGCTCGAAGGTCACGTCCTTCATGGCGGCACGAGCCTTGGCGGCCAGGTCGTCGTCCATGAAGGGCAGGATCTCGGGGGCCATCTCGATGACGGTCACCTGGGAGCCGAGGGTGGAGTACAGGGAGGCGAACTCGACGCCGATGACGCCGCCGCCGATGATCGCGAGGCGGGCCGGGACCTCGGGCAGCGAGAGGATACCCGTGGAGTCGACCAGCGCCGGGTTGTCCTGGGTGCCGGGCAACGGGGGCATGGCCGGCACGGAGCCCGTGGCGATGATGACGTGATCCGAGGTGTAGGTCGTGCCCTCGACGGTCACGCGACCGGGGGCGTCGAGGTGGCCTCGTCCGTTGATGACGGTCACGCCCGCCTTGCGCTCGGTGGCTGCGACGCCGGCGACCAGACCCTTGACGACCTGATCCTTCCAGGCCTGCATCTGCGTCCAGTTGACGGCCACGCCCTGAGCGTCCACGCCGAACTGGCTGGCTTCCTTGGCGTGCAGGTAGTTCTTCGCGCCGTTGAGCAGGGTCTTGGTGGGGATGCAGCCCACGTTCAGGCAGGTACCGCCCAGGTACTGCTCCTCAACGAGGGCGACCTTCTTGCCCGCGTGTCCGAGGCGCTCGGCAGCCAGGTAGCCGCCGGGGCCCGCACCGAGGACGATGACGTCAAAATGCGTGTCACTCATGAGTATTCCTCTTTCCTCAGGCCAGAACGGTCACGTCGATGTTTTCGATGGCGGCGACCAGGTCGCGCAGGAAGCGCGCGCCGTCCGCGCCGTCGATGACCTGGTGATCGATCGTCAGCGACAGGTTGAGGCGCTGCTCCACGCCGATCGAGCCGTCCGCGGCCACGGTCGGGCGCGGGGTGATCGCGCCGACGCCCAGGATGGCCGTCTGGGGCAGGTTGATGACGGGGGTGAAGGTCTCGATACCGAAGGAACCGATGTTGGAGACCGTGAAGGTGCCGCCGCTCAGGAAGTCGGGCGACAGGGAGCCGTCGATCGCGCCGCCGGCGAGGCGCTTGGCCTCGTCAGAGAAGGCCTTGAGGCCCAGGGCCTGCGCGGAGCGGATGACGGGGACGAGGAGGCCGCGCGGGGTGTCGCACGCGAAGCCGAGGTGGACCTGCTCGAACTCGGTGAGGACGCCGTCCTCCAAGTGAGCGTTGAACACGGGGTACTTGAGCAGGGTGCGCGACACGGCGAAGCAGACCAGGTCGTTGAGCGTGATCTTGTTCAGGCCCAGAGCCTCGTCGGCGTTCTTGACCTTCTTGCGCATCGCGAGGATGCCGGCGGCGTTGG
>ERZ773035.2514-NODE-2514-length-11819-cov-17.537997_pt1 | contig 11819 bp, 11 predicted proteins | sample MGYA00511487_ERZ773035 | MGnify/ENA primary metagenome ERZ773035 (study PRJEB29015, sample SAMEA2737985) | human oral metagenome | biome: human oral; feature: human-associated habitat; material: dental | place: China | collected 2024 ...
CCGATGGTACTGCAATGCAATGCGGGAGAGTAGGTGGCCGCCTTTTTTCAATACGCAAGCCCCGAGCGCGACATCCGCACTCGGGGCTTTTGCGTTTTGGGAGGGATTGAGCTTATAAGTTTATGAGTTTGTGAGTTTATAAGTTCATAATCTCGTTAGTAACAGCATTGTTAAGTCGAAGTGGCGTATGTGCCCTGTAAAGGAATAATGCAATTTTGAGTGAGTTGTGGTATTAAGATGCTGCATAATGCTGAGAGGGAAAGTTAGTCGGCCCAGAAAACGCCATTGTTTAGGTCGACATCATAGCAATCCCATAGCTCTGGGCTGTCGTTGGCTGAGGAAGAACCCTCTTGATTTCCATGAGGTCTATCGCCTTTGCTGTACTCTGTTTTCGACTTATTGTCTACTAGGTTACTGCGGGCATCGCTCCATTCGGGGCTGTTGCTATAAGTAACTGTGCCATCTGCATTAAACGTAACCCGCACATTTAGGAATAGTGCGGCTTTTTTCCTAGCTTCTTCTGTGTATTGTTTATTCCAGATTATGCCTTCCTGTTCATTGTCTTCGTTTGAGTTTACAGCTATTTTTACGCACAAAACGATGGCGAGCACAACTATTCCGACAAATCCTAATGTTTTCATGTTCTTTGATTGATATAATTTATTAAAGTTAGAGTTGTCCAAGGGCTGCAGGGAGACGATTAACAAAGTGCGGACGACTGGTGCCACCCAAGTGTAGAATGGGTGAAATAATGATGATGCTTACACTTCATTACCTTCGTGTCTGTAACATGTTATTATATTATCATAGGCATTCGTTTTCTGGTATTACGGCTACAAAGTTACACATTTACTTTAATACTACCGCACTTTTTTATACAAATATGACTGGTTATGAATGTTAATTTGTGATGTGCCGTTAAGGAATAATGCACCTAAATGCGCAACACAATAGTATTGGTATGTGTGGAGGTTGCTGAGCTGATGCAATGCAACAATCATTTAATTGTTAGGTTGTTACATCCGATATTGGCCATTTGTTAGCCATTTCTTCGATAGCTATCAAACGGCATTAGGGATAGTATGAACCGCAATGTGTCCGTTCAATTACATGTCGTTATTTTCGTAGTTGTCGAAGTCCATGCCTCGCTTTGCATCGGCTTCCGATGCGTCTCCACGTTCTGTGCCAGGGCTTAGGCTTGCGTTTTTCGAACCGCACAGGAACATAACCTTAATACATAGCAAACCAATGGTTGGTTTTTTATAGATGTTCTTTTTCATAGGATGATTATTTGCTGTTTGTTTTGGGATGAGAATGTTTAAGGTATAGACCACATCTATAATCTACCGAATTAGTATTTTCTTGTTTCGCCGTACATATACCTGGCCCGCTTTTCGCTGGTGTGCCTTAATGCTCCTTCCGTCTAGCGTGTACCATGTCTCGTTTTCTTCATCGCGCTGTTCTTTATGCGGGAGTTCAACAGCGGTTGTTTCGTCGGCTACAAATTGGTATTGTTTAGCTGCTGCGGCAGAGGAAAACTTAAAATAGGCCCTTAGCCCAGGCATTGTGCGGGTGTTGTTGGCAGGTAAGAATAGCTTATTGCCTTGTAAAAACTGCTCGGTATCGTCGGCTGCGAGTTCTTTTGCGTTGTATGTTCCACAGAACGACACCCCATCGTAGGTAACCATGCTGGCATTAGTGGCGTTAATGTCGGTGTTCGGCATTGTCCACGACTTAATGTTGTTGGCGCTTTTTAGTAGATAAGGCACGCCTGCTTGTAGTTGCTTTACGGGCTTAAATCGCAGTTTGTTATCTGCAACAGCAGCGAACGCCATCAAGGTATGTTCTCCGAAGGCCTCTTTTAGTTCAGCTGTGCTCATGTCGAACGGAAGGCAAATGGTGTTCCAGCGTTCTGCTTTCAGTTTCCGTTTAACTACAACAGCTGTGTTCGTTGTCGTGATGATGCTGTTTTGTTGTTTTCTTTCGTCCAAAACAAATTCTTTCCTTATTCCATCGCGTTGTAGTGGGATAAAGTAAATTTCTCCGTCTTTAAAGGTATAGAACAAGCCCGTGAGCGTATGATAAGTTTGTTCTGTTGGTAAGTTAAGCGTTAGGTTAAATGCGCGGAGCAACTCTAAATTGTGTCCGTTTACCATTAGTTCCGCTTTACCTGTTCTGTATTTTGCCCTTACCATAACATTGGGCTGATAACCAAAGACACAATCGTCTAGGTTTAGTTTCGTGCAATCTAATTCGGGCGGTGTTGCTGGTTCTTTATGTTCCACTTGTACGTGGTCTGTGCCGTCGTTTTCAACCATCAATACGGGGAAAAAGTTTCTCACGAACTTACCAAGTACAAAGCCCGACAACACGTCGCCTGTTTGAAAAGGCATGGCGTTGTTGAACTTTAAAGCCAAACACCCCGTTTTATCTTGAACGAATGCCCACTTATCGCGAACGTACACCACTTGGGCCGCGTTTAAAGAAAGGTTGTAAAGGTTTTCTGTGTCGTGTTTCTTATTAAAATCACGAATGTTTGCAGCCCCTTTAATGCCGCTCCAACACCTTATCGCACATGTTGTCATGCAGGGTTCATATCTCTCGTTACCCAAATAAACGGCCGTTAGCGTGGTTTCACCGGTTGAAATGGGTGTGGCGTTTGTGCCGTCGGCATCGAGTTCCAGAATTTTATTATTGCTCGAAAGGTATATCAGGTTGTTGTCATCGGCACCTTCGATATGCGGAACAGGCAGTTTGTCGCCTTTAAAGAAGTCGTATGCCGGTTGGGCAAAGCTTATCGTTGTTGGCTGTTTAGGCGAAACGTCGGCCAAATGCACCTCGATACGTTCAATCCTCAATACCTCTTGACTATTGTTCGTTATTTCCATTTGGCGCGATTGCCCCACCCATGCCTGCTCTTCTTGTTTGAAATAGCCCGAAGGGGTGATGAATTGTGCAGGATGAAGTGGGCTGCTGCCCTTGGCAACGTGCAGTACTATCTTTGTGATGCACTTGTTGGAAAGCGACTTCCCTACCAATCTGTTGCCAGGGTTGAGCAATAGTGTATGTGTTTTGGGGTTTACTGTTGGGTTGTCTTTGCCTTCGCCTTTCGGAAAAATGAGTTGGCTATGCTTACTTTGCTTGTCGGTATTGGTATAATTGGCATAATCGAAGTTGTCGATGATGTTTTGGGCCTTTGCCGTTGTGCCGACAATGAAAAACGAAAGCAGAAGTAGCTTGCTTATGAGTTTGTTAGTTTGTGAGTTCATGAGTTTAGTTTTTGAGTTGATGAGTTTTTGAGTTTTTGAGTTTTTGAGTTTTTGAGTTTTTGAGTTGATGAGTTTTTGAGTTGATGGGTTGATGAGTTTTTGAGTTGATGGGTTTGTTTATGAATTGTTGAGTTTGAAAGCTGGTATCTTCGTAAGTTTGTTGTATGAGCGAATAAGCGAAAAACTTAAAAACTAACAAACTCAAAAACTCATCAACTCAAAAACTCACCAACTCCCACTCACCAACTCACCAACTCATAACCTTACTCTTCTGGTGGCGCATTGGCGGCTAGTTCTGCCGTGTATAGCTGCACATACTGCTGTGCCACCTTTACGTAATCGTGGTGTTTGGCTACGTATTCCACACTTTGGCGTTTGTGTCGCATCAGTTTCTCCTTGTCGGCAATGGCCTGTTCTAGCTTAATGTACACATCTTCTTCGTTTGGCAGTACGTTTATTATAGGCCGCAAATGCGTTTCGCCTAGCAGTTCGTAGCCCTCTGGTTCGCCTCCGCCAACGCAAACAATGCCCTTGCTCATGGCCAAAAGGGGGTTCATTGATGGGGTATAGCTATAAAGTTGGTCTAAAATAAGGTCGCTGTTTTCCATCAGTCGTTGGTATTCGGCAAAGGGAACCGACTCTACCTTCACCAATTCCACTTCGTTTGTGTGCTTTTCCACCAGCCGAAGGGCGGCAGCCAACATTACGTCGGTGCCCTTATAGGCATGCCGCGACTTGTTGATGCCGATGAAAATCTTAACTTTTTGCCCAATAGGTGCGATGGTTGCAGGCGGACATGGCATCTTAATGGGGAAGGGGATGAAAACGGTTTTATGGGGGAAAAGCGGCTGATAGCATACCCAATACTCGTAAAGCCCAGTGATAATGCCGTCGCAGTCGTGTGCGATGTACTTGTTCAGTCGTTCTTTGCTCGTGCCAATCCAGTCGGCTGTTTCCTTCAAGGCATCTTCGTTTTGCCTCAGTTCGTTGCCAAGGTTAAAGTCGCTATATCGTAAAGGCTTGCGTGTTCGGCATTCGTTCACCCAATAGTAGTCCATGCCAAAGGCGCAGAGAAACACGCGCTTGTTGTGTTTGCGCAGGTAGCGGTACAGCGAAAATAGCCTTTCGGCCTTCATTTCTACAAACATGGGGTTGATAAGCTGCACCACATCATAACCTCGCAGCTTGGGCAATGCCCGCAAAAGACGAAGTGAAAAGCTTATTTTGCCCCACAGCCCCGCAGTGCGTTTGAGGTCGATGTCGCGCGGATAGTCTTTCCAAAAGTCGCCGTTAGAGGCCACCGTAACTTGGTGTCCCAGCTGTCGCAGCCCTTGGGCCAAGGCATTATGCACGTTGCTGTATTCGCCTAGCAGTAAAATCTTCATGAAACAACCTTTGGTAACACCCTACAAAGTAAGCGCCTGCCAGCCTTGAAGTTGGTGAAACGTCTGAACCATTGGTATTTTTGGCTGTAAGGCTTGTCGGGAAGCGGGAACAGGCCATTGCGATGCAGGCGCGCCACGCATTTTTCCAGATGCCTAGGCGACCGCGTGTCTACGATAATCTTGTATAGATAGTCCATCGTTAACTGTGCCACACGTCTTTGCAAAGCGTCCCTATTGGCCGTTGGTCCTGTTGCCGCCATCTTTTTTAGCTGCATAATAACGTCTTCCAAGTCGCTTAGCCGTTTGGCAACGCTCTTGATGTCGTTTCGCTGCGTGATAGAACCCTCGCGCTTTCGGTAGAAATAGGCGTGGGCGTTGGTAACAAATACGCGTTCGGCACGTAGCAATAGCTGTGGCGTAAACTCCTCGTCTTCGTGGTATATGCCTTTCCGAAAGCGCAACGAACCGGCAAGCTGCCGTTTAAAAAGGTAGCCCCAGGCAGCAGCATGCAGATTGTTGTGGCGCATATAGCGAGCTCCGTCTATGGGTCCTTCATAGTGTGTGGGAACGTTTTTGGGGGTGTTTTGTGTCTGATTAAACATCACCACGTCGGGTTCTTGATAGCGCATGATGTCTAGACAGTGCTCGTATGGCGCGCGCAACAAGTAATCGTCGGCATCGATAAATTGCACATACTCGCCAGTGGCGAGTCTTAGGCCAGTGTTCCTGGCATGGCTTAGTCCGCCGTTCTTTTGTCTAACGTAGATAATGTGGTCTTGAATGTCGCGCAAGTCGTTGATGGGCGAATAGTCCGATCCATCGTCAACGACAATAATTTCGCGCTCTTCGTTGCTCAGCGACAGCGACAGTATGCTGTCCAGACATTGCCTGAGCATGTTTAAGGGTTCGTTGTGATAGGGAATGACAAAGCTAATCATTTTGTTTTCATGAAACGGTGTAACAATAGATGTATTTGGCATAGACTCTTTATGCCGAAAACCTTAACCCAAAAAGCTTTGGCGCGCGTGGCAAAAGGCATCGGAGCTTTTAGCACGAAGTGCCAACTTAGCGGATGCCGAGCCAGCCTAATGGTGGTGTCGCCTTTGCGGTAAAGGTCTATTTGCATGTTAAGCAAATGCAGGTGAAAGCGTGCCTGGGCCTCGCTTGTGCAGCCGTTGGGCGGGATGATGCTTTTTCGCACGCGCATGTTCCACACCAACAGTTGCGCCAATTCGTAGGCACTGGCCTTTTGGGTGATGCCTTCGGGGTTCAGCCAGTAGTGGTATGCGCCTTGGTTAATGGTAAGTATGTTGCCTGCTTTGGCCAAAAGGCGTGCCGTGGTGATAAGGTCTTCGAACACTTTACCTTCGGGAAACCGCACATTGGCAAAGAGATTGGCGCGCCACAGCTTGTTCCAAGCATAAGCATGCAGGTAGCCTTGCTCTTCGTACCAATAAAGGGCTGGCGCATGATGCTCTTGTTCGGCAAAGGTGAGCAGCTGCTCGTGTTGCGAAAGCCAACCCTTCAACACAGGAAACTCCACGATGTTGCATTGCGGATGTTGCGCAAAGGCATCGGCGGCGGCCCTAAATGTGTTGGGCGCGATAGCATCGTCGGCATCTACAAAGGCCAAGAAGTCGCCCTTAGCATGGGCGATACCCGTATTGCGAGCCTTGCTCAGTCCGCCATTGGGTTGGTGCAGCACCGTTATTCGGCTGTCTTTTTTTGCCCACGAGTCGCATTTTTGCGCGCTACCATCGGTAGAACCATCATCAACAAGCAGCACTTCCATATTGTCAAACGTCTGTTTGAGCACGCTCTCTACACAGCGGTCGAGTGTGTACAGCATGTTATATACAGGTATGACAACACTTATTTGCATGATGTTTTATTTACAAAGTTACATTAAAAAGTAATAATGACCAAAATTTTTCGTTGTTATAGTAAAAAAGATTGGGTTATTGTAAATAATCGCCTGTAAGCTGCAAAGCTGCACCCTGCCTAGGCATGCGCCAATACAAGTGCCTTGTAGTGGGGCTACAAGCGGCTTGTACAGACACTACAAACGGCTTGTAGTGCTACTACAAATGGCTTGTAGCCCCGCTACAAAGGGCTTTGTACAGATGCGTTGCAGAGCAAGCTGAGGGCAGACAAAGGCTTGAAGCCACTTCTTTTTTACTAGATTTAAGAATGAAACAACAGGAAAAGACAAACGGCTATGCGCACATACTGAAATATATGGGTGTGTTCGGCAGTGTTCAGGGGGTGACAATTGGCTTGGGTATTATCCGAAACAAGTTGGTGGCCGTGCTTATCGGACCCGCCGGTGTAGGCATTATCTCCCTGTTCAATTCGGCCATTACCCTGCTTACCAACACGGCAAACATGGGGTTGGGCGTTAGTGGGGTGCGCAATGTGTCGGAGGCCTACGAGGCAAACGATGGCCAACGTCTCGACTTGGCTGTCTCCACACTTCGCTTTTGGGCTTTCTTAACGGGTTTCTTGGGTATGTCGCTGTGCCTGGCGCTTAGTGTATGGCTCAGCCAAATCACGTTTTCGGATAACGTTCACACCGTAGATTTCTTGCTGCTTTCGCCCATTGTGATCCTTTCGTGCATCACCGTGGGCGAGACGGCCCTATTGAAAGGCGCACGAATGCTGCGTAGTCTGGCCCAACTTACCATTGCCAGTCTGGCACTTACCATCTTGATAACCATCCCCTTGTACTATATCTATCGCGAGGCAGCCATTGTTCCGTCGCTTATTGTGGCCGCTTTGGTGCAGATGGGCGCAACTGCGGCTTGCTCGTTTAGGGCATTTCCGCTGCGACTGAATTGGAACAGCGAGCATTTTCGTTCGGGTAGCGCGATGATAAAGCTGGGCTTGGCTTTTACGCTAGCAGGCATATTGGGCAACGGGGCCGACCTTTTTATCCGTAGTTTTCTTAACAAAACGGCCTCTATCGAAACCGTTGGCCTGTATAATGCCGGCTATATGCTTTCTGTGGTGTATGCCTCCACGCTGTTTTCGGCGTTAGAGGCCGACTTTTTTCCGCGCATTTCGGCCGTAAACCGATTTCAATATACCATGAACGTGCTTGTAAACCGCCAAATAGAGGTGGGCTTGCTCATTGTTGGCCCATTGTTGGTGGTGTTCGTTTTGGCGTTGCCCATTCTTGTTCCGCTGTTGTATAGCAGTGCCTTTGTTGGGGTTGTGGTCATGGTTCAGGTGCTTAGTTTCAACATTTTCTTTCGGGCGATAAGTCTTCCGTTAGAATATATCGCGCTGGCAAAGGGCGATTCGCGAACCTACCTGCTGCTCGAAGTGGCCTACGACTTGGCTTTTGTGGCGGCCGTTATCGGCGGAATGCACATAGGCGGCCTGTGGGGCGTGGGTTTGTGCCTATCGGTAATGGGGCTGCTTAACCTCGTTTTAGTGGCGTGTGTGGTGCAAAAGCAGTTTGGCTATCGCATGCGCCGCAGTGTTTTCCGCAACATCGGCCTGCAATTGCCCTGGCTTATGCTGGCCTATGCTGCCACATTTGTGCACAACATGTCGGTTTATTGCCTCGTTGGTCTTGCGTTGGTTGGCATCAGTTCGTACTTGTCGGTTGGCGCATTGCGAAAGAAAACAAAACATTAAAACTTAGAAATACAAAGATAATGCCCAAAGTTTCTGTACTGGTTGCCGTGTATAATGCGGAAAAATACTTGCGAGCGTGTCTCGAATCGCTGTTAAATCAGAGTTTGAAAGACATCGAGGTGGTATGTGTAGACGACGCCTCGACCGATAATTCACTGGCGTTGCTGAACGAATATGCGGCGAAGGACAGCCGATTGAAGGTGGCGACGCTGGCTAAAAACTCAGGCATTTCGCACACACGCAACGTGGCTTTGGGCATGTCTACGGGCGAATACGTGTGCATGGTCGATTCGGACGATTGGCTTTCGGCCGACGCTTTGCAGCTTTCTGCCGAGGTGCTCGACACTGAACAAGAGGTGGATTGTGTGCTTTTCGACTTTATCATTGCCGAACGCGACGATGTTTTGGACACATACACGCGCCAACGGCGGTATAATTCGATGCCGTTTAATCGTATAAGTGGTCTGCGTGCTTGCGAATTGAGCCTTGATTGGCGCATTCATGGGCTTTATATGATAAGGCGTGCCATACATCTACAATATCCTTACGATGAGAGTAGCCCTGTGTATAGCGACGAAAACACCACACGCGTGCATTATTGGGCATCGCGAGAGGTGGCGCAATGCGCGGGAAAGTATTTCTATCGCCAGCATGCGGAGTCGGCCACGCATGCGCCTAACCTGAATAAGTACTATCGTTTGGACGCTTACAAAAGCTTGAAACAATTTTTGCAGAGCCATACCGACACCCGTTTCCTTTGCGCACGATTTGAAGACATGCGGTGGCTAACGGTTGTAGACCTATATTTTGAGTACTACAAAACGCGGCGGCAATTGTCGCGAGCAGAGCAACAAACGGTGAAAAAGCGTTTGAAAGCGGCTTGGCAAGACATCGACCACTCTTTGCTTAGTGGCAAAGATACGCGCAAATTTGGGTATATGCCCCTCCGCTTTTCGTGGTTGGCGTTTAGAATGCAAGCCGAATTGTATTTCTTCGTTAGGGCAATGTGCGATAAAATAAAGTCTTTTGGCGAAAAGACGGAAGGGAAGAAGGGTTGAGATTACTTCGGACCAATAAACCAATCATCTGTCCACAAAGAAGTGTTGCGATCTCTTCTTCGCTTGCACACTTCTTCATGAACAGATTATAGTTACCAGTATGTCACACCTATTCCTTATAAGGTGGCCACATGTTAATCCCTTTCATTTCCTCTGTTGGCGGATAAGTCACAGTCCAATGCAGTCGATCCAAGTCTTTTACCGACAGGTGATAACGCTGCACCACAGGCACATACTTTCGTAGGGTGTCTTTTGGCGCTTTAAAATATTTAAGGAAGTCGTCACCATTTTCAACTATAAGGATTTGCAAAAACCTACATCTATGCAGTTCCCTCCTCCAATCTGAATTTGTAGCTGCAGAACATAAATCGTGTGTCCTGGGCTTTATTCTGATGATAGAAAATTGGCTTTGTAGCAATGTATCTTCATTCGCAAAAGGATACGTAAGCGTATTGTCCTGGAAATAGATTTCCTTATCGCTTTGATTAACTATTTTTATGTTTTCACTCTCGCTATCGATCATCGGGCAGCCCATCAGCATTAATGTTTGGGCCGATAACAAAATCATTTTTAATTTATTGTTCATAGTGCACCTCTCACTCTTTTTTTTATTGTAGTATATTCCATTTCCAACACCTGCGATCCAGAAGTTCCCATCAATCCAGCCCAAATAATCATACAGCATAGATTGCAATGACAAGTTGTTAAGCAATTGTGGCAGATTTGGATTGTAATAGTCTATATGCGCATCTTGCTTTCCCTCATGTGTAACATCTAGTGGGTTATGGTTGAAATTCCATCCTTTTCGCATCCCATTCGTACGATTGTATTGGTATTCTTCTTTTGTTTGATAAAATCCATCAACATTCTTGTTGAAGTCACAACGAAATGGTTTTGGAGTCAACCAATCGGAAATTGAGAGTTAGAATCGACTCCAACCTTTCTTTATAGTTGGAGATGTGTTCGAATAAATTCATCACCGCTCGCCTGAACTCTTCCTCCGTTCTGTAAAATCCCGTATTGCTGACTTTCTTCCGGAGCATTTTCTAAAGGTGTTCGTTGAGGTTTATCCGGTCACGGCCGCTCACCGTGGGTTGCTCCATGCGTTCGCCTTTCTCAACCCAAGCATAGGTGGAGCGGCTGTTGTGCGTGGGATGTACGCCGTCGGCATAGTAAACCACGGCGGAACTGTCCATGTCCCTAAGCGTCTTGGACAACTCCTCGACGAACTCTTCCTGTTTCTGTGCGTCGGCCTCGCAAGGCACTTCCGTCGTCTTCTTGTAGGTGAAACCGATGCGGTTGAGCAGGTCTACCGTCCCTTGCGGCGTGTACGAAACGCCGAAAGTACACTTTATCCATTGGGCAACACTTTTGGCCTCGGTGTATACCTTCCCACGGAGTTCAGCGCATAGGGCGGCGATTTGCGAACTGTCCAGAAGTCCCCAATAGCCCTTGTAGTGGTTGTCGGTCAGTTTGGAAATGCCGCCCGACTTGTAGGACTCCGCATAGTTGTACACGCTGGACACGCTTATTCCAAGGTCGTAGGAGATCGTTTTCGCATCGTGACCATGAGACAGCATCAGTATGCAGGTAATCTGAGCCCAGTAGGGTTCAAATTCCTTACTGTGCTGAAGCCTACGAAGGGTTTTGAGTTCTTCTATGGATAAGTCTAACATCATGATGCAAAGATACGACTTTTCTTAATATTTTCCAAATCTATTTACTTTCGACTATAATTCAACATCAATGTCGATAATATGTTCTTCTGCTTTATGTTCCACACAACTTGCCATTGCAAGTAAAAATGTCTAAGTCTTGATAAACAAAGCGAATTTACTTCTATACAACTACATGTATCAACGAGCAAACACATCATTTATTGTCCCTCGAACTTGAAAATCATGCTGTATGCAGTCAATAAAAAGCAAGAAGACTTAGGCATCTGATGAAAGACGAAATTTACGTAGGGATTAGCCCCAACAGTTCCGTTTCTCTCAAAATATCATCTATTGCTTACACAACTCCAAGTTTCCCTGATAATCTAAACTAGCATCCAATCCAAACAGTTTAAACATGATTTCTCTATCTTTGGCATGTTCAGAGGCTCTCAAATCATTAGCGTTTATTTCAAAATACTCCCTTAATTCCGCAGCATAAATTCTTGTGAGAACTCCAAGTGTCTGAGAAACAAAGTTCTCAAAACACTTAGATATGTCAGAAATTTCACCTATCTTGGTGCTGCTAACATAACAAGTAAGCAAAAATTTGACATGAAGTTGTCTTGACTTTTAAGGGTTCTATAAATTGGGTGGAGTTTATTTTCTTTGTGTGGTAAAACCAAGATAAACATTCTGCTCATGCACAAAGTACTAGACGAGGATACGATAAAAACCTGAAATATTGCCCCAAGTTGTCTGTGGCAAAACGTGTTTGTGTTTCAGAAGGCGACTTGGCGGAAGTTGTTC
>ERZ773035.2517-NODE-2517-length-11807-cov-7.193499_pt1 | contig 11807 bp, 8 predicted proteins | sample MGYA00511487_ERZ773035 | MGnify/ENA primary metagenome ERZ773035 (study PRJEB29015, sample SAMEA2737985) | human oral metagenome | biome: human oral; feature: human-associated habitat; material: dental | place: China | collected 2024 ...
GGAATAAGAATGATTTTTTTAAAAGATAATGTTCTATATATAAATTATACTCTTAATTATGAAGAAATTAATAGTTATATAGGAAAAGATATATATTATCCTAAAAAAAATCCAAAAGAGATATTATTAGACAATAAGAATATAGACTTACTTTTTGAAAACCCTGAATTAAAGTCTTTGTATGAAAAAAAAATAAAAGAAGATAGAGATAATGTAAATACAAAAAGACAATTTTTAATAAATAATAAAGTTTTAGAAACATTAAGTATAAAAGAATTAACAAAAAATAAAGATGAACAAGAACTGATTTCTCCTGATTCATATAGAACAACTGTAAGAGTAAATAGAAGAAATGATTTAGAAGGAAAGGTTTCAGATAGTATTATGACAACATATTTAGATATATTAAAACAATACTATAAAGAAAATATGTTTGATTATTTAGCTGAAAGAAAACAGTATTTAGAAAAAACTTTACCAGTTCTAAAAAAACAATTAGAAGAAAATGCAGTTTCTGGAAATATTAAAATAACATCAGGAGGGACTGAGATAACTGAGAATAACTACTTTAAATACATTTATCCTATACAAGTGTCAAATATAGATACATATTATGAAAAGTATAAAACTCTTGAAACTGAATATCAAGCCATAAAAACTTTATTTGATTTAGGGTTAAATAAGACAGAAAATTTTATAAAATATGATAGTTCAATTATTATTGAAAAAGAAAAATCAGGAAATTTTGTAAAATTAGGAATAGGAATATTTTTAAGTCTATGTTTAGGAATATTAGCCACATTTATCAAGGAGTTTTTTGAGGGGTATAAAAAAAATAAAAAAGCTTTATAATGGGAGAGATTATGAATAGTATTAGGAAATTAATAAAGTTCTTAATAGATATATTTTTATTAAATGTCAAGTTTTTGAGAATAATAAAGATGAGAACAGTCTTGAATACTTAATATTAATTATTTGTACTTTAAAAAAATTAATTAACAATAATTTACTATTATTAGATAAAAGTCATAAAAGATATACTTAATAAGTATATTTACGTAATATCTAATTTAAAAGAATTATTAAAATGGAATTTTTTAGAAATCTCTCTTATAGTCATATTTATCTTTCTGCTTTAGGTGGTCCTATAGCTATTTATTATCTTTGGAATTTAGTATTGCCAATTTAAAGGTAGAAATGAAGAATATATATCTTATTTTATAATTTTTCTCATAATATTTTTAATCTATTCAGTAGGAAAAAATATAAAAAATTTAATTAATTTTTATACTTTTCCCTATTTAAACAAAAGTATTTTTAATACTATACTAACTTTTTGGGGATTTCTTATGATAACTATTGGATTAACTATAATAAGTTTATAGTTATATTATCATAGAAAAAGAGGATTTTTTTAAGAAATTATTATTCTAAAAAATCCTCCAAATTCATTCTATTTATCTTTATTTCTTTCTTCTATAATTTTCTTAGAAATATTTTCAGGAACTTCTTCATATCTTACAAATTCATATTCAAATTCCCCTCTACCTTGAGTTAAAGCTCTTAAATCAATAGAGTATTTTAATATTTCTGCTTCTGGAACTTCAGCAAGTAAAAGTTGTTCACCAGTTTCAGTATGATCCATACCTAAAACTCTACCTCTTCTCTTGTTTAAATCTCCCATTACATCTCCCATATATTCTTCTGGGATTCTAATTTCCATTCTAACAACTGGTTCTAAAAGAACAGGTTTAGCTTTTTCCATACCAGCTTTAAAAGCAAGAATAGCAGCTAACTTAAATGATAAGTCATTAGAATCAACTGGGTGGTAACTTCCATCATATAGAGTTGCTTTAAAGTTTATAACAGGATATCCTGCTAAAACTCCTTTTTCTTTAGCTTCTATAAGTCCTTTTTCTACTGCTGGAATGTAGTTTCTAGGAACAACTCCACCTTTTATTTCATCCACAAACTCAAAGTCTTTATCAGAATGTTCAAATCTTATAAATACATCTCCAAATTGTCCTGCTCCACCAGATTGTTTTTTATGTTTTCCTTGAACTTCTGCTTTTCCAAGTATAGTTTCACGATAAGAAACTACAACATCTTCTAATTCAGCATGAACTCCAAATTTATTTTTTATCTTACATAAAATTATATATAGATGTTTTTCCCCTTGTCCACCTATTAATAATTGTTTTGTTTCATAATTTCTACTCATAACAAATGTTGGATCTTCTTCCATAACTCTTTGTATTGCAGTACTTAATTTTTCATCATCATTTTTATCAGCTGGTAATACACCTGAATAAATATTTGGTTTAGGGAATCTTATTTTATTAAATACAACTGGGAAGTTTTTATCACATAAAGTATCTCCAGTTTGAGTAAATTGTAATTTAGTTGTTGCCCCTATATCTCCTGCACATAATTCATCAAGCTCTATTTGTTTATTTCCTTGCATTGTTAAAATTTGAGCAATTCTTTCTTTTTTATTTTTCTTAGGGTTAAATACTTCTGTTTCCTTCTTAATAGTTCCTGAGTTTACTTTAAAGAAACTAATTTTTCCAATAAATGGGTCAACTAAAGTTTTAAAAACTATTGCAGAGAAAGGATTTTCAGAAGATATCTTTACAACTTTCTCTTGTTGAGTTGTTGGGTCTTCTCCTATTCTTTGACCACTAAATAATTCAGTTGGGCAAGGCATATATAATTCTAAATAATTTAATAAAGTGTGTATTCCTATATTTTGTTGTGCAGAACCAACCATAACTGGAACTATATCTCCATTAACTACACCTTTATGTAGTCCTTTTACTATTTCTTCTTTAGTAAATTCTTCTCCTGCAAAATATTTATCCATTAAAGCTTCATCAGTTTCAGCAATGGCTTCAAATAATAGATTTCTAACTTCACTAACATCTATATCATCTGGAATAGCAGTATCTACACATTCTTTACCATCAAATACTCTTCCTACCATATCTACAACATTTACAAAACCTTTAAATTCATCTTTTTCTCCAATAGGAATACAGAAAGGAGCAATTTTCTTACCAAATTTTTCCTTTAATTCATTTAAAAGTTTTGGATAATTTACATAACCTTTATCCATTTTATTTACAAAAATAATTCTAGGCAATTTTCTCTCTTCAAGTAATTTCCAAGCTTTTTCAGTTCCAACTTCCACTCCAGCAGTTGCATCTAAAACAAGTACAGCAGAAGCAGATACTCTTAATGATGATACTACTTCTCCAATAAAATCAAAATATCCTGGTGTATCAAGGAAATTAAGTTTAACATCATTATGTTCAACTGGAATCAAAGATGTATTTATTGAGAAAATTCTACGAATTTCTTCTTTATCAAAGTCAGAAACAGTAGTTCCATTTTCTACATCTCCTTTTCTCTTAATATAGCCCTTGACATAAAGGATAGACTCTACAAGTGTAGTCTTCCCAGAACCTCTATGCCCTAATAGAGAGATATTTCTAATATTTTCTGTGGTAAAAACTTTCATATACATTGCCCCCTTTATTAAAATATTTAATTTTAAAATTATTTCATATTTATATTTTAACTTTTTTTCTATTAAATAGTCAATGTTTATTTTTATTTTTTGTACCTTTGTCACGAATAAAAAGCAAACTGTCTTAAATAATTAAAAAAACTGCTATATTAAATATAGCAGTTTGTAATTTTTTATTTCCCTAATACTCTTTTTAATTCAGTAGCAACAAATTCAACATGTGGTCCTATTATAACTTGTACTGATTCTTTTGTAGGTTTTAATACTCCTGGAACTAATTTTTTAATTTCAGTTTCTTTAATATTTCCACTATCTTTAACTTTTAATCTAAGTCTTGTAGTACAGTTATCCACTTCAACTATATTGTCTGCTCCACCTAATAAACCTACTAATGATTCTGCTAACTCAGAATTTGTAGTCTTAACTTTTATAGCTTCTGCTTTTTCTTCTTCACTTTCTTCTCTTCCTGGTGTCTTTAAATCAAAGGCTTTTATAACAAATAGGAATACAAAGTAGTAAATTACAAAGAATATCAATCCTAAAACTATTAACATAAATGGATTATTTGCATTTGGATTTCTTAATGATAGGAAGAAATCTATAAATCCTCCTGAGAAACTAAATCCTGCCATCCAGTTAAATGATGCAGCTAAGAATAATGAAACTCCTGTTAAGAATGCATGTAATAAATAAAGAACTGGTGCAACAAACATAAATGCAAATTCTATTGGTTCTGTAACACCTGTTAAAAAACTTGTAAATCCTGCAGCAACCATTATTGAAAATATTTTAGTTCTATTTTCTGGTTTTGAAGTTTGGATAAATGCAGCACAAGCTCCTAAAAGTCCAAACATCATTATTGGGAAGAACCCTGCTTGATACATTCCCACATGATATGTTCCTTGTAAAATTTCTGGTAAGTCAGCATAAGCCATATCAGGACTTCCCCAGAATCTTCCTATATCATTTATTCCTGCAACATTGAACCAAAATACAGAGTTTACTGCATGGTGTAGCCCAACTGGTATCAATAATCTATTGAAGAATCCATAGATTCCTGCTCCAACTGGTCCTAATTTTGCTATACTTGTTCCAAAACTTACTAATGCCCCATATATTATTGGCCATATATAAGTTAAAACAAATGAAACAACTATCATTACAACTGAAGTTATAATTGGGACAAATCTTTTTCCGCTAAAAAATGCCAAAAATTTTGGAAGTTCTATTTTATGGAATTTATTATATAGCTCCCCTGATATAACTCCACAAAGTATTCCTATAAATTGGTTATTAATCTTTCCAAATGCAGCATGAACTTCTTCTTGTGGAATACCCATTATTTGAGATACTGCACCTGTTGATAATAGTGTTGTAACTATTTCAAATGCTACAAGTCCTGCAAGAGCAGCTGCCCCATCTTTATCCTTTGACAATCCATAAGCAACACCAATAGCAAATAATATTGGCATATTATCTAAAATTGCTGCCCCTGCTTTGATTAAGAAAGCTGCTAATTGACTATTAGCCCCCCAGCCAGTTGGATCAATCCAATAACCTATACCTAGCATTATGGCAGCTGCTGGTAAAACTGCAACTGGTACCATAAGTGCTTTACCAATTTTTTGTAAATAAGCAAACATTTCCTTTTCCTCCTTTTTTTCCAATAAAAAATTATAAAACTATTATTTTTTATAATTAATTATGAACTAATTATATCATATTTTTCTTAAAACTATTAGCTTTTTTATTCTTTTTTTAAACATTTTTTAAATTTTATTTACAATTAACCTTAAAAGCATATATTTATATTTTTAGAGAAAAACTGATACAAAATAAAACTTTTATGCTATAATAAAACAAATAGAAAGTAATCATTCAAACAAAAAGATTACAAGTAAAATTACTCAAAGGAGGAATGAAAATTGGGCTATCTATTTTGGTTAATACTTACAATTATCTTTACTGTTATTGAATTTATCATTCCAGCTCTTGTCACAGTTTGGTTTGCTTTTGCTGCCGCCATAACAATAATTATTTCTTTAATGTTTGATAATTTAAAAGTAGAATTAACTTTTTTTACAATCATTTCTATTTTGGCAATTATATTTATTAGGCCTTTTACAAAAAGACTTCTTGCTAAAAATAAAGATAAATTTGATGCTAGTGTAATAGATACAAGTATTGTTATAAAAAAAATTATTGATGTGAGCAAAGAAGAAAAAATTTATGATGTCAGTTACAAAGGCTCTATCTGGACTGCATTAAGTAATGATATTTTTGAAGTAGGAGATATTCCTACAATTATTAGTTTTAAAGGTAATAAAATTATTATAAAAAAGTAAATTAGGAGGTTCTTATGTTTTACATACCATTTGTTGTCTTACTAATAATTTTAATAGCTATTATTATGCTTAAAGCTGTTAAAATTGTTCCTGAATCACAAGTTTATATTGTTGAAAAATTAGGAAAGTACTATCAATCTTTAAGTTCTGGTTTAAATTTTATCAATCCATTTTTTGATAGAGTTTCAAGAATAGTATCACTTAAAGAACAAGTTGTTGATTTTGACCCACAAGCAGTTATCACAAAAGATAATGCAACTATGCAAATTGACACTGTTGTTTATTTCCAAATAACAGACCCTAAGTTATATACTTATGGTGTTGAAAGACCATTGTCAGCTATTGAAAATTTAACTGCTACAACTCTTAGAAATATAATAGGGGATATGACAGTTGATGAAACTTTAACTTCAAGAGATATTATAAACACTAAAATGCGTCAAGAACTTGATGATGCTACTGACCCTTGGGGAATAAAAGTAAATAGAGTTGAATTAAAGTCTATACTTCCTCCAAATGATATCAGAATTGCAATGGAAAAAGAAATGAAGGCTGAAAGAGAAAAAAGAGCAAAGATTCTTGAAGCTCAAGCCACAAGAGAATCTGCTATACTTGTTGCAGAAGGAGAAAAGCAATCTGCAATATTAAGAGCTGAAGCTGAAAAAGAAGTCAAAATAAAAGAAGCTGAAGGTAGAGCCCAAGCTATTCTTGAAATTCAAAAAGCTGAGGCTGAAGCTATTAAAGTTCTAAATGAAGCTAAACCTTCAAAAGAAATTTTAGCATTAAAATCTTTTGAAACTTTTGAAAAAGTTGCTGATGGAAAATCTACAAAGATTCTTATCCCTAGTGAAATTCAAAATTTAGCTGGATTTATGCAAGCTATTAAAGAAATTAAATAAAAAATTTTATAAAAAAAGGGATGTAAAAATTAGACATCCCTTTTTATACATAATATATTTAACTAGGTTTTCCTTCTTTTTTCAAATCTTTAAAATCAACTTCCAATATTTTTTCTAGTTGATTAAAAAACCATTGCCATCTATCTTTCAAAGCATCTTCATTCCAGCATTTTTCAAACTTATTATTTGTATAATCATCTAATATATGTTGTGAAATCCTAAATGCTGTTGTATTTTCTGTTTTTCCACAAGAATATACTTGCATTTTTATTGGAAATGGACTGTTCCCCGCTTCTATATTTTTTTTACCATCTAATAAAGTAAAATTAGCTACACTTCGTAACCATGTACTTGCAACTTTATCAGTAATATAATTCCATTCTGGATATTGCATATATTTTTTAGGTAATATATGCTCTAATTGTAAATCTTTATCCAATTTTATAAAATTGGAAATTGAATTATTTGTCATTTCATATTCTAACATAATTAATAAAGGTTTAATCCACACTTCATCATCTACTTCTTTTGATTTTAAGTTTTCTTTTACTAAATCTTCTATTTTGTATTCTTCAGCTATTTTGTTAATAACATTTAGTCTTTCACTATTTGCTTTGTTATTTAAAAGTCCGTTTGCAATCTGATTATATGCATCATTAGGCGTGATGTTTCCTAACTTTCCTCTTTCTGCCTCATAAATATCAGATACTTCCTGCTGAGTTACTACAACATTTTTTCTAACTTGTAAATCTAGATAATAGTTTATGTATACATTGCTTTCAATTATTTTTATATTTGCTTCTTCCTTTTTCTCAAAGTCAGTTTCTTTTATTTTTCTTTCAATTACTTTTCCAATAACAATTGCTTTTATTACATCAGGATTCCCTTTTGAAAATAAAATTTCTTCCTTACTTACTTCAACTGGATCTTTCATTTCCTGAATTAATTTGTTTATTTCCTGATCTTCAAGAGTTACAAGCTGCTGTTGCAGTAAATCTCTCTGAATAATTTCTCTTGCATCTGTAAATCCAATATTTTGAGCATCAAATTGATCTTTAGTTTCATTGTAGATTTTTGTAACATCGTCTTCATTTACAGAAATTTTACTTTCTATTTCTTTAGCTATAAAGAATTTTGCCTTTTCATTTTTAAAATGATAGTCAAATTCTTCCTTTTCTTCAGGTGTAAATTCATATTTTTTTGCTGTATCAAGTATTGCCTTATTAATAAGAACCTGTCTTATTCCTTCTTCATTTCCTTTTAATTCTTCTTTTTCTTCAGCTGTTAAATTTACTTCAACTTCTGTATTAGCTTTTTTTACATCTTTTTTAGACATTAATTTCTCCTTATAATTTTATTGTTTTTAATTATTTTACATTATTTTAGAAAAAATATCAATACTAAATATTGATATTTTCACATTAATTTATTCATTTTATTTGATATATAGCTTTTTTTCATTAACATTAATAACATATAAACTGTTATTTCAGTTCATATTATTTGTTTAACATCCTTGATAAAAATTCTTTTGTTCTTTCATGTTTAGGATTGTCAAAAATTACTTCAGGTCTGTCATCTTCTACGATAACTCCCTGATCCATAAATACCACACGGCTTGATACATCATGTGCAAAATCCATTTCATGAGTTACTACAAGCATTGTAAGTCCACTTTTTGCCAAATCCTTCATAACCTTCAGTACCTCTCCCACCATTTCCGGATCAAGTGCCGATGTAGGCTCATCAAAAAGAAGTACTTCCGGCTCCATTGCAAGTGCCCTTGCTATTGCAACCCTCTGTTTCTGTCCTCCTGATATTTGAGCCGGTTTTGCATGAATAAATCTTTCCATTCCTACCTTTGCCAAAAGTTCCTTTGCTGTCTTTTCAGCTTCTTCACGTGATTTTTTCAGAACCTTCATCTGACCAATTACACAGTTGTCAAGAACACTGAGATTGTTGAAAAGGTTAAACTGCTGAAAAACCATTCCTACTTTTTCCCTAAGTTTTACAAGTGGCATGCTTCCTGAAATAATATCTTTTCCATGAAACAGTATCTCACCTTCAGTAGGTCTTTCCAGTAAGTTTATACATCTTAAAAGAGTAGATTTTCCACTTCCTGAAGATCCTATAATACTTACAACTTCCTTTTCGTATACATCAAAGTTTATATCCTTTAAAACTGTTCTTTTTCCAAAATCTTTTCTTATATTTTTTATTTCAATTACTTTATTTCCTCTTTCCATTATGCCTTACCTCCTGAAATCTCAACATTTTGAGAATTTTCTTCCGATACCTCTTCCAAAAACTCAAAATTCTGAGGTCCGTCTATTTTTTTCTCTACATATTTCAGGATTGCAGTCAGAGTAAATGTCAGGAAGAAATAAATCACACTTGTGATAATAAATACTTCATAGTATCTCAAATAAGTTCCTGCTATTGCATTTGAAGTATAGAACAGTTCAGTAACACTTATTACATTCAATACTGAAGTATCCTTTATGTTTATAATAAATTCATTTCCTATTGAAGGAAGTATGACTCTGAACATCTGAGGAAAAATTATACTGCTCATCATTTGGAAGTGAGTCATTCCAAGAGCTTCTGCCGCCTCAAACTGTCCCTTGTCAATGGAATCTATTCCTCCTCTTATAATTTCACACATATATGCCCCTGTATTAATGGAAACTATAAATAGACCTGCACCCATAGGAGAAAACTTTAAAATATCAGCTAGTCCATAGTATATTACCATTGACTGAACTATCATTGGTGTTCCCCTAAATACTGCAACATAAACTGAGAAAATAGTATTTGCAATTTTAAGTATTATTTTTTTCAGTTTTGGAGTTTTTTCATCAGTATGTATATTTTTTACTAATGTGACTCCCAATCCTATTATAAATCCTACTATTGTTCCTGTAAGGGAGATAAATAAAGTATTCCATGTACCTGTCAGAAATCCCTTCCAGTTATTTTTCACAAAAAACGCAACCCATGCAAAAAATGTCTTTTCTCCATTTTCTCCAACTTCATCAGTTTTAGGCTGATTTTTTATTGCAGAGTTCATTATTTCCGTTCTCTGCTCAGGAGTAATTTCATCCAGTATTTTATCTATTTTACCTACCAGTTCCTCATCACCTTTTTTTACTCCTATGGCAATATCAAGCTCTGATTTTTCATATGTAAAACCATTTTCTCCTTCAAAACTTATAAATTTAAGTTCAGGATTTGAATTTACTGCCGCCATCGCCCCAGGTCTTTCAGAAACATATCCGTCTATTTTACCTGAACTTAACGCCACCACCATTGAAGGAAAATTTTTCATTGCCTCCTGCTTAGCAACTCCCTTCATCTGATCTATAACATTGTAGTGAAGAGTACTTTGCTGTCCTGTTATTTTTGCACCTTTAAAATCATTTATAGACTTCGCATTGGCATATTTACCGTTTTTTCTCACTACAACTACAAGGTCTGATTCATAGTAAGGTTTTGTAAATGAAAGGCTCTGCTTTCTTTCAGGAGTAGGTGACATTCCTGCTATTACTATATCTACCTTTCCTGCAGACAGTGCAGGCCCAAGCAGTGCATCCCACTCTGATTTTACTATGACAAGCTTTTTATTAAGCCCCTTTGCTATTAATTTTGCTATTTCAACATCATAACCATTACAGTAACCGTTATCAATCTTCACTGCACCATTTTTATCATTATCCTGAAACCAGTTAAATGGTGCATATCCACACTCCATACCTACTTTTAATTCATTGTTTGCTGCATTTCCTAAAACAAACATCATTAAAAACATAATCAATAATGCTATCCTACTTTTCATCTTTTCTACTTTCAAATTATATAACTCCTTTTTTTATCAGTGTTTCAGCTATCTGAATTGTATTTGTAGCCGCACCTTTTCTTATATTATCTGCCACAACCCATAAATTTAAAGCATTATCTGCCGAAAAATCTTTTCTAATTCTTCCAACATAAACTTCATCAGTACCTTGAGCATTTATTGGCATTGGATAAACATTGTTCTTACCGTCATTCTGCACTATAATTCCCTCTTTTTCCTCAAATGCACGAATTACATCTTCTAATTCAAACGGTTTTTCCAATTCCACATTTACCGATACTGCATGCCCATATCTAACTGGCACTCTTACACAAGTCGCAGTTACTTTTAAGTCTGGTAAGTTTAATATTTTTCTAGTTTCGTTAATCATTTTTTCTTCTTCTTTTGTATATCCATTATCCAAGAAAACGTCAATGTGCGGCAATGCATTAAATGCAATTTGATGTGGATACCCTTTTGATGGCTCTCCCTTCAAGTTAGCTTCCAAATCCTCAATTCCTTTTTGTCCAGAACCTGCCACAGCCTGATAAGTTGAATAAATTACTCTTTTCAATCCATATTTTTCTTGTAAAACTTTTAATACAGGCATTACCTGAATTGTAGAACAGTTTGGATTCGCAATAATTCCTGGATGATTTTCCAGTGCCTCAGGATTTGCTTCAGGAACTATTAACGGAATATTTTCATCCATTCTCCAAGCACTGCTGTTATCTATAACAACTGCACCTTTTGCCTTAAATTTTGGAGCATATTCAAGTGATACTCCTCCACCAGCCGAAAATAAAGCCACATCAATATCATCTGCTATTGTTTCATCTTTTAATTCCATAACAGTGTATTCTGTTCCATTAAACTCAATTTTTTTTCCTGCCGAACTTGGTGAAGCATAAAGATATAATTTCTCCACAGGAAAGTTTCTTTCTTTTAATACTTTTAAAAACATTCTTCCAACAAGTCCAGTCGCTCCAATGATTGCCACTTTGTAATTTTTCATTATTTTTCCTCCTAAAAACTTTTTTTGATTAAGGTTTCTTACCTAAAATTTTGTTATTTTTATTATTAATTACCCTAAATCTAATGTATATATAATACACTATTCTCAATTCTTTTTCAATATAAAAATGTTTTTTTGATTTAGACCTAATTTTTAACTAAATAAAATTAACAAATAAAAAAAT